>Ga0315539_1003755_pt1 | contig 10619 bp, 6 predicted proteins | sample SalMarSW160150MG_FD_203097 | JGI IMG/M metagenome (GOLD analysis project Ga0315539, IMG submission 203097) | Salt marsh sediment microbial communities from the Plum Island Ecosystem LTER, Massachusetts, United States - Salt Marsh Sediment SW1601-150 ... | reverse complement strand
GCCCGGTTTCTACTACCTCGTGATACGATGCAGCAGCGGCCTGATCCCATCGCCAGGTGTCCCCGAAAGCCTTAATCTGAGCGGCTGCACGGCTCCCATTCTGTTCCGCAAAAAGTACGTTGTAGTCTTGTTCACTCTTGAAAGGCGGGTCAAGATAGATAAGGTCTATCGTCTCATCCTTGATATACCGCCGAAGAATATCAAGATTATCGCCGTAGTACAAAACGTTTTCTGTCATACATTATCTCCGTAAAACAAGCCGCATTTTATCTCCTATGTGATACCACTCCATAATACTCAAGCAGGATGATATTTCGTCTCTTTATGCTTCTTCGATATCGCGCTGAGAAATGTCGATGGTTCAATATCAGGTGCCTTTGCCTTTTCATAGACTTGTCTGAACACTATAGCTTGTGATCTCTTTCTGGCATAAAACAGATGCAGTTCTTCAATCGCCCTAGTCATAGCTACAAACATTATCCGACTTTGTTCCCCTATATCCTCACCATCTTTCGGGAGAGTGCCTTCTTCTAAACCAACAACGCATACCACATCTGCCTGTAGTCCTTTGGCACCTTGTAAAGTCATCAGTTGAACGCATGACGGTTGCCCTATACCAGCCATTATCTTTGATGATTCTACCCACAGTTCTATCTCATCTAAAAGAGCTTGTGTCTTTTTCCACGGGGCAATAGTTTTTACTACTTCATGAATAAAACAACCCGGGTCTTCTTGAGAGCCATGCCTGCGAACGTGTTCAAAAGCTGATGCTAATTTCAAATATAATTCGCCATTTTCTTTTTCTAATTGAAGAGCTTCCCAAAAACTATTAGTTCTTCCATCTATGGCATACCTCCATAAATTCGCAACATTTAACAACGCGTTCTCCCTCTCTTTCACCCTTTCTGGTTTCCTAGCCCTCTCAGAAGGGATGCCAGAATCAGGCTTACGGATAAACGCTTCTAAACACTCGCGAAAAAGCAAACTGTCGGAATTGTCTCTTAGCCATTTTGAAAGTGTCGAAATAATAGGCAGTCCTTCTCCTGGTAGGACAAGCGGAGCCGTATATTCTATTCTGGCTTTCCGCAACTCTTTAACAATAGCCTTTGCAAAACTCCTGTATGGCAAAAGAATTAAAACTCTTCGCGAACATGTTATAGCTCCCTCAACAATTTGTTTCACTATTTCAGCTTCTCTTCTATCGCTTGGCACATTGTGCACTTGTATTTGTTTACCATATCCATTTATATATTCAAATTCTCCTTTTGGTAATCTATTTCTATCGTAGGTGGTAACAACAGACATTGCCCCCTCAAGAATATGTCGAGGGCAACGGAATGATTTTTGTAAAGGTTCTATCTGAGCCTCATTACCAAAGTGCTTTTTAAAGTTTCTGATATATTTCGGTGCCCCACCACGCCATGAATAGATACTCTGATCATCGTCCCCAACAACGAAAAGGCCTCGTCGTTGTCCTTTGGATAAAAGCCGAATAAGCTTAAATTGTCCCGCATTTATATCCTGGTATTCGTCAACCAATAAGTGTTGGCAGTATTCCCGGTACTTTGTAAGCAATGTGGCATCTTCTTTTAGAACTTTGTAAGCAAGCAATATTTGATCATCGTAATCAATTGCAGAGCAACTACGCAGGATATTTTTATACTGTTCGCAAATTACACACTTTCGTTCATCCGAGGGATTACAATTCCCAAACTGCCGGCATTTTGCTGTTTCTTTACCATCCTCTCTATTAAAACCCGCAAGTTGTGCCGCATCGCCAACAAGAACTTTTTTAAAATTATCTGACCAAACGACTTTAACATCTTCATTTAACCCGAGATCTGGGGCTTTGTCTTTTATGATTCTATTTCCTAAACTATGCATCGTGCAAATCAACTCAGGTTGTTTTTCGGGACGAACATAGAGTTTTTCTTCAACAGCATCTGAAATTCTTTCACGCATACTTCTCGCTGCTGCAACTGTGAAAGTAATTACGGTAATATTTTCTGGGGCTATGTTTTCTTGCTCGACAATATACTTGATCCTTTTTGCCAGTTGATGTGTTTTACCCGTGCCTGGACCGGCCAACAAGAGGACAGGACCTGGTAGTTTATGTAGTTCATCTTCCATAATTATATTACGACCTTATTCTATCAAACCATACACTACCCAAATCCGCAATTCCCGTCAAAACGAATAATAAATCATCATTAATCAATAATCAATTGAAAAGACCGCAATTCCCGCCTGACCCCAGGGTGAACTCCTGCTCACCCACAAGCCGGTGTCAATCAAAAGAATTCCGCACACTTTAGTGAGATTATAGGGGATAGATTTCGGATTTCAATAGGGAAAAAGCAGCTAAAAAAAGTGCTTTTTTATTCGTTTTTTTGTTGACATTGTTTGTTAATATATTAAAATACCAGCATGTTTGCCAGATGGCAAACATAAACCGCCTCGCAGCGCAGCGAAGATCCCCGCGCTTTACTCGCAAAGCGAGTAGCGGGGACCCAAATAACAATTTATCCATTTAACCAAATTAACCATATTTACTAAATTAACCAATTAACCAATGAACTACGAACCATGAACTATGAACCATTTACAAGCATCGAGAATCCAACTTTAGCTCACTTTAGGCACTTTAGCTCACTCTTAACTAACTTACCTGCCTATAAGGCCCTATATTTACGTGCCTATAAGGTACCAGATATTTACGTGCCTATAAGGCACCCTCTACAAATGTCGAGTATTCTCTACAAATCAACCCTTTTTATGCAAAACAAACCCAATGTCAAGTACGCTCAAATTAACGTAAACTCTTATATGAAAAGTATATATGAAAAATTGGACACTTGGTTAAGTGGAAAAAACAAACCCAATTCAAACCCAAACAAACCCAATCTCCGAATAGCCCAAATGAACATAAACTTATATGCTATAGAGGATTACAGAAAAAAAGATGATTTCTTAGTCCGAATAAACAAACCCAATTTCCAAAATGGCCCAAAATGAACGTAAACGTATATGTTATAGAGGATTATGAAAATGAACCACCTTCCGGCCCCAAAAAAACAAACCCAAAACAAACCCAATTCAAACCCAATCAAACCCTGTCTTGAATTAGCCGAAGCCCTGAGCGCAGCCGAAGGGGCAGTCGAATGGGCCAATTTCTTCAAAGGCCAAAATGAGCTTAGAGCTTATCCGAATAACCGGGCCACATCCATCCCCGCCCTGCCAAAAGTTTTTGACGGCAGTATGAACTTTGATATAATTGCGTGCCGATATAAGAATATACAAAGCAAAATAAATACTGGACAGTTATTACCGCCGGTAAATACGATACGCTTAACGCCGATTATGACAGAGATCAAGACCGAAGAAAGTAGTACCCGGGCGAGCTTTGAGCGAGGTTTTTTGAAACGCTTTTCGCTTACGCTGCCGGATTCAAAAGCACAATTCACATTTTGGTCCTTGATGGTAGCTGGGCTGGCGCTGGATTTATGGACCAAAAAAGCGGTGTTCGATTGGCTGGGGAACCACGACAATATTTCGGTTATTAATGGCTGCCTGCGATTAGTCAGGGCATTGAACAACGGTGCCGCCTTCGGCGTCTTCGCCGGCAAGCCTTATTTTCTAACGGCCATTTCGGTTATCGCCCTGGTGGTGGTCCTTGGGGTCTTTCTTTTTAGCGGAACTCACAACAGACTGGTTCACGTTGCTCTGGGCCTGTTCACCGCCGGTATTTGCGGCAATCTTTACGACAGGATTTTTAATAACGGTTTAGTGCGTGACTTTATCGACGTCTATTACCGCGATTCTCATTGGCCGGCTTTTAACGTCGCGGACAGCTTGCTTTGCATCGGCGTTGGGCTGCTGATTATTTCGACTTTCCTCACTGAGAAGTCTGCTCAAAAACATGCTCGGCAACATAAATAGGGGCGTTCGACGCTGCCCCCAAGGCAATCGCATCCGAAGGACGGGAATCAACTTCGACGGTTCGCCCGTTCACGCTCAGGTGAATCTTGGCAAAAAAGGTATGGTGACGCAGGTCATTTATAACAATCTTTTCTATTCGGGCGCCGAGATTTTCAATTACATTAGCCAACAAATCATGCGTCATCGGACGTGGGGGCTTGATGCCCTTTAATCGGCGGTCGATGGCAAAAATTTCAACTATGCCAATAACGATAGGAAAACTCCTATCGCCATGACGCTCTTTTAAGACAATTATCTGCTGGTCAGACATTTCGTTAATAATTATTCGCGACAGTTCGGCTTCCATTTCCATTTTGGCACCACCTTTATTTCGTATATGCATAAATGCGTATATGAGTTTATGAGTACATGGGTTTATGCGTTTGCTCCTCTACTCATCTACCCATCCAGTTATCCACTATTATATAATTCCGAAAGGTGTTTTTCAACAGTCTTTAACTGTTCAGACAGCTCGGTGAGCCTGTCCCTGGCCTGAGCTACCACTTCTGGTTTGGCTTTACTGACAAAATTTTCGTTTGCCAGCTTGGCCTCTACTGCTTCTTTAGCTTTTTCGAGCTGCTGTTTTTGTTTTTTTAGCTTTGCCCGTTCAGCCTGCAGGTCAACAGCATCATGTACATAAACTTCCGTCGCATCATCCATAATTGATATAGCAGCGTTAGCCGGTTTTACAAGAGCTGTTCCCGCCTCGAATTCTTTTACTCCAGCTAACTGTTGGATAAGTTCTGCGTTGCCATTTAGAATCTCAACAGTTTCTTTTTGTGACTTTGCGGATACAACCAATATTTTATTCGGCGGTATATTTCTATTGCTTCTGATATCCCGTATGGTACGAATTGCAGATTGAATAAGCATAATTTGCTTTTCAGCATCTTCATCCATTAAGGATTCAAGACCATCCGGCCATTGCGCAATAACCAACGCTTTTGCTTCTTTAGATTCTGCTATGCCCTTGAGCCTTCTCGTCGGTGTGATTTCGTTTAGTTTTTGGAATATTCCTTCAGTGATGAACGGCACAAACGGATGTAATAGGCGCAGAGTCTGGTCCAGCACAAAAGCTAAAACGTTTTGAGCAATCGGCTTTTTCCGCTCATCCTGCATTCTCGGTTTAACCCACTCCAGATACCAGTCACAAAAATCGTTCCAGAAAAATCTGTAAAGACCTGCCAGTGGCTCACTGTACTTAAACTTGTCCAGAGACTCTGTGACCTCGGAAATAGTTTTAGCCAGGCGCGAAAGAATCCACCTGTCGGTAATATCCATTTTTTCGGCGTTGAATTCAGCGGGGTCAATACCCTCAAGATTCATCAAGGCAAAACGTGATGCGTTCCAGAGCTTGTTACAGAAGTTTCGGCCTATGTCAAACTTCGGAGAGGTATTTGCCTGGCGTCCATCCGGCAGCGTCATTGACTCCACCGGCATCCGAATGTCCTGAGTATCGGTGGTCATACTGGCCAGAGTAAAACGCATCGCATCGGCCCCGTGGCTGTCGATAGCTACCAGCGGGTCGATGCCATTGCCAAGACTCTTTGACATCTTGCGTCCCTGGCCATCCTGTATCATCGCATGAATGTACACTTCACTGAATGGAATATCGCCGCGGCAGTATTGGCCCATCATTACCATACGCGACACCCATAAGGTTATAATTTCGCGTGCAGTACAAAGTACATTGCCCGGATAGAATGTTTTCAGCTCAGGAGTATCATCCGGCCAGCCCATCGTACTAAACGGCCACAACGCCGAACTAAACCAAGTATCAAGAACATCTTCGTCTCTTTCGCAGGAGACAATCTTTGGAGCTAATTCATTTGCTGATTTAAATGCTTCGACTCCAAAGAGTCGTTTGAACTCATCATTGTCAGCCTTGTACTTTCTTACCAATTCAACATTGCGAGTACTGTGATGTTTCGCAATTCGTGAAAATAAATCAAGTGACTTTTGGGCTTGGGGCGTCTTTGCGCAAACATAATATGGGAAATAGCCCTCTATTAGTCTTGGAGATTGATAGTAATCAACATCTTTCCTTATTCCACATGTCTCCAGAAATTTCTCAAGAAGCCCAAGATACTCCTTAACATAAGCATCATCTGGCTCGTTTGGACCCTGGTAATGCGCCGTTGTAAGGACTATCGTCCATACTGGAATTCGATGTCCCCACCAGAGCTGTCTGCTGATAGGCCAGTCGCGAAGGTTTTCCAGCCAGGTTTGATAGGTTTTGGCGTAGCGTTCGGGGATAAATCGGAGCCGGTCGTCAAACAGTGGTTTTAAGGCCAGACCAGCCAAAGAATTAACCGGCACATCGGTTCCCTCAATCAGTCCTTCGCCGAATTTTTTTCCTAAATGCTCGACAGGCTTTTTGACCGCTATATACCACTGGTCGGAGAGATACGGCTCGATGGGTACATGGCTGCGATAGCTGTGTCCGACTTCGTGGGCATATTCGCGAACATCCTCAAGGAGATTCTCCGTTCGGAACCATTCAACAATCGCCTCACGCGCCTCAAAACGATCCATCCCGAGCAGAGATTGTGCTTCCGGCTCATCGGCATCTGCCCAGCCGAATTTATCGCTTATCGAGCCGTCGGGCGCCATTACATTGATGACTTCCAGGTTGTGTCTCTGGCCAATCTCCCAGTCGTCTGGGTCGTGGGCCGGTGTAACTTTCAGAAAGCCGGTAGAAAATCTCGCCTTTTCATCGTCGCTGTCGGCATCGGGCAGCACAACATGCTCATCGGCGATGATGGGGATAATGCGGCCTACAATCGGAAGGCGAACTTTTTTACCAAGCAGGTATTTGGCACGCTTATCCGCCGGGTTCATCGCAACGGCGGTGTCGCCAAGCATTGTCTCCGGCCGGGTCGTGGCGACAGTAACATATTCAATCTGTTCTCCCTCAATATCAACCGGTTCGACAAGTGGATACCTCATATACCAGAAATGTCCCTGCACAAGCTCATGCTCGACCTCATCGTCGGCCAATACTGTTTGCGTAGCCGGGTCCCAGTTGACCAGTCTTTTTCCTCGATAGATCAGCCCGTCTTTGAAGAGTTTGAAAAACGCAGCCCGAACGGCTTTGGCGCACACTTGGTCCATGGTAAAGCGCGTCCGCTCCCAGTCACAGGAGCAACCCATCGCTTTCAATTGCTCGATAATGCGGGCCTCGTATTCGTCTTTCCAGGCCTGCACACGCCCAACAAAGTCCTGGCGCTCGAAATCGGTACGCCGTTTTCCTTCTTCCGAGAGGATTCGTTTCTCAACGACGGTCTGTGTAGCTATACCTGCGTGGTCGGTACCCGGCATCCAGAGCGTGTTGTAATTTTGCATCCGTCGGAATCGAATCAGGACGTCCTGCAATGTATTATTCAATGCGTGACCAAGATGCAGCGGTGCAGTAACATTAGGCGGCGGGATTACAATGGTATAGGCCTTCTCGTCTTGACCGTCACCTAACGGCTCGGCGTGAAAATACGAATGCGCAGACCATATTTCATTGGCCTGCTGCTCTATCGTCTTAGATTCATAAACTTTCGAGAGTTGTTCGCCCATAACTTATCCGGTTTCGATAATCGCCTATAAAAAATTCCGGCGCAATGCAGTAGCCGGAATATTATCCTAATAAAAGCAAGCAACAATGTAAAGCGAACAATTAAGCACAAATCAGGCATTTCCGCCTGCTTTTATGATAGGTGATTTTGTGCTTTTATTGGAGTCTAATCGAGGTTCATTGTCATCAGGAACTCTGCGTTGGTTCGTGTCTTGCTAAGTCTGCTTTTGAGCAGTTCGACTGCTTCGACCGGATTCAATTCGCTCAGTACTCTTCGCAATCGATACACGAGCTGTAGCTCTTTCGGGTCGAGCAGCAGCTCTTCCCGTCTTGTTCCGCTTCGGCTGATGTCTATAGCCGGCCAGGTCCTTCTGTCAACCAGACGCCTGTCAAGGTGCAATTCCATATTTCCGGTCGCTTTGAACTCTTCGAAGATTACTTCGTCCATTTTTGAGCCGGTGTCGATTAAAGCAGTTGCGAAAATAGTCAGCGAACCACCTTCTTCGATATTTCTTGCTGCGCCGAAAAATTTCTTTGGCATCTGCATTGCGCCGGCATCGACACCGCCGGTCAAAATCCTGCCTGAGTGCGGCATCTCGGTATTATACGCACGGGCAAGGCGGGTAATCGAATCCAGCAGGATTACTACATCTACGCCGTACTCGATGAGTCGCTTTGCCTTTTCTATCACGACCTCGGCTACCTGACAATGGCGTGAGGCCGGCTCGTCGAAAGTCGAGCTGATAACCTCAACATCATCAGCGGTTTTCCGCTCCATCTCCGTAACTTCTTCGGGCCGTTCGTCAATCAGCAACACTATCAGTTTCACGTCGGGATGATTTGTAGTGATGGAATTTGCAATTTTTTGCAGCAGAATCGTCTTGCCGGTACGCGGCGGAGCAACTATAAGGCCACGCTGACCCTTACCGACCGGCGTGACCAAATCAATTATCCGCATATTTAGCTCTTCCGGCGAAGTCTCAAGTATGAAACGCTCCTCCGGATGCAGTGGCGTCAAATCGCTGAATACTACTTTTTCCGCAAGGTTGTCGGGGTTCTCAAAGTTAATCGCTTCAACGCGCAGAAGAGCAAAATACTTCTCCGAATCCTTCGGTGGTCTGATTTGACCGGAAACAATGTTTCCTGTCCGCAGGCCAAAACGCCTGATTTGAGACGGTGAAACATAGATGTCGTCCGACGATGACAAGTAGTTGTAATCGGTATTCCGCAGAAATCCATAACCATCCGGCAGAACTTCCAATACACCTTCACCGTACATCAGCCCGTTCTGGCGAATACGCTCCTTTAGAATCCTGAAAATCAAGTCCTGCTTTTTGAGAGCGCTGTATTCTGTAATATTTTCATTTTTTGCAATATCGTGCAGCTCGGCAACGTTGAGTTTCTGTAAATCCGTCAAATACAAGTCGCCTTTCTTAATCCGCTCGTATTTGGCATGGGTGGATTCTTCCTCTGCTTGTTTGGCTCTCAGAGCTTCTTCCTCAGCTTGTTTGGCTCTCAGGGCTTCTTCCTCAGCTTGTTTGGCTCTCAGGGCTTCATCCTCGGTCTCGACCCGCCCCTCGGAGGGGGTGGTCTCGACAGCAGCAGCCTCTTGGACTGCAGTGTCAGCTAAGTTATCCTCAGCCTGTCCTGCTACGGCCTCGGCCTTCTCCGAGACGAGTGTTTGCTCTTGCTGTTCGGTGGCTGGTTGTTCTTTTGCACCTGTACCCGCGTTTTCTGTGGGGGCAACGGCCTTTTTCTTTGTTTTCTTGCGTTTTTTGGTTTTGCTCTTTACCGCTTTAGCCATCATTACTCCTTTTCCACTTAGTTGGTTAATTGGTGAGTTGTTAATTGGTTAGTAGTCAACTCGCCACATCACTACTCACTACTGTCGTCCCCGCAAAGCTCACGCCCGCAAAAGCGGGATGCAGGGATACGATTCCACAGAATTAATTTCCCGCCTGCACTCGCGTAACCGCAGGTGCGAGCGTAGGAATTCAATAAGATTTGAACTTTGAACAGCTGTGCCTGCACAATCACAGGTGCAGACAGTTGACCCCGCTCATCCGATGGGCGGGCTTGAAATAAAACCTCTATATCAAAAACGGGTAAAACCAAGAGGTTAATTGGTGAGAGGCTAATTGGTGAGTGGTTAATTGGTTAACTCACTACTCACTACTCACTACTCACTTATACTTTCTATTATGAGCGTTATATAATAAACCCCACTTACCCATTATACATAATGTAAGAGAAAATATTAACGACCTGCTTGGCTAACACCGAGAAGTCAGAATTGTTTTCTATGGTATTATCGGCGAGGTTGGCCTTGTTGTCCAGAGAAATCTGAAAATTTTCTCTAATTTTAACCTGATTTTTGTCAAAACCCAATTTTTTTGCCCTATCCAGCCTTAATTTTTGCTCACAATCGACAAAAATAAGCTTATCGCACCGCTTGTCCCAGCCAACTTCTACCAATAACGGCATATCCAGCACGATTGCCTTGACCTGTTTTTGGCAATCATATTGCTTTATAAGCTCCCCGGCACGCTGCAGGACAAGAGGATGGATTATCTCGTTAATCAATGAGAGCTTATCGGCATCGGCAAAAACGACCTCAGCTAATTTCTCGCGGTCAATTTTCCCTTCTGGATTTAAGATAGACCGGCCAAAAAGGCCGACTACTTTTTCTTTAACAGACGGCTCACCGAGAAGCTCGTGGGCAATTTTGTCGGCATCAATGACCTTACAGCCTAATTTGGCAAACTCAGCAGCAGCGGTACTTTTGCCTGAGCCGATACCACCTAAAATACCGATAATAGGTTTTTTCCCGGCAGCAACCACAGCCGAATAGTTTAACCGCTCCGGCGGTATCAGTCAAGCCGAAAAACACCAGTAGTGGTAAATAAAGTAGAATAAGAAACAGGAATCACGAAATGTGAAGCTCATCCTATACTTTTTCGTTATCCTGTGTCGCACGGACGGACCCCGCTACGGCCTCAGCCTTCGCCGAGACGGATTTCAGGCTGTTCAGCAGATAGTTTTTCACTACAACGTCCCAGCTCATATTTTTTGCAAG
>Ga0315539_1003753_pt1 | contig 10626 bp, 6 predicted proteins | sample SalMarSW160150MG_FD_203097 | JGI IMG/M metagenome (GOLD analysis project Ga0315539, IMG submission 203097) | Salt marsh sediment microbial communities from the Plum Island Ecosystem LTER, Massachusetts, United States - Salt Marsh Sediment SW1601-150 ... | reverse complement strand
ATGCTGGCTTCAGCTTTCTCTGGCCACCAGGATGGGATTGAACCTGCCATTACTAACTTATCAAGAGGTGTATAAAAACCGGCTGCCAGAGCCGATAATCTATAGGAAGGGGAGGATGAAGTGGATTTGGGTCAAAGAAGATTTTCTCAGGGCTGTAGTCGAAGACAAAAATGAAGGCGTTTTGAAAAGATTGTTCAGATGGATGCCTCAGGTTTTTGGCGACTGCGTTTACGCAATTCATAGTTTTGCCGATCTAAGAGTTACCCTTAACCGCATCCTGTCACTGCCGGGGAGACTTTTAGAGAAACTGTGATAATACTCAAAAGAGATAAGAGAGACATCCATTAAGCTTCACCAAAGTCAATCTTCAAAAAGTCGACTCAGCGTCTGCATCTAATACGGGAAAGGGGAGATCTTCTTTCGTCCTGAATTCAGGCATGGACAATTCTCATTCTGGTGGAAAGATGAATCTGATTACGCTGGAAGAGCCGGATAAAGTATGGGACGAGTTCGCATCCGCCCACTCGAGCTTAATCTTCCACACCTCTTTGTGGGGGAAAGTTCTAGAAAAAGGCTATGGATGCGACATGAGGTATCTGGTGCTGGAGGATGGCGGCAAGTGGCTTTTGGCCTTGCCGGGTATGGTGGTGGGTAATCGATTCTTTCGAGTCTTTTACTCTCTGATCCCTTACGGCGGGTTCATTGGAAAAAGAGAATTGATCCCCGAATTCTTGAAGCTTCTGCAGGAAAAAGCTGGAAAAGAAAGAATCGACAGGATTAAGATCGTCGATTTGAAGATCAAGAAGAACGAGGAGCTTCCCGATTTCGAGTGTCTGGAGTCTTATCGACACGTTCTCGAGCTAGAAGGGAAATCTCCGGATCAAATCTGGACAGATTACAAGCCGAATTTGAGAAGGACCATCAAAAAGGCCTTAGAATCAGATCTTGCCTTTGAGAAAATCAAAGATCGAAAAGAGGTTCACCAATTCTATCAACTATATCTGGCATCCATGGAAAGAAACAAAGCTTTGGCCAAATATCCGATTGATCTTTTCTACGCCATTTTTGATCTTTTGATTCCAGAGTCGGCAGAGATATTCTTCGTCAAGCACCAAGGGCAGCCCGTGGCAGGAATCGTGGTGATCTATTCGGAAGAGGCGGCCTATTATCTGCACGGAGGGTCTTCCACCGAGCATCTGCATTTAAGGCCCAACGATCTTTTGTTCCACAATGCCATAAAGGTGGCAAAAGAAATGGGAAAATCCTATTTTGATTTTTTAGGCTCAGATAAAAGGCTTTCGTCACTGATCCAATTCAAAAACAAATGGGGCACCCGAAGAAAAGAACTCTTGACTTTTCAGAAGGATACTGGAACCGTCCGTCCCTTGCTGGGAAAGGTCGCTTTGGGATTGGCCCAGACGCCTTTGGGCACTGCCATCCAGAGGAAACTGACCCCTACCAAGAGCGAAAGATAAGAATGAAAGACCCTCAGCCCGGAAAACTTCCTACACCCGAACCTCCAAGGGATGCCGCCCAGCCGATGCGCAGCGGAGCCTTTAGGGACTCAGAGTCCAAAGAGGACGGCAAGAAAACGGCTTTTCTAAAAAAGGCTTTTGCCTTTCTGGTAATCATTGGAGTCTTTTATCTTTTGGGGAAGAATCTTTATCAGAACCTCGGAGAAATCTCCCACTACCGATGGCAGATAAGATACGAGTTTCTCATTCTTTCCTTCCTCTGTTTGGTGATTAATCTGGGTGTCGCCTCGTATGCCTGGAAGAAGATCCTCGCTTTTTTTCACGCCTCGTTGCCCTTTGATCAAAGCTTCAAGATAATGTCTGTTTCGGCAACGGGGAAATACGTGCCGGGCAAGGTCTGGCAGTACCTGGGTCAGATCTATTTGGGCAGGAAGGCGGGACTGCCCAAGAGCGTCACCTTTTTCAGCATGATTCTGCTTTTCTTAGTCTATAATTTGGTGGGGATTTTGGTATTTCTTTTCTCCCTATTTTTCTGGCGCAGCTTTTCGCCGCTTCTGATCTCTGTCCTTTCGGGCGTTTCTATTTCTGTTTTCATGGTCGCTCTGTACCCGCCCATCCTGAACAGGGTTCTCAGCATTCTATTCCGGCTATTCAAGAGGGAGCCTTTGACCATAGGAGCCCGATTTGACCAAATACTCCACATCTTGCTGATACTGATAGTCGACTGGATCATATTCGGCATAGGAGCTTATCTATTGCTCAACTCCTTCTATTCGATTGACCTCAGTCAAACCGTGATTCTGTGTGGCATCTTTGCCATATCCGTGATCGCCGGGATTTTGAGCTTTTTTGTACCAGCCGGGTTGGGGGTAAGAGAAGGAGTGCAAAGTTATCTTTTGAGTTTTTTCATTCCGGTCCCCATGGCCATATTGATCTCCTTGGTCATGCGAGTCTGGATAACTTTGGGGGAATTGGCTTGCTTTCTGATTGCTTTGAGGATCAAAAGACCGAAGTTGAGTTAAGGGCTGGGTTTCTTGATAACCGCAGAGCAAGCTCTGCCACTACAAGGTGCATGGGTTGGAGCAGCGAGACTTGTCTCGCGTCTACAGAGGGAATATTGAGGAGCCTTAACGACCCCGCTCAAGAAGGCGATCGCAAGTTCGCAGAGACATCCGACAGTGAGACGAAGACGATGCGTAAGACCTCGGTTGCCGATTTTGAAGGATAAAACGACAGAGATTAACCTGAGAAGTTGGCTTTTTTAATGACGCAGAGCAAGCTCTGCCACTACAAGGTGCATGGGTTGGAGTAGCGAGACTTGTCTCGCGTCTACAGAGGGAATATTAAGGAGCCTTAACGACCCCGCTGAAGAAGACGATTGCCTGTTCGCAGAGGCATCCTTCGACAGTGAGTTGAGGAGGATGTGTAAGACCTCTGCTACTCGCTTCGAAGGGCAAAGGACAGAGGTTACCCTCAGAGTTTGGCCTTCTCATCGACGCAGAGCAAGCTCTGCCACTACAAGGTGCATGGGTCGGAGCAACGAGACTTGTCTCGCGTCCACAAAAAGAGTATGAAGACGCAAAAATTACAGCATTTCCAGACCGACGGGGAAACCTGGGAAAGACGAGCGGAGAAGGGCAAGCTTCCTGCCGTCATCGACCCGGGAGATTTGAAGGGTAGAAAAAACCTTTATATCGACACCCTTCAAAAGATGGCAATCCAAAAAGCGTTGGGTCGGACAAAAAAACAGGTGACCATAGATTTTGGCTGCGGAAGCGGAAGATTCTCGGAACTATTGTCACGTCACTGCATGTTTCTGGTGGGTATTGAAATAACCTCCGACATGTTAACAATTGCCAAGAATGAATGCAACGACTCAAACATCGCTTTTGTCCTGTACGACGGGCTGAATCTTCCGATTAAGGAACAAGGAGCCGACTTATTGGTCTCGGTTAACGTCCTTCAATACATAACCGACGACGGCGAACTGGAGAAGGTTCTAGAAGAGATAAGAAGATCTTTGAGGCCAAACGGAGAATTTTTGTGTGTAGAGCAGGTGACAAAAAACAAGAAAAGATGGCAGAGAGATCTCAAAACCTACCTGGACTTCTTTGAACGTAATAGTCTTGGAAGAATTGCCGATTATCCCATTAGAAAAGGACATTTTTCGTGGCTTTATCCGATTTATTTGGGATTGGTTCCAAGAAGTTTTCTTGGAGTCGTCGCGAGATTTGAGATGTTCATAAGAAAAATCTTTTGGCATTCTGTGTGGGATTATCAAGATCATCTTTTCCGGATGAAGAAAGGACCATGAGACGATCGTGGTCCATCAAAACAACTCGATTCTACAAAAGGCTGTTGTTGGCGGGGGATTGATGATCGAGCTGAAGCTTGATATTCCACACAAACCTCAGGATGGTTTGAGATGAACACAGTAGTTTTGATCTTGGTTATACTGATAGGCCTGGCCCTAGGAAGTTTTCTGAACGTTTGCATCTACCGAATCCCGCTGAAGAAATCGATTCTTTTTCCCAACTCCTTCTGTCCGAATTGCGGAGCGAAGATACGTGCCTGGGACAACATCCCCCTATTGAGTTTTATCTTGCTGAAGGGGAAATGCCGAAAATGTAGGACTAAGATTTCACTCCAATATCCCTTGGTGGAGTCTGTCACCTCCGCCTTGATGGTCATCACCTATCTGCGCTTCGGCCTGGGATGGGAATTCGCAGCCAGGAGCATCTTGTGTCTTTCGTTAATAGCGATTTTCTTCATTGACCTAAAACACAGAATTATCCCCGACGTGGTCACTCTCCCCGGCATCGCCTTAGGTCTTTTCTTCTCCCTTTTCGCAGAATCCCCTTCGGTGGTGAACTCCCTGATCGGAGTTTTGGTGGGGGGGGCCTTATTCTATCTCTCAGCCATCTTGGGGGAACTTCTCTTCAAAAAGGAAAGCATGGGAGGTGGGGACATAAAATTGGCCATGATGCTGGGAGCATTCTTGGGATGGCAGAAAATACTCCTAGTGTTTTTGCTCTCTGCGCTCTTGGGCACTATGGTTGGAGCAGCGGCCATGCTTTTCTCAAGAGATGTCAAGGAAACACGAATGATCCCCTTCGGTCCCTTTCTGGCTTTAGGATCCGTTTTGGCCATCTTCCTGGGAGATATGCTGGTCTCAGCATATATTAAGGCCTTCTTCTAAGACGAAACAGACAGGCTGAAACCGGCTGGGATATTGCGTTTTAATGAATGAAAATCTTGGTTGAGGGGAAAGGCCAAGAGATTCCTTTTGCCTCTCGCCGCTTCTTCCCATCGAGGGAATCTCCAGATTTTTACAGTCGAGACTTCACGGTTAACCGGCCACATTTTCCTGCCGATAATTTTAACGTTGAGGGGAAAACCAAAAATTCCAGGCTTTTCGTAACTACCAGGAGCATCATAATTGAACGTCAAGAAGCTCTTTAATTTTGGCTACGAATCCCACATTCGTCTCTCTCTGATATTCTTCATCCTCTTTCTGATCCTGCTCAACTTCGGAACCGTCTTTCTTTTTCACCAAACCCAGGAGGCTCTGAAAAGGGAGCTGGACAAGGAGCTATACTCTGCGGCCTTCTGTGCTAAAGTGGTCTGGGAGAGATCTTCCCATACCAACCTCAAAAAGAACCTGACCGAGTTGGTTTTTAAGCTTAATCTGAACCGGATAGTCTTTCTTGATTCCAAAGGCGAGCCGTTGATTTCTTCTGAGGAAATTCTTTCGGGACCAGACCCTCACGTTTTCAGCGGGATGAAGCCCGAGGAGATCAGGAGCATAAAGGTCCATCTAGGAAAGGGGCAAACCGGACAGTTCTTTTCGAATCTCTATTGGGATGAAGAGGGCAACACCTTTCGCTCCGTTTTTCTGCCCATAGAAAACCAAACCAGCACGAACCATTCTGATGATAGAAAAAAGACCTGGGTGATGGTGGAAAAGGAGGTCACGGCTTTTGGGACCATTCAAAGGCTGTCCAAGCTTAATACCTTAGCCAGAACCGCAGGGCTTCTGGTCGCCGGCCTGGTCACGTTATTCCTTATTAGGAGTGTTCTGAGGCCTTACAGGTTAATGATGGAAAAAGCGCGAGAAGAGAAAATAGGTTCGGCGTTAGGAAGAAGGAGCGAAGAAGGAAGTGCAGACGTCGCAGTGGAAATATTTGGACAGGTTATTTCCGAATTGAAGAAAAACGAAGCCACCCTACAGAGGCTTTACGCGGAGACAAACCGCAAAGCCAGAGACTTAGAAAGCTACAACGAGTATATTCTAAGAAGCATAGGAAGCGGCATGATCATCTGCGATACGAGAGGAAAAATCACTCGTCTGAATAATTCCGCTCAGAGGATTCTGGGTCTCTCCGAAAAAGATGCTGCGGGAAAGCATTACAAGACCCTGTTTGAGGAAAAATCCGCCCTGTGTTCATTGATCGAGATGGCACTTTCGGAGAAGAAGATCTGCTCTATCCCGGAAATGGAAATGTCAAGAACTGATGGCCAGAATATTTGGGTGGGCGCAACCACCTCGGCGGTGAAAGACGGACAAAACGAAATGCTGGGAGTGGCGCTTCTCTTGACCGACGTGACCGAAATCAAGAGCCTTCAGCACCAGGTGGCCTTCAAGGAGAAGATGGCGGCCTTGGGCGAAATGTCCTCCGGACTGGCGCACGAGCTTAGAAACTCCATGGGTGCAATCTTGGGTTTCGCCAAATTGCTCAAAAAGAAAGGAGTCGATCATAGCTCCGCCCGCGAGATCGTGGACGGTATGCTCAATGAGGCCGTATCTGTGGAATCGCTGACACAGCGATTCTTGGCCTTTGCCAAACCGTCTTATCTGAAGATGGAGAAGGTAAACTTGAGAAACGTGGTGGATGAATGCATAAAAACGCTTGAAGAAAAGCTGGAGAAAAACAAAATCGGGCTTGAGGTGACATCGGAACCCGATCTGCTAACCATATTGGGGGATAGGCTTCTCTTGAGGCAATCTTTTCAGAATCTGATCCAGAACTCAATCGAGGCTATGCCCGCGGGCGGAGAGCTCTCCATTAATTTGAGGAAAACAGAAGCCTATAACAACGAGAGAGTTATAGAAGTTGAGATCTCTGACACGGGATGTGGTATGGAAGAAAAAGATCAAGAAAAGATCTTTAATCCATTCTTTACCTCCAAGGAGAGAGGAACCGGCTTGGGCTTGAGCCTGGTGAAAAAGATAGTCAGCCTGCACAATGGAAGGATTGAATTCGAGAGCCGGCTCAATAAGGGAACCACCTTTAGAGTTTATTTGCCGCTGGAATCAAAACCGGATTTCTTCGGGGCAAAAACTGAAGAACACGAGAATCTGAGTCAATTGGTGCATTCTTGATCGGGTCCGATCCGGTCGGATGCTTATCCCGGTCTGTCTCCATCTCTGTTTCTTACCGTGGGCAGGCAAATTCCATTTCTTCCAATTAGGCAAAAACCCGGCACCTGATCTGAACTGGATGCTGGGTCATTTTACATCTAAGCCTGCCCACTGCCTCGCTGTGACACTCATATGACCGTGGACTCGTGGCAGGCGAACAAAACCTCCCCAGCCAACAAAAGGCTATCGTTCAGGAGATATCACTTTCAGCCATCCTGTCCAGGATCGGGCAAGCTATCTCAATCCAAAATGCACGTTTTTTCTCTGGGCCTCCAGAGGCGAAGCAGCGGAGCAGGATGTCCATCATGGCAGGCGGAGACGTTTTAGCTTTGAGTTTATTCTCCTTTCAGGCAATCCTGGGCTTTCTGCCCGATCTGTTCGGCCTTCTCCTTCATGTCGCTTTTTGCATATAATCCCCACAAGGGGACTATAACCTCACAATTGGCGCTATCCCTCTCGATCAAGAACTCCAAAACCTCCAAGGCTGGATCGAATTTCTCCTCCTGCAGATAGACCTGAGCCAGAAGCAGGCGAGCCTCGAGATCTAGAGTGTCCAGCTCTGCCGCCTTTCGGAGCTTGCTCTCGGCATTAAGCAGCAGTTCGCCCCTTCTTGTCTCCAACTCCGCTTTCCTGGCAACACATTCTTGATCGGTTCGATATGCTCCAGTGGAGTCTTTCAAGGAATCCAGGCGGGAAGTAATCCCCTGGATCTGTTGGAGATAGACCGTTCCCATATTGAAATAGGCGTCCTTGAAGGAGGAATCCACCTCTATCAATTTCTGAGAGAACAGAAGCGCATTTTCGAAATCCCTCAAAGTCCCATAAATGGAAGCGATGTTTTGCAGTGCATTCACGTCCTGAGGTTTTTTTTCTACAACTTTCAAATAGAACTTCAAGGCCTCTTCCATGTTCCCGGCATTGTGCAGGGCAGCCGCATAAATGGTCAGAATATCCAGACTATCCGGAGCTAATCTGAGACCCTCCTCCAGGTAAGGAATCGCCTTTTCGTTTTCTCCCTTTAAGCTGTGAGCATATCCGGCGAACATGAAAGCCTTGTAATACTCCGGATCAATTGTGGTGCAGACTGCGAATTTCTCCAAAGCTAGGTCAAAGTCTTGCTCATTGAAAGCGTTGACCCCCTGGTTATAAACCTCAGACAATTTCTCCGTCCTCATCTGCTGAATTTCTTCCTGGAATTTTGACTTGATTTTCAGACTTTCGGCCCGGGCGAACTCCTCTCCCATCTCCTTGGGACTGTTCTTACAGTAATAGGCTTTGCCCAACAGAAAGTGTAATTCCGCATCATCCGGATAGAATTGAATCGCCTCATTCAACCTGGCAATGGCGCTGTCTACCATCCCTGGCTTATCTTTTAGTTTGAGATCAATCTTCGCCGTGGTCTTATAGGTGTTGGCTGGAAGCTGGCGCTTTTTGCCCTTTTGACCCAGAGCCAATTGGAACAAGAAACATACCAAAACTCCGACCAGGAAGACCTTTACTAATCTCATCTTTCTGCTCCTCTTTAGAAGATTAAAAGTGTAAGGTTTAGAGTTCTCATAATTTCTAAAGGCTTTTGCTTCTTTGAATCTCGCCAATTCAGGGTATTAGCTTTTTCCGCTCTTTCCTTTCTTCCGAGACTCCTCTTTGGCGCCAACCATTGAGGCCTCACCTTAGGTCGATTCGTTCAGTCTGAGGGTCCCGCAATAAATCGAAGAATTACTGTCTGAAGCGGGCAGGTATATCACCACCAGGACCAAACCTCGACCCTTAGATAACTTACGATTCTTCTGGTCAAAAGATTGAAGATGCTCTTCTTCCCGCAATAGATTTTGGCATATCCTGACATGCCCGGTTTCAGAAGGTGATTTTCGTTTTCGATCTTACAGGTGACCCGAAATATGTTTTTTGCCTGATCCTCCTCTGCTTTTTCAGAGATTCTAAGAACCTTTCCCCAGAAGGATGAAAATGGATAGCTTTTGACTTTCAGCTTGACATTCTGTCCTTCCCTCAAAACATCCAGGTGTCTCTCCGATGCCTTAATCACCATCAGCATGGTATCGAGATTGGCTATGCTCAATCCGCAAAAACCGATGGATGGAGAAGAATGCCCTTCTGAGCCCAAAGAGGTTACCACGCCTGAGATGGGGCTTTTTATCCGAGAGGCTGTAATCTGAGCTTCCAGGAAATTGACCTTGGCCTCCAATTCTTCCATTTCTGCTCCGGCCATCTCAAGCTCCTCCGGCCTTGTTCCATTCTTTAAAATCTTAAGGTTGCTTTTGGCTATTTGGAGTTCTTTGGACAATACCTCATATCCGGTCTGGGCTTCTTCAAGTTCTTGACTGTTGATAAGATTCTTTTGGTGCAAATCAGAAAGTCTTTTCAATTCCTTCTCCTTGAGCCCAAGTTCTGCCTGAGTTTGAGCCACCCTGTCCCCGGCTTGGAGCACGGAGTCCTCCCTGGGTCCCTTTTTCAGCAAGGCGTGATGCTCCCGCGCTCTCTTCAGAGAAGCCCGAGCCTGTTCCAGATCAGAAAGATACGAGCTGGAGGTAAGCTCGGCTACGATTTTTCCTTCCTCTATCCTCTCTCCCTCCCTCACCTTTGTGACCAGGTTCAAGGCCCCATATTGGTCCGAAACCAATTTCAATAGATTGATAGATTTCTGCTCGCTGCTCCCTCCCCGGAAAAGCTCGTCGGTGATGGTGCCGTCCGGGGAGCTTCTCAGAATGTAAGATTCCAGGGCCTGAATCTCGCATCGACTGCCTATCTTCAGCTCCACTCTGACCACGAACAAAAGAAGCAGCAAAATTACGATTATGACTGAATAGGCTATGATCTTCCTTGGTTTCACGAAGTTCCCTTTCCTTGCCAAAAAGATTTTGAATCCACCGGCCAAAGCTCTTCTGGCAGGCTGTTTAAAAATAAGAAAAAGCAAGAACAAAAACAAGACAAATCCGAAACCACCAAGCCGTGAAACCAGGAAGTTCTCCACCTTCACGAAAATAAAGGACAAAAGGAAGACAGAATAAAGCACGGATAAGGTACCGTACCAGACGTAGATTCTTTTGTGCCGGGGTGGGGTCTCCACCTTTGGCTGGTGGACCTTCAGGAGCCAACTTTTAAACAGGGAAGATAAGAACCCGAAAGCCTTCCTTCTTAGATTCGGAATCTCCAGATAATCGCTCAAAAGATAATATCCATCCAGTTTGATCAGCGGATTGAAGTTGAACAGGACGCTGATTCCCGAGGTGATCACCACCACAAACAGGAAACTGTTGATTCCCGTGTCCAAAGCGGTAATTCGCCACAAAAGGGTGGCAACTGCCCAGACGAATATCTGACAGTATGCTCCGGCAAAGGTGACCCAAAGCCTCTTTGATTTTTCCCTGAAAAGATAAGCGTCGCTCACGTTGCAGTAGAAACAGGGCTGAAGATACAGAAGAAGGAAACCCATCTCATGCACTTCTCCCCCAAAATGCTTACAGGTCAAACCGTGGGCAAACTCATGGAGAACGATCACCAGGAATATCGCTATCCAGATTTTGAAGATGGTGGCAATCCTGAAAAGCCTCTTCACGCTGTAACCCAAATCTCCCCAATTGGAGATGGTAACGACTATTGCCAGAAAGATGACCAATAAGGAGAGGACAAGGAAGTGTGGAGTGAACAAAAACCTTGTGTATCTCAAGATCATATTTAAGATCCTGTCTGGATCAAAACCCTTGAGCTTGA
>Ga0315539_1003752_pt1 | contig 10626 bp, 10 predicted proteins | sample SalMarSW160150MG_FD_203097 | JGI IMG/M metagenome (GOLD analysis project Ga0315539, IMG submission 203097) | Salt marsh sediment microbial communities from the Plum Island Ecosystem LTER, Massachusetts, United States - Salt Marsh Sediment SW1601-150 ... | reverse complement strand
TCGGGAATATACCCTGGGAATATTATATCTTCCTCCAGTTCCAGATCCCGAGCTAAAGCAGGAATCTCTGGATAGCGGGGATCTTTCCTTCCCCCAATAACTAGCTTATGGGGTATCCCGGTCTTAATTTTCAGTTTGTGGAAGGCCTTCATTAATCCCAGGACATTTTTATGGGGCTTCCACTGACCTATATAAAAGATGAATTTCTCAGAAGTTTTATATCTTTCCTTTACTTTCCTCAATCTCCTTTCGTTTTCCACCGGATGATAATTTTCATTCACTCCTTCATATATCACCTTCACCTTGGCTTCAGGAATTTTTAGATATCTTACTATATCTCTCCGGGTATAGTAAGAGTTGGCAATGACCCTCCTGGACTTTCTTGCCGCAGCCTTCATCATAATATAACAGTAAATCCGGGACATTCTTGAAGGCAAATCCTCCGGATAAATTAAAGGAATCAGGTCGTGAATAGTAGTTACTAGATTACGCCTCCAGAGTAAAGGTACTGCGAAGTGGGGAGAGTGAAATAAATCAAGCCTTTCTCTCCAAGCGCTGAATACAAGCTGGTACTGTTCTTCAATCGAGAAAACCTTTGCTCTGAGCGATTTCTTAGTAAAGTTCTCATTGGTAATGGTATAACTATCAAAATCATCCTCATCCAGAAAGAGAATATATTCATTATCCTCATCTATCTTCATTAGCTCATCCACCAGGCTGCGAGTGTATCGTCCAATCCCTGACCACCTGAGCATTCGCATATCTATTCCTATCCTCAAGCCTTATCCTCCCCGTCTTTTGGACCAGCCGACTGTCGACTAACCGACTAGCTGACCAGCCGACTAACCGACTAGCAGACTAGCTGACTAGCCGACTAACCGACTGAGTGGCCGACTATGCTCTTCAGAGTCTCCAGATCCCTCCTGTCAACCTCTTTTAACAGGACCAGAATGCCCAAATAGAGCAAAAATAAACCAAGATATTCTAAAATCAAGAAAAATCCAGAAAAATCAATTCTTAAAGAAATATAGAAAACAACCAGAGAAGCAAGAAGAATCCTTAAAAAAGACCTCCTCTCTACCAAGGCTTTAAAATCTTTCCATACATACAAAGACGCTAAAATTAGACCAAGAAGAGAAGTTACAACAATAGATATAGCTGCTCCATTTAACTCGTAAATTGGAACTAAGAATAGGTTCAAAGAGACGGCTATCGGCACCAAAAGCAAGACGATGATCATAGAAATCTTCGGTCTGCCGCTAGCCGTAATTATGGTGGTTAATATCTGAAAAACCGTTAGAAATCCCAAACCTATCACCAGGATAGCTAAAGGGGAAGCAGCAGGTGAATAGAGAGAAGAATAAAAAAGATCCACCAGCTCACCAGAAGTAGAAATAATGAGCAAAACCCCTGGAATAATTAGCATCAGCAGATAGCGCAGGGAATTTCTTATATAACTTTCAGTCAAGATATGATCGCTCAGGGAGGTTGACCGGGAGATGGCTGGAAAAAGAGCGCCACTTAAGCCAATTAAGACTGAATAGGGAATCCTGGCTATCATGGAGGCCGCGGTATAGTAACCAGTCTTTGCGTCCTCCTCCAACAGAGACTTTACAAAAAATAAGTCTACACTCATCAAAAAGGTAAAAACAACAGTGAACATGATCACAGGTAGAGCAAATTTTACAATCTTTCCTGCCTCAAAGTCATAATCATCTTTATTACCTTTCACTCTGGAAAAGAAACGCCAGGCCAACAAAAACCCCGCCAGGCTGGCCAGAAAATAACCAAATATCGCTCCCCCAATAGAAAATCCTAGAAAAACTAAAAGAAAAACGCTCCCCACCTTCACCCCACTCAACAGAATAGAAGCGGCAGCCTGTTTTCCATATTCCCTAAGTCCATTTAGGCAGCCATTGTAAAGAGAAAAAAGAGCCGTCGCTGGAATAAGTAAGGCTGATAGTCTTAGATAGGGAACCAAACTCATGTCATCCAATATCTTTGCAAAAGCTCCTGCCAGGAAAAAGTAGATCAAGAAGGAAAAAACCACGAATATTAACTGAATTTTCAAGGCAGCGTTTTTTATAGCGACGGCTCTGCCATCGCCCTCAGCTATATACTTTGAGGCAGCTCCGGGGATTCCATATTCTAGTACGGTGTTGATCAAGGTGACCAAATAGATTACAACCCCAAATAGGCCGTAGGTCATTGGTCCCAGTAGCCTCCCTAATCCAACATGGATAACGTACCCACTAGCCAGATATGCTATATTGCAACCCATAAGATAAAACGAACCTCTTGCTACCGAAGCCATTGGTCCCCCACAGAGGCTCTGGAATAAAGCCCTTTGACCCAGTATATCATACAGAAGAATTCTTATCAAGACCGGGCAAGCTCTAGGATTTATCATGTCGGCAGCTAACTCGGCAGTTTTCTACAAAGACTTTCAGTCTTTTTTTCCGAAGGTTTAATTTTTTCTGGACTTCCTCAGTGACCTCGCTTGACAAAAAGTTAGTACACTGTATAATATGTTCAAAATATTCCGAAAAATAGCTAGCAGGATTATATTTCATGGACGATCGCCTGACTAAAGCTCGTGACAGATTCATTGAAGGAATTGGCCGTTTAGCTGCCAGTGTAGGATTAAACAGAGTTGTGGGCCAGCTGTATGCTGTACTCTTTCTCAGCAACAAACCCCTTTGTTTGGATGAAATGATAGAAAGCCTTAAGATAAGCAAAGGAAATGCCAGTGTAAATATCCGGGAACTAGAAAGATTGGGAGTGGTAAGGAAAGTTTGGATTAAAGGAAATAGAAGAGACTTCTATAAGGCAGAACTTGACTTTGAGAAGGTGATAACCAGCAGTTTGGTTGCAGCAGTCAAAAGGAGAATGAAACTTACTATGGATACACTCGCTGAGACTGAGAGTTTAATAAAAGAGGCCCGGACAAACCTTAATAAAGAAGAGAAAAAGACCGCGGAATTATACCTGAAAAAACTTGAAGATATAAGGAAAATCTATAATTTTGCTGAGAAAATGCTAAAGATGACCTTCCCTGGTGAATAAAACTCAGAATAAATACTCCGGAGTAAGTAAGCACAGCAAATGAGATTAAATAAACCAGACAATACGAACTACTCTAGTGATCACCGTGATTAAATCTTGAAATGTTTCAGACCTTATGGGACTAAAAAAGAAATTAATTTGTTATGACTTTGACTTGAGATCTCCTCAAAAATAAGTATAATAAAAGAAGGAGGTTTCAAATGAGCGCAAAGACAAGGTTGTCTCCAAAAGAAAAGCTTCGCATTTTCACCGAAAGCCTTAAGGATGGTGTTAAAATTTCAGAGATCTGTCGCAGAGAAGAGATATGGCCTAATGAATACTATCGGATTAAGGAAAAGGCCCTTTCTGGAGCTTTGGAGGCCCTTAAAAATTCCCGCAGGAAGAAAGATGCTGAAAAAGAAAGATTAAAGAAGGAAACAGAGAGGTTAAGAAACATTATTCTCTCTCAAGCAGAGGAGATTGATCTTCTAAAAAAAAAGACCAATTGGGACTATTAGGGCCCATCTCTGGCTACAGATTAGATGTTCATCTTAAGAAAGAGCTTATTGATATTATAGAAAATTGCCTTCTTCCAGCTAAAAGAGCCTCCCAGGTACTGGGGCTGAAACTAACAAGATTCTATCGCTGGAGGAAAGACTGTACGTTCTTTGGCGTTGACGGCCTTGTTGATGAAAAGCCAATAGCTAAAGTAATCCCGAATAAACTCCTTGCAGAGAAGGAAGAGGCCATTTATGAGTATGCCAGGTTTCATCCTAAACAAAGGCATCGAGAGATTCAATTTAATCTGGATCGACAAGGACTGGCTACCGCTTCCTTTTCCAGCGTTTATCGGAGGCTAAAGAAAAAAGGCCTTATCAAGGAACATCATCTGAAAATCTCCAAGCACAAAAAGGGAAGGCCAACTGCCACCTATGCTCATGAGATTTGGCTTGTGGATATAACTTTTGTTCCAGTGGGGAATGGCTTCTGGTATCTTATCGCAGTGATTGACCTGTACTCTCGATACATTGAAGGCTCTGATCTATCGGCCACCATGACCTCAAAGGATGTTCAAAAGGTGATAGACTTTGCTCTTTTACAATACGGATTTTATGAGAAAGAGGACAAGCCAAAGATCCACTCTGATAATGGCTCCCAGATGAAAGCAAAGAGCTTCAAGGCTTTCCTGAAGGACTTGGGAATTCTAAATGAGTACTCCAGGCCGCATGTTCCGGAAGACCAAGCAGTTCTGGAAAGGTTCTTCAGAACCATTAAACAGGGTGAGGTCTATCATCAGGAATACGAGAATCACTATCAGGCTAAAGATGGAATCTCAGAGTTCATCAACTACTATAATCATCGGCGTCCTCATCAAGGAATTGGGTTCATAACCCCTTATGAAAAGTTAACCGGACAGAAAGAGAGAATCTTCAAAGAACGAAAAACAAGAGCAATTGTTGCTCAGGAAATGAGAAAGATTATGAACAGAAGAGAAATAAACACAGATACTTCTGAGGAAATGACTCCGGTCAAAAATCGTAACAAAAAAATTTTCGTTTAGGTCCGAAAGGGTCTGAAACAGTACAATCTATATTTGCATACACTCTTTAGCCTTAGGAATGCCCTATTTTGTAGTTCCATACAGTGGAACAGATCCTGAGGACTTGGGCCTTAGCCAAACAACATAGAAGGTCTTATTCTCAATGCTTAAATCCTTGTAACTATACAGAAGGCAGCACATAGTCTTTAAGGAGAGACAATGAATGCAAAAGGTAACGGTAATAGCTGGTACTCGCCCTGACATGATTAAATTAGCACCCGTAATAAGGGAACTAGAAAAGTATCCAACAGAATTCAATGTGGTAGTGGTCATCACTGCACAACACAGAGAGATGTTAGATCAGGCGATAAAACTCTTCAAAATATCTCCTTCATATGACCTGAATATAGTGGAGGAAAATCAGGACCTACCAGATACAGCGGCAAGCATAATGGAGAAATTTGACTCGGGAGGAAAGAAGGAAGGGCCTGATTGGATCCTCGTTCAAGAAGATACAATTACCAGCTTCATTTGCACCTTGACTGGATCCCATCATAAAATTAGAGTAGGCCACGTTGAGGCAGGATTAAGGACGTACGACAAAAATCATCCTTTTCCTGAGGAAATCAACCGCCGTCTGATAAGTGTAATTACCGACCTCCATTTTGCTCCCACAGAAAGAGCAAAACAAAATTTACTTTCCAAAGGAATCCCGAAGGAAACCATCTTTGCTCCCGGCAATACGGTTATCGATGCTCTATTTATGACTCTGGCGAAGTTGAAAAGAGACAGATCAAAATTACAAAGCCTTAATTCTCAGTTTTCATTTCTCTCTTCCGACTCAAAATTTATCCTCGCCACTGCTCATCGCCGGGAGAACTTTGGAAATCCTTTACAAAATATTTGCCTTGCCCTAAAAGAAATCATTAAGTACGACGATAATCTGGAGATCATCTATCCTGTTCATCTTAATCCTAATGTCCAGGAACCGGTAAAGAGAATACTTAAAGACAATGAAAGAATCCACCTCATAAATCCGTTAGATTATGAATCTTTCGTGTGGTTAATGGAAAAATCTTACTTCATTTTAACTGATTCTGGAGGTATCCAAGAAGAAGCTCCCTCTTTAGGCAAGCCCGTTTTAGTCCTTCGAGAGGTAACCGGGCGTCCCGAGGCACTGGAAGCAGGAACCGTAAGAGTGGTAGGATTAGATAGGGATAAAATTGTTCGGGAAGCACAAAGATTATTAGACGACAAAATTTTTTATGAGAAAATGTCTAAGGCAGCAAATCCCTATGGCGACGGAAAAGCTAGCAAAAAGATTATGGAAGTACTGAGAAGAGTTGAATAGAAGATGAAGAAAGTCTGCGTCATCGGCCTTAGCTATATTGGCCTACCCACAGCTTGCATCTTATCAAGCAAAGGATTCAAGGTAGGAGGTATGGATATAAACCCAAAATTGGCAAACGGGCTAAATCAAGGCAATATAGACACCCCCGAGCCAGGATTAGCTGACTTGGTAAATGAAGCGATAAAATCGGCTAATTTCGTTGATACCGAAAGAGCGTGACGATCCGATGAGCAAATTAATCATCAAAGTTTTGAAGATAAAAGGCACCTGTCCAGTTTATAAAATCGGCGATAAAATAGTTATTGATGAGGGATATAAACTTAATCTTGAAGAAACAAACAGCGTTTGTATTCACTCTTTAGCCTCCATAATGCCCTATTGCGTGGCCTTATCCAGAGGAATAGACCCTAAAACTTTGGATTTAGCCAAAGAGGAAAAGAAGGCGTATCTCCAATGTCTCGATCCTTGTGAAATTACTAATAGCAGAACAGTGATATTTGAGATCGAAGTAAGAAAATAAACTGTGAATAAGAACCAACAAAGACAGCACGCAAATGAATATAACTCAAACCATTTCAGAAGTCATTCAATTATCAAAATCAAGAATCGCTAGAGATTCAGCAATAGTATTTGCTGGAAATATACTAAGTGCTGTTTTGGGATTCGTAGCCACTGTTTTAATAACAAGAACCCTGGGGCCAGCACAGTTTGGTCTATTCTCTGTAGCTTTGGCAGTTATGATGATAGCGTCTCAACTCTCAGATTTTGGGATAAACACAGGATTAGTTAGGTTTGCTTCATTATATCTTAAAACAGACAAACTAAAAGCACATCTAATGTTTAAAGTTTCGCTGAAAGTAAAGTTAATTGTTAGTATGTCGATATTCTTAATTGGGCTTTTAGTCTCTCCATCCTTAGCAATTTATGTATTTAAAAAGCCGGAGTTAATAGTTGCATTAAGACTTGCCTTTATGGGAGCGATTGGACTCTCGTTGATGGGGTATATCTCGACAACGCTTCAAGCAAGACAGTCTTTTGCAAAATTTGCATCCATCAATATAATAAATAGTGGCGGGAAATTAGCTTTAGTAGGAATTTTAGTCTTAGTTAGAAATCTCAATTTATTTAGTGCTCTTACCTCGGTTATCACCGTTCCATTTATGGCATTTTTAATTGGTTCTCTAATTATACCAAGAGATTTTTTGAAAGTGAAAGGAAACGAAAAGGAAAGTTTTAGAGAACTGTTTCATTTTAGCAAGTGGATATTGGTTTCGGTTTTTTGTGTGATGATCATTACCCGTTTGGACATATTAATGCTGGGACATTTCAGTGATTCCAAAACCGTTGGTATTTATTCGGCTGCTTTTGGACTAGCTTATTTCTTCCCCATTTTTACAGGGTCTTTCGTTACTGCATTGCTGCCAGAGATTTCAAAACTTTCAAAAAAAGAACACCTCAAGAAGTACGCTTTAAAATCGTTGAAATTGGTATTTATTACTGCGATATTTTCGTCTCCTTTATTTTTTCTTGCAAAACCAATAATCTTAGTAATTTATGGTAAGGAATATTTAGCCTCTGTGACCATTCTCAAAATTCTTCTTGTAGGTTTCATAATTAGCTTATTGAATCAATTAATGACTCTTATTGCATATTCTATTAACAAACCAAAAATTGGAGGATGTGTAAATATAATACAGTTAGCCTTTATTTTTGGGGGATATTCCGTAGTGATACCCGTCTACGGTGCTCTAGGGGTTGCGACCATTAATTTACTTACACGAATCTTGGGTGCAGGGATTATTATAACTTATATTTCCCTTGTCGTATTTGGTGGAGGAGGTAGCACAAAAAGATAATCATGTCAATTACTAACTTATACCACGAGAAGTAAAACAATATGAAGGATAAACCCGATATTCTTATAATTGGTGTTGCAAGTCTTGGTAATACTGGGCAGAGGTCAATGGTAAGCTGCTGCATAGAACAAATCAATAAGATTTTTCCTAACGGGTCCTTTGATATATTTTCTTACGACGCGAAAATGGATAAAAAAAGATTTAAGTACCCTAACATAGCAATACATGACCACTTTTTTACAAGAATATCTAGGTTAAGATTTGGATTTGTTTTTTTACTATTTGTATTTATAGTTCAATCATTTAGAATTTTTTTGTGGAAGTTATTTAAAAGTAATTTCGTGTTGAATGATTTTTTGAAAAAGTATCTCGAATGTGATATTGTAATAGACCTAAGTGGCGATAGTATCACTGATGATTACGGATGGACTGTTACAATGATGCAATTATATGGTTTACTAGTGGGAACCCTTTTTGGTAAGCCAACAGTAGTTTGTGCTCAAAGCTTAGGTCCTTTTAGGACGAAGATATTGGGTTTAAATATAACAGAAAAATTCGCAAAATTGGTGTTTAAAAAAGTCAGTCTAATAACAGTTAGAGAAGAAATTACAAAAAATTATTGTGATTCTTTAGAATTGAAAGTACCTGTGATTTTAACTTCTGATTTGGCCTTCTTGCTTCAACCAACAGGGACAGAAAGAATTACAGAGATTTGTCTAGCAGAAGGAATAACTATGAAAGAAACACCTATTCTTGGATTTTCGCCGAGTACTTTAATATGTTCTTATAGTAATTTTGGAAGTAATGGCAAGGGAAAATACCAAGAGTATATAAAACTATGTGCAGATTTTATTACCTACGCTATTGAGAAATTTAACATAAACATAATTTTAATCCCATATGTAATAGCAATCGACGTTGACGATCGTCTAATCTGCGATGAAATTGTAAGTTCATTACAAGAAGAAAACAAAAAATATGTAAAAGTTATTAAAGGGACGTATACGCCGAAAGAGTTGAAGGGCATCACTAGTATATGTAATATTTTCATAGGTTGTAGAATGCATTCCACGGTTGCATCTATTTCCCTTAGTATTCCAACTCTCTCTATAGCATACAGTAACAAGACTATGGGAGTTATTGCTAAACCCTTTGGGGAAGAGTTTATTGTTGACATTCGGGAAAAAACTTCCGAGGAGTTTTTGGGTGAACTGATAACAAAATTCGAATATTTGTGGAACAACCGAGATAGTTTAAAAATGAAAATCATCCAAAAAGTGAAGTTTGTTAGAGAGAAGTCTTTAGAGAATATAAATTTGATTATAGAATTGCTTGGCTCTCGAGGTAAGTAAATGATAGCGATGGAAGCTTACAAGAAAAAGTTGTGTTCAGGATGTGGAATTTGTGCAGGAGTTTGTCCAATAGGCAATATACAAATGATTGAAGATAATAAAGGGTTTTTAAAGCCTGTAAAAAATAATCCATGTAATCTATGTTCGTTATGTGACGATGTTTGTCCCGGAAATGACATAAATTATGATGAATTAAGGGACTATTTTTATAACAATAATATATCTTTTAATCCTTATTTAGGTAACTTATTGAATTGCTATATAGGTTGTTCTACCAATGAGATTATCAGAATTAGTAGTTCATCAGGGGGTCTAGTCACCGAACTCTTATTATTTTTGATTGAGAAAGAAATGGTTGATGGTGTACTTGTTACAAAGATGCGTAAGGATAATCCTCTACGTCCATATTCAGTTGTAGCTAGGAGTCGTGAAGATATTCTTTCAGCTACTGGATCAAAGTATTGTCCAGTTTCTCTCGATGAGGGAATAACACAAATCATGGAACAACCTGGCAGTTATGCTATTGTCGGGTTACCATGTCATCTGTATAGTATAAGAAAGGCCGAAATGCTACTTCCAAAGTTGAAAAATAGAATTAAAATTCATTTTGGACTATTTTGCGGACACTCCGTTAGCTACACTTCCACAGAACTGTTATTAAAGAAATTAGGAATAAATTCCAATGAAGTCGAGCATATTTCATATCGCGGACAAGGATGGCCGGGGAAAATGCAAATAAGGATGAAAAATAAGAAATCATTATCATTATCATATTATTGGGCAACTTATCCAGGTAGTTTTTTCTTTACTAGCCGTAGATGTATACTATGTCCTGATATGACCGCGGAATTGTCAGATATCTCTTTTGGCGATGCGTGGTTGCCAGAGTATAGCAAAGATGAAAAAGGATCTTCGGTCATCATATCCAGAACAAAGATTGGAGAAGAAATAATTAGAAGAGCTACTCAAAATGAAAGAATCGGAATTCAGAGAATTTCAGAAGAAGTAGCGATAGAGTCTCAACGGGGGCATTTATGGTATAAGAAAAATAATTTAAAAATTCGTTATGGTCTTTATAGAAAATTAGAGAAAAATGTACCAAGTCTCAAAGATAGAAATCTACAATTCTTTAAATCTGGTTCTTTATTAGCGGCGTTAGTAGGTATAATAACAATTTTTAGTGTTTTAATCTCGGAAAGTAAATTAGGAAGAGATTTATTAAGCGTGGTCCCACTAGCCATTGTAAGGTATTATTCAAAGATAATATCAGGTTTAATAGAATATCAGAGCAAATTAGAGCATTGTAAAATATAATGGACCCCATAATTCGGACACTATGCTAAGATACTGGTAAGGTAAAAAGGGAGGGTCCGAAGATGGCAAACATGCGCAAGCAATATCCACCCAGTTTTAGGGCAAAGGTAGCTCTGGAGGCAATCAGAGGAGAAAGAACCTGTGCTGAGCTAGCCAGCGAGTACCAGG
>Ga0315539_1003750_pt1 | contig 10628 bp, 9 predicted proteins | sample SalMarSW160150MG_FD_203097 | JGI IMG/M metagenome (GOLD analysis project Ga0315539, IMG submission 203097) | Salt marsh sediment microbial communities from the Plum Island Ecosystem LTER, Massachusetts, United States - Salt Marsh Sediment SW1601-150 ... | reverse complement strand
CTGGATTGACTTTCTGATAAAGAGTACATCACAGGAAATCATTATGGCTTGCTCTTTCGTGCCGTCAGGTCCCCGGGTTTCCACGGCTAAAACAGTTGCTGTGAGGGGATCGAGCACCGACTTTGAGATCCGCTTTCTCAACTGCCCCACGAGAGCAACGGGCCCTTGCGGTGTAATATCTGCACTTGCCCATCCCACGTAAAGGGCGCTTTCAGGAGCCTTTTTCTGCGGAGCAGCAGCTAATTGTTGAGTTGCTTCAGCCATCGACTCGCTCTCTACGTTTCTGCATGCAAGGACAGAAAGAGTCCCAAAAAACAGAAGAGACCGAACAGCCCTTTTGATAGACATGGCGTTTTCCTTTCCAAATTGCGCAGGGGAAGTCTAGCCTACGCCGAGCATCATTATTAGCCCTTCTGCATAACACTGAAACACGGGGCGTCTCCAGTCCGCAAGTGTTTCGCAGGGTCAACACTTGTTCTCATGGTTTTTTCCACTTTCCTAAATCCGCTGCCTATCTTCTCCTGCTGCAGCTACTGAATCTTATGCCGGCCATGCTTGCTCCCAACAGTCCTAACTCGCCGGACATAGTATCACAACAAATCGTCAAGGACAAGTAATAACACTGAAGTAGTCCACTATACTTTATCCATGCAATCGTTTCTGGCCTTTAGAGATTGTCTCTGCATCGATGCTTTGGCCTGGTCTTTCTCGACTCTAAAAACCCACCATTCTGTGCTTAGCATCTGCTCGACCATTTCTCGTTCTTGCTGTGAATGCATAGAGTCGTAGGCAATTGACTTCACAAAAGGCAAGTGATACCATAAAACCAATAGCCCGAATTTGTTTTTAGAGTTGGGCAAGTGATATGCCGAATTGATGATTAAACTCGAACAGGGAGACCAAAAATGAGAGAGAATATCACTCGACGTGTATTTTTAAGGACTGTGTTTGGGGGCCTTACCACTGCGTTATTGCGACCATGTCAATTCCTACGGGCCGCATCTATGCAAAAGAACCCTCTCAACTTTGTATTTTTCCTGATAGATGACTTTGGATGGATGGACTTCGGTGTCAACAATCCTCATTGCTTTTATGAGACGCCCAACATCGACCGCCTGGCACGTTCTGGCACAAACTTTACCGATGGTTATGCCGCTAATCCGGTGTGCAGCCCGACACGCTATAGCATTATGACGGGCAAATATCCCTCCCGCGTTGATGCAACCAACTGGTTCAGCGGCAAGCGCTCCGGCCGGTTCAATCCCGCCCCGCTCAATGACAAAATGCCACTTCAAGAACTTACATTAGCCGAGGCCCTGAAGGAGCATGGCTACAAAACGGCGTTCATCGGCAAGTGGCATCTGGGCAGCGAGGAGAAATATTGGCCTGAAAACCAGGGGTTTGATGTCAACGTTGGCGGCTGGGCGGTCGGCTCACCCCGCGGCGGCTATTTTGCCCCCTTTGATAATCCGCGACTCGGCGACTACCCAGAGGGTTCACACCTTCCTAAGGTCTTGACCGATGAGTCGTTGAAACTCCTGGAGCGATACAGAGACGAGCCGTTCCTGCTCTATCTGGCCTTCTACTCTGTTCACACTCCACTTCAGGGCCGCAACGACCTGATAGCAAAATACAAGGCCAAGCGGGAAAGAATACTGGATGCCAACGAGATGGAATTTGGGCCGGAGGAACAGGTCTGGCCGGTGAATAACAAACGTCAGGTGCGCATCCGTCAGTGTCATGCCGTCTATGGGGCCATGGTGGAGGCAATGGATGAACAAATCGGCCGGGTACTGAACAAGCTCGAGGAACTGGGTATTTCCGACAACACTGCTGTAATTCTCATGTCTGACAATGGTGGATTATCAACCAGCGAAGGCTCGCCCACATCTAATCTGCCACTGCGGGCGGGCAAAGGCTGGTTGTACGAAGGCGGTATCCGCGAGCCCTTCCTGATCCTCTGGCCTGGTGTGACAAAACCCGGTTCCCAATGCGACGTTCCGGTGATCAGTACCGATTTCTACCCAACCATTCTTGATATGGCTGGTTTGCCCATGAAGAAAGACCAACATTTGGACGGCGTGTCGTTGGTGCCGTTGCTGAAGGGACGCACGAGGATTGAGCGGGATGCCATCTATTGGCATTACCCGCATTACTCCAACCAAGGTGGCTTCCCAGGAGGTGCGATTCGGATGCACGACTGGAAGCTCATCGAACGTTTCGAAGATGGCCAGGTGCATCTGTACAATCTCAAGCTGGACATCGGAGAACGTGAGGACCTGGCGTCCGAGTACCCACAACGCGTCGGGCAGATGCGCAGCAAGCTGCACGCCTGGTATAAGCAGGTCGATGCGAAGTTTCTGCAACCAAAAGGTAATGGTCGGCAACCCTGGCGCCCGGAATAGGTCAGGGACCCCGCCTTGCGGGAACCCTCAGCATAGTTGTCCGTTTCAACTTTGCATTCTGCCATTCAAGTATCTCCAGCAGAACCTTATTTGCAGTTCGCCCAGAAAAAAGCGAACCGCCATACACAAGTGAAAAGAGCCGGACGCGCTTGACTTACCAAAGGGCAAATGGTAATGTGTAACTGTTGATATGATTCATTCTTCGAGAATAAAAGGAGTAAAGACCAATGCAAAGACAATTAAATCGTCGTGATTTCCTGCGCAACGCGGCGCAGGAAGCCTTTGCGTGCGGCGCAGGCCTCATCATCCTACAGAGAAGCCAGTTGGTACGCGGTACCCAGGCCAACGAGAAATTGAATATTGCCGGGATCGGTATCGGTGGTCGCGGCGCTGCGGACATAAACGGTGTAGCAAGCGAGAACTTCGTTGCCTTGTGCGATGTTGACCAGAAGCATGCGGCGAAGACCTTCGAGCTATATCCCGAGGCCAAACGATACAAAGACTTCCGCAAGATGTTTGAAGAAATGCACCACAAGATCGACGCGGTGGTCATTGGCACGCCCGACCACACCCACGCCCCGGCAGGTGTGATGGCTATGAAACTCGGCAAGCACTGCTATTGTGAGAAGCCGCTGACCCACAGCGTGTACGAAGCTCGGGTGATGGCACAAGTCGCGCGCGAGAAAAAGCTCGTTACGCAAATGGGAACGCAGATTCACGCCGGCAGCAACTACCGTCGCGTCGTGGAGCTTGTACAGACAAATACAATCGGTACAGTGCGTGAGGTCCATGTATGGCTGGGCGCGAAGTTCACTGGTCCGCCCAAGCCGACAAATATGTCGCAGCCTGATGCCCCCTCTGGCCGTCCCCCGGTGCCGGGGACACTCGATTGGGACCTGTGGCTGGGGCCCACATCCTACCGGCCTTACAACCCAGCTTACGCCCCATTCGGATGGCGCTACTGGTGGAATTTTGCAAACGGCCAACTGGGAGATTTCTTCTGCCACTACTGTGATCTGGCATTCTGGGCGTTGAAATTACGGCATCCGCTTACCGTGGAAGCCGAGGGCCCGGTCCACCCTGAGAGTGCTGCCCGCTGGACAATCGCCCGGCAGGAATACCCCGCCCGCGGCGAACTGCCCCCGGTCACACTGACCTGGTACAACGGCGGCGGTTATCCGGCGTTCGTGAAAGAAAACAACATCCCTCAGTGGTCAAACGCAGTGCTTTTCATTGGTTCGGAAGGGATGCTGATTGCCGACTACAATCAACACCATCTGTTGCCTGAAGAGAAGTTTGCTGATTTCAAGCGACCCGACCCATTCATTCCGGATTCCATCGGTCACCACCGCGAATGGGTCGAGGCCTGCAAGACGGGCGGGCCGACAACGTGCAATTTCGACTACTCAGGTGCACTGACCGAAGCAGCCTTGCTCTGCAATATCGCTTTGCGAACCGGGAAGAAACTCACCTGGGATGCCAAGAACCTCAAGGCCATCGGCTGTCCGGAAGCTGACGTGTTCATCCGGCGTGAATACCGGGAAGGATGGACCCTATAGAATGCTATTTCGAGGCGTCCTTTATCCGCGAACAAAAATAGAACCGCAGACGTAGTGTAAGGAATTCAGCCCCTGCCCGCACCTGTGCTGCCCGCACCTGTACCTGCGCCACCTGTGGCGAGGTATCCACAGGTGCAGGCACAGAAAACGCGGGTACAGGTGTATCGAATTGGCAAACAGCGCTTTCCACTCTTTTGTCCAGCAGGGGCTATTTTAATATTCCGCGGGTACGGTTGCCATGCTCGCACTAACACCTTAATCGACTCTAACAAAGGTTCCACCGCCCCGCCGCTTGCGTCAAGGCGGCTTGTCACGGTAACCATCAGCCTGCTGTCGGCCCTGTCCTCTAACCTTGTGGTGGGACGTACTGCGGAATCTTGAGCGTCTCGCCGTCCTTGAGCGCCGACTGGTGGGCGATAATACCCGGCACAGTCATCGCAAGTGCCTCATAGATATTCACCATCGGTTCTCGAGCTTCGAGAATTGACGTGATGAACTCATTGGCCAAAAGTCCGTGGGAGCCGCCGTGTCCTCCGGCGGGCACGCCGGGCGGAAGCGGTGGACGGGCTGTCTCAGGAAGCTCCTTCGCCGCACCGTGATATTCGGTGCCATCCATCCATCCTCGCTCGCCAAACACGCGGCCCCTTTCGACAATGAGGTTGTGGATACCCTTACACATAAGCATTCGAGACGAGCCACCTTCGCTGGTCTTGAATAAAGCGACCTCGTCAGTGAACGGGTTGTTGTACTTGTTGGCCCCAGGCTGATAGGCCGGGAATCCTGCGTTAAAGCCGACACACGATACTGAGGTGAATCGCTTGCCCGTCACGCCCACATAGTAAGCAGTGGAATGTGTGGGGTACCATAGAGGCGGCATGCCGACTCTCCAACCCTTGAATGATGCAATCGGCGTTGCATGATAGTGATAATACTCTCCCTCTGAGTAGATGAGCCGACCGAATCCCCCGGCCTGGTAGATCTGCCTCATGCCGTAGCAATCGGCCCGAAAGCAGCTCGTCTCGGCCATCATATACTTTAAGCCGGTCCTCTGCACTGTCTCCAGGAGCTGCTCGGCCTGTTCGATTGAACCAAATACCGCCGGCACGGCAGTCATCACGTGCTTATCGTGCTTGAGCACCTCCATGCAATGCCGCGCGTGGCTCGGCGCATCAGTTGCAACGAACACCGCCTCGATCTTAGTGTCTTTCACCAACACCTCTAATGACTCGTATGACTGATCACACCGGCACGCTTTCATAAGTGCCCTGCGGCGATCGGGAACCAAATCGCTGACCGCGACGACCTTGACATTCGGGTGGTCCTGGAAGCCGAAGGCGGCACCAAAACGGCATACGCCGTAACCAACAATTCCGACGCGAACCTTTCGTTCGGAGACAGGCTTCCACGTCCTTGGTACTTTCTGCTCTTGGGCACCCACCACCCGTACCGGGAGACCGCCGGCTACGACTGCCCCCAATGAGACCTTACCCAGCCTTTCTAAGAAATCTCGCCGATAGATAGGATTGTTTGACATAAACTGACCTCCTTCATTCCGTTCCGTCTTCGACGGGCGGGATTCATTTTGACCAACATCTCTCACCTGTACCCGCGTTTTCTGTGCCTGCAGCACAGGTGCGGGTAACGATTCCGGCGTGCCTGCCGAAAGGCATCCCTGTCGGGAGTACACTGCCTGTCGTCTTGCCTGGCCATTATACCAGAGGAATATCCCTGGCGTCAATATTGCCCCCGACCCCCGACAGAAAAGCAGGTGAGCAGACACCGGGGGTAAACTAAAGAAAGCAAGTGAGCTAACATCGGGGGTAAACTCGGGACTGGGTTTGAATTGGGTTTGAATTGGGTTTGTTTTTTGGGGTGCTAAACAATCGTTTTTTCTGTAATCCTTTGTGATAAAGATATTTGCGTTCATTTTTGGCATTTTGGAGATTGGGTTTGTTTATTCGGACTATAAAATCATCTTTTTTTCTGTAATCCTCTATAACATATAACTTTACGTTCATTTTGGCTTTTCGGAGATTGGGTTTGTTTGGGTTTGAATTGGGTTTGTTTTTATATCCGGCCAGCGGGATGAAATTTTGATAAGCCTTTATATAATCAATATTTACGTTTATTTGGACATTTAGTGAATTGGGTTTGTTTTGCATAAAAAGGGGCTGATTTGTAGAGTTCTCTCGACAGATGTAGAGGGAAATTTCGTCAAACGGATGCGCAGCTCGTATCGGTTGCGTTAAGCGTGTTTCGTACCGGTTATCGGGGTAACGGGTTATCAGGCAGTGATTATCAGGGTATCCGGTTATCAGGGCGATCCCTTCTTTCTTTTTGAATATTGACTATTTACGATTGACTATTGAATTATTTAACGGGGCTGGCTGGCTCTAAGTCCTTGCTGCGCTGCAGCTTACGACATGCAAACTGAAATGTCATCTTCGCCTGCTGGCGGTTTATGTTTGCCTGTTGGCTAACATGCTGGTATTTTAACATATTATCTAGCAGAGTCAACAAAAAAAATGGCCAAAAAAGCAATTTTTTTTAACACATTTTACCAAATGAGATTTTGGCTGCTCGTTAGTGAGGAGTGAGGTAAAGTGAACTAAGGTGCCTAAAGTGAGCTAAAGTTGGATACTCGATTCTGGATGCTCGTGTTTAAACAAAGGCCCGGCGGTTTTCACAGTAAGGCATGCACATGAGAGAACATTAAGATTTTGTCAGAAAATGCTCATGATCCATTCTAATTACTGTGTAGAACTACATATTTTGGACGCGATGGAATTTACAAAGTAATATGGATTGCAGAAATAGCCGATATATAAGAAAGCGGGAATACCGTTTGTGGCTTGGAGGAGATAATCTTAAGTTGAGGCAAATCAAAATGAGTGATATTCCTATACAGAAAATGCCCTTGTTTTCGAGAAATGTTAAGATTGTTGTTCTTAGTTTATTTATCTTTGCAATCTCTGCTGGTTCTTTTTGGTCTTTTAATTCAGGCAAGTGAGAAGAAGTCGGACGCTATCAGTTTTTTGTCAAAGATAATAATGTATTTGCTTATGTATATGTACTTGACACAAAAACAAGCCGATTATTCTTACGAAGTATTTTTGACACAAAAACAAAACGATTAGTCAGACAAGGTTTTCCCAAAGGGGAGAATATTTTTTGGGACTTTGGAACTGTAAAACAGCCCTTAAATCCCCATACAGAAGAACATATTGCAAAGCAAAATCGGTGGGAAGATGCTCCTATAGTTTCAAAAGCTCCAAAAGACATATTTGACCAGATAGCTTCAAAAACCTATGCAAAGCCAAGGGGGGTTATACCAGACAATCAGCCTTTACACGCAGCACCTAAATTAGATGCTGAAGCAGGTACAAGAAAAGATTGATATGGTCTTAATTTCAAAAATACCGCATATAATTCTCGGAGTATATTCACCTCCCCTAAAGTCTTTTTTCCGATTCCGGCTACCTGTCCCATCCCCTACGTTTTCCAAACAACTTTATTCTTTACAACAATTCGCCGATATAAGACACAGCGAGAGTATCATATTTGAGCGGGAAGGATTTTGACCCCTTAGATAATTTGAAACGATATGCAAATTATGGGAGTGTTTGAGATGTCGAACGAAATAAGCTTGAAAAAAAAATCAGCGTCAATTCATAGCGAAATTATGGGATTGGAGTTAAAATCTGACGGTTCACTAATTCATATCAAAACAGATTGTCCGGATAAATATAACAAGGAATATGCACATTATTATAAGTATGAACGAAGCGAAAAATGTATCGCAAAAATTAAGGTACATGTTGATGAAAGAAAAATTGTTGTTGAGATTGACTCACTCACGGTTGCTGTAGATTGCCCTGTTAAAGTATGTTTAGATACAAAAGAAGCAGTTAATTACATCGAGTCTTTTCTCAATAGTATGTGATGGTAACCACCTGTTGACATACTGGAGAAGTTGTCGAATATCCTGCCAATAATCTGGGGGCTTTAATTTTCAAAAATTAGTTCGCCGTGTCGGAGGATATTCACCACCCCTAAAGTCTTTTTTCAATTTCCTCCCACCTCCCCTCCCCCCTGCGATTTTTTAGATGAAAAAACGCCCATGCTCTCTTGGCCGAGCGGAAACAAACTTTTAATTTATCCCGTGCTGTGAAAGAGTCGATACTTCCGATGAGGTATCTCAAAATATGCCTAAAGAACGTTTCAAAGTTGGATACAAAGTATTACCAATAAACCCAGAGCGTTGGCCACAAAGAAATAACATAGGAACAATTGTAACAGAGTCAACGCCGTCAATGCCATTGATAATTGTAGAATGGAAGGAGAATGGCACGTCAAGACAATGGGGTTATCTGCCATCAGAAATAAAACGTGTCTTTCTAAAAAATGAACAAATGAGGTTCCCTTTTATGTATGACTAAAGTTAAATATTACATATATTTAATTTTTGAAGTGAACCAAAACACGTGCCTTATTGGTCAATAGAACTTCTCTCAATCGCCACAATCGCCGAAAGGATTGCTTGGGGTAAGCTCTCCCTGGCCACCCTCAGACAAATCCAGTGGCTAAGCCAGTGTCTAAACGTACTTGCACAAAGTTTACTCGAAGTCTATTCTCAGTAAATACTGAGTATACTTTCAGTTAATACCTACCCCCTCTCTAATTGTTTTCAAGTAATAAATTTTGCAGAAGCTACCCTCCTATTAGGGCGATATAAGTCGTAGCGAAAGTGTTTTTTTCAGATTATGTTGGGAGATAGACAAAATGGCGATTAAAGTAAATGTCAAAAGCTTGCTGATTGGTTTCCTGCTTGGAACAATGATGATGTTGCTTTTGGGAGCAACGTCAAATCTAAGTGCTGCTGGTAAGTATCAATTGGCTGTACATTGTGACGCAGACGGCTCTTTTGTTTTTGCTCGAATAAACACAGAAACAGGAGAGGTCGAAGCAACCAGAATAGGTATATTAAGTATTTTTCAAACAAGACACAACGAACAACCAATGATATTTATGAAGCCGAAGCGTTAGAACATACTGATTCAATAAACTGAAGTAAGTGAGAGCCGAAACACTCGTCCTACTTGTCTTTACAGGCTCTGAGAATCACTACAATGGCCGAACGGATAGAGGAAGGCAGTTCGGGCCATACTGCTATGATTTCAGGTAAATCAGGGGGCATGTTCTCAGTGTCAGTTTTGTTCTCTTTTCGGGAATCGGGTGTCAACTGCTCTTTGGTGGTTTCGCAAGTGTTTGTTTTATCAGGGTTTGTATTTTTAATGCAACGGACTGAAAATCCTTGTGTCGGCGGTTCAAATCCACCCCTGGATTCATCACGCCTTTAGTCCCCGGTTAGACAAGGCCTTGCTATCTCACGGGGCAGGGACAGAAAATAACCCAAAAGAATTGAAAAGGCGAAAAAGGGAAAAAAGAATACCCCTGTACTCTACTGCTCCCAATCCACCTTGACACCTGCATGTCGCAGTCTCTGGCGTGCGGCAGGATAGGGAGTGACGATCTCCTCCTCCAGATTGCTCAGCAAGGCTGGGTGTATCGCCGAAAGCCGTTCAAACAGATTCTTCCGCTCCTCTTCTGTCATAAACCGTGGGTCGGCGCTCATAGCCGCAACGTGACAACTCGCCCCGGCGCTCAGCAAATTCTTAATACCCTGGAAAGGCAATTCGAAAAACTCAGGCTTAGCCCCCGTCTTTCTCGTGAAGGCCTCGGGCGTTCCAGCTTTGAGAGCCACACGGGTGTGGACCTTTTTGAAACCAGCAATTTGACGGGCATAGTCCTGATCCGCGCCGAGCAGGATGCCGTTGGTTTCGAGGATGAATAGCCGGAACGGTGACTTTTCCACAAGCTCCAGTAAGTTTAGAAGATGTGACCTGCCCAGGGTGGGCTCTGCTCCAGAGATGCGGAGCTGGTTTACCCTCTTCCTGCGTGCCATCCGGGTAAGCTCATCGAAAACCTCATCCGGGGACTTGAAGCTCCCATGCTTTTCAGGGAAGTCTCTGCTCCAATGGACCCAGCAGAAGATGCAGCGCAGGCAACATCCGCAAGCATATCCTGTCGCGATGCCGCCGTACATACGTGGACAGGAGAACTTTGTGTACTTTCGGCGGTCGCCATCGCAGACAATCTCTTCAGTTTGTTTTGCTAATTCGAGCGGATTGAAAGGCGTAAACCCAGGCTCCAGGTATCGCGGGTAGTCCTCAAGAGATTTGTTTGCGCTATCGGCCATATCAATGCACCCACAATATGTATCAACCAAAGTCAGTCTATCACAACAACCTCCCCATCGTCAACCAAACATCGATGCAAATTCCTATTCAGCCAATACATCTCCCGTATCAATCAAGTCGTAACGCTTGAAAAACTCAAAACGCTGCCTCTCAGCTTCAAGGCTTGCTATCGTTTCGTCGACGGCTCCTCCTGCGTCCTCTGAATCTTCTATAGTCTCAAAATGTTCCGGCAAGTCGGGAGATGTAAACGACCTGTGAATGAAAACCCGCCGCTTTGAAAACAAGAAAAGTGATTGGCTTCTACATGTATGAAACACAACGAGAGGGCAGCCGACGTACTCGCATACTATGGTGGTTCTGAGCACGTGATTTTTTATGCTGTTCTTGAGCTTTGAGGGGGGGGG
>Ga0315539_1003749_pt1 | contig 10629 bp, 9 predicted proteins | sample SalMarSW160150MG_FD_203097 | JGI IMG/M metagenome (GOLD analysis project Ga0315539, IMG submission 203097) | Salt marsh sediment microbial communities from the Plum Island Ecosystem LTER, Massachusetts, United States - Salt Marsh Sediment SW1601-150 ... | reverse complement strand
AAGAAAAAATTGCTCGGTCTATGCTAGGGTAGACGAGATAGATAGAAATATCCCTGAACGCTTTTTGCCGTTCTGAATGCGATGCAATCATGTACCCTCCAGCAGGCCGCCAGCCAATGGACCGCTAATCTTGATTTTTTGATATACGTGATTAATGTACTTCCTCGCCACCGGCTACATTAATAGCTTCACCAGTTATATATTCAGCGTCTTCCGAGGCTAAGAAAACTGCAAGTTTAGCAATATCCTCGGGTTCTCCTAACCTTCCCAAAATTCTTCCTTTTCGTTGCTCAGCTAGGACTTCTTCCAGTGGCCTATTTACTCCCTGTATTTCCATTATTTTCTTAGTGGGTCCGAAATGTTGCGGAAGATTCAGACTACCTGGACATATAGCGTTCACATTAATGTTATACTGTATTAACTCTTGAGCTAAAGCCTGTGTGAACCCTATTACAGCAAACTTAGAAGCACAATAGTGAGCTAGGTAATTGATTCCCGTCCTTCCTGCCTTAGAACTAATACTTATTATTTTGCCACTCCTTTTCTTGATCATTTCCTTTAAAACAGCCCTCGTGCACAAAAATACTCCTTTGATGTTAACTCCCATCACATAGTCAAAGTCTTCCTCGGAAAGGTCAACTACTGGATTAGTAGTTATAACACCGGCGTTATTCACTAAGATATCAATCGTTCCCAGTCTTTCTATCACCTCATTTACCATTTTTTCAACCTGGTCGCTCTTCGTTACATCTACCTGCATCCAAAAACCATTATTTTCATATCTTGATTTAATGTCATTGAAAGACTTCTCTGCCTCTTCAGCATCTATATCAACCACCACAACCTCAGATTCCTCCATAGCGAATCTTTCCGCGATACCCTTTCCTAAATTTCTCGCAGCCCCTGTAACAATACTTACCTTTCCTTCTAGTTTTTTCATCTTCTCTTGGTATAATAAAAAGAAACGTCTCTCTTAGATTAAGAGAATATTTTTTATTATACCTCCCTCACTTTCTTTGAATTTTTTGAAAAAGTCTGTACTTTGGCATTTTTTAGATAAAAATTAAGCTCAAATTAGCTCCAAATGAAAGTTTGAAAGTTTCGCTCATATTTTGGGAAATAGAGACGTAGATATGTGATTTACTTTCTTCTTTGATTTTTCACCTAATAAACTTCCTCCTTTTTGGAAGGAAGCTATCGGAATGTTTTCTGTGGTTAGGCCCAGTGGTATCTTTTCTATAGGATGTGAAGAAAACAGGCGTTCCGGTAATAGGTACATGCGCATGCTTCCCCTCGTACCATCATCACAAGAAGAAGCGGGCAGTTTACATCTAAGGGAGATTCCAAAGTGGAATCTTTTTTCAAGCTATATCTGGTATCCACCCTTAGGTTTTCTGTATCTGGGAACTCGAAACTCAGGAACACCCATGTCAACGGTAACGGAGCCACCCTTCAACCTTTACCACTGCTTTATCCCTTTTTCCTATTTTAGCTACTGATAAGCATTGTGCAGTATTTTTCCCAAAAATTTTTCGCTCAAATTAACACCTGACAACGTAAAGACCGAGAAAGTTGCAACAAACTTGGGCAAGAGCCAGAAGTCTTAATGTATCCTCCCAAACTTTTTCTTTCCTTCGTGACTTAGAAATTCTCTTTCTAACAAAATGAGTACCGTTATTAGCATTTACCTTTTTAATGCACTCGCAGCTAAGCCTCTTGTAAAAACTTTCTGAGAAGTTGCGAAAATTACTGTTACCGGTACCACTACCAACACACCTAAAGTCATTACTAGCTCCCATGAAGTTCTATAGTGTCCTAACATTTTGGTTATCTCTACTGTTATAGGCATTGCTCTATGATCAGACGTAAAAGTCAGGGCATATAAGAACTCTCCCCAAGACATTAAGAAACTAAACAACGCCGTTGCAGATAGACCTGCCCAACTTAAAGGGAGAATAATTCTCACAAGACAGGTGATTCTGGAACATCCATCAATCATAGCAGCCTCCTCTATCTCTTTTGGAATGCCATCAAATAGGCTTTTCAGAATCAGTATAGAGAAAGGAAGAGTTATCGTAACATCAAGCAAAACTAGAACAATCCGTGTATTATACAAATTCACTGTCTTTACCATACGGAAATAACTGATAACAAGAACTTCCATGGGAAGCATCTGGGTAATTAGAGCCATCAGAATAAATCCTCCTTGTCCCTTGAAGCTATACCTGGAAAGCCCGTATGCTGCTAGAGAAGCAAGCACTAATGTTATCACAATTGTTGATGAGGAAATTACCAAGCTATTCCTATAACAGGCCATAATCTCTGGGTCTGACAATATTTTGATATAATGTTCCAAAGTAAATTTTGAAGGTATAAGTTTTAAGAAGAGGAGAGAGCGAGGCGTAACAGAGATTAGAATCATATAGACTAGCGGCAAAACTACGATAAAGATACCCGTTACAAGAAGAACGTAGATAATGAAGTCACTCTTTGCTTTATCCATCGAGCACCTCTCATCATTTAGAAGATTTAGAATAGAATACTAAATATAACGTACAAAAACTTACCATGAAGATAACCATGAGACCACCTATAGCTGCAGCCCGGTGGAAATCAAAGTTGTAGAAAGCTGTTTTATACACGTACGTGGGCAGTATTTCACTATATCTTGCAGGTCCACCTTTAGTCATTATCCAAACTAGGTCAAAAAATCTAAAAGTCCAAATCATATCGAGTAGACAGCTAGTGAAAATCGCCGGTCTTATCAGGGGAATGGTTATATACCAAAATCTACTCCATGCCCCTGCACCATCTATTGTTGACGCCTCATACACCGAGAGAGGGATATTTTGCATAGCCGCGAGGAGTATTAAGGTGAAGAAGGGATAAAAGCTCCATATGTTGGCCACAGTGACTGCAGCTAATGCGGTCTCAGGTATGTTCAGCCACTCAATGGCCAGAGTGGATAAGTTTAATCTGCGCAAAAGGTTATTCAGAATACCCAGCTGGGGTTGGTATATCAATACCCACAAACAGGCAACCACTGTCATAGGAAATAACCAAGGAATGAATTGTAACCCCATCCACACATTCTTATATTTAAGGTTTCTATTTAACAGTAAGGCGAACCCTAATCCGATTAGAAAATGGAATAGAACGCTGAATCCTGCAAAGAAAAAGGTATGTCCTGTCACAGACCAAAAAACATGATCCCGAAGCAGGTTTCCGTAATGCCATAGGCCAGCAAAAACTTCACGTGTTGCCACGGACTTATAGAAACTCATTTTTAAAGCACTGAATAAGGGATAAAAACACCCGGCAACCAAGTATATAGCAGCAGGTAAAATAAATAGATACCCCGCTACTTTCTTATACTTCCAAATTGCTTGATGCATGCCCTGTACCGCTTTCTTGAAATGTATTGTATCGCGGGGCCTCCTCCCTATATGTCGAGAAGGCCCCTTTCCCTATCGATAGGAAACGTCCCTTTGTTCTGTATCGAGTTTCGTTCTAACCCTTCTTATATGGCCCATAAACCTGTATCCATTCTCTATCCAGCTCAGTCCATTCCTTAGCGATTGCATCCATCGCCTGTTTCGCCGTTTTCTCTCCTATAACAGCCCTGTGTAGCTCAATTTTTAAAATGTCCAAGGCTGCTGCAACCTGCGGAGGTAGCTCCCAATACACATTAACTACATTAGGCAGACCTGCTTGCCTTAGAGAAGATCGTAGGAACGGATGGTTCTTCATATCCTCTCTTTCATAGGTACCTTTGGTAGCGGGCAGACCGCCGGTATAGGACGTGAACTCATAAACAATCTCTTCACTAGCAAAATACTTAAGGAACTCCCAGCCAGTTTCTTTATCTCTACAGGACGATGACATAGCAATTGTAGTATCGGCACCAGCAAGGGGAGCACCAGTCACCCGCCCTTTTGGCAGTACAGTTAAATCCCACTCGAACTTGTCTCCCGCTCCTTCTTTAATCGTTGCCGCAATCCAACTGGCCTCGTACATCATCGCCGCTTTTCCAGTGTAGAACAGCTCTCTATATATCGGACCGGTAGCACTTATAAAGGAAGGAACTACTTTATGTTTGTTAATCAAATCCAAAAGGAACTGTATTCCCCCCACCGACTCAGGACTATTGATCTGAAATTCGCCATCGACTTTTCCGATCTTTCCCCCGTTTTGAATCACAAATGGTGCTACACTGTTCAAATACATCTCTTCGTCTCCACCGTTCAGCGCAAGTCCCCATACCCCTTTTTTAGGATCCGTGAGTTTTATAGCCGCAGATACAAGTTCTTCCCAAGTTTTCGGTGGTCCTGCAATACCCGCTTCCTTGAATTTTGTCTTATTGTAATACAGTTGGGTTATTCCGCTATAAATTGGAAGTGCATATACCTTACCGTTAAAACGAGGCATTATCCAGGGTTGGTATTGAGCCAGGAATTTTTCTCCACCCTCCTTTTCAATATAAGGATCTAACGGCTCGAAATAGCCCCTCGATGCAAAGTGGGGAACCAACATCCATCCACATGCTTCTAAGAGATCGGGCAGTTGTCCAGCCTCAGCAGCGATCATGGCTTTTTTAGGAAGCTCGGCAAAAGCCATACTATCTATTATTAGCTTCACGTCGTGTTCCTTTTCAAATCTTTCATAGATTGGGATTACGGCCTTGGGAAACTCGGAGACATGATATTCCCAGTAAGTTAGCTCTTTCGTTTTCTTTTGAGCGGCTGAAACTCCCAATGTTAAAGCCCCAACTATAAACACACTACCTAACAATAAAACAGTTATCTTTCTCATTCTTAACCCCTTTTTGGACATGGTTCATTTTTTCCTGAAAGCCCTCAAAAAGAGAAATTAATCTTTCGACGCTTCTCTTTTTACAAAGCCCTCTTTTGTTTCCCAGCTGATGGCCATATTTTCTCTCTCTCACCTCCTTCTGGCCTTATCTTCAGCTTTTTCCTTACCCGAAATCTAACTTCATTAAGCTGATTTAAGCATTCCTTTTACTTTAAGTTCCTACTCTTTTCCGCCTTCCTTATCTTCGTTTCGACCCAGATTCTTAATAAATTTGGGTTGAAAGCATTCCCTTATTTTCCATCCTGAATTGGGATATAATACTAGTACAATAATGTTTTTAATGACATAATCCTCGCGTCATTGAACAGTAGGAGACTTCGTTATGGATAATGAGAAAGAAACCCTGCAAACCTTATATTAGATAGACACAGTTATCTACGGAGAAAACCCAAAAATTTTCCCCCCTTCTCCGGGCATCGATAATAGAATATAGGAGTCCCCCTGGCAAACCAAACTGCAGATGCAAGAGAGGATATTTACATACCTCTACTTATCTATCCGTAATAGTCAAAGCTAAAACACAGACGCTCTGTCTACCCAAGAAAGAACCAAGGATAAAAAAGAGGCTATCCTTTGGTACTCTAATTATAAAAGAGCCAAAAAAATTATGGAAGAGCTTACCTTAATTAACCTTAACATTCTCAAAGAGAAGATACGCTCCTCCCGAGCTTCAACAAGCCGGTGAAGTTGCCTGTACTGCTTACCTCACCGGATGAGCAAATGCCAGCTCATTTCGTAAGTCAAAGAAACTTATGAAAACCTCAAATTAAATAGATTCATGTCTCGTTCTTGCTACAATCTCTTCCTGAATTTTTCTATTCAAGTGCACAAAGTGAACCGAGATTCCAGTTACCCTTACTATGACATGCTCATACTCTTCAGGATGTTCCATAGCCTTCTCGAGCGTTTCTACTGAGACGATATTGACAAATACTTGTATTCCCCCCATTTCGAAATACGAAATTACAATACTCTCCAGTATTTTACCAGGGTCTCCTTTTTTCATAAGCAATGGGTCAATTTCAAGCTGGAGCTGCCCTCCTGCAAGTTCTTCAAAACCTAATTTCGCTACTGATCTAGCAGTAGCTGTAATACCGGTTTTATTTCTCCCATGCATGGGATTAGCAGCATGAGAAAGCGGTTCTTCTTTTTTTCGGCCATCTGGTGTTGCACCAATAAATAGTGGCGCATACATATGATTCATGAAGTCATACAATGCCGATCGGAAACCACCCCTAATTGTTTGATATTTTTTTAACGTATTTTTTACCTGATTAACAACCATAACCGCTATGTCGTCGACTTCATCTATGTCATTTCCAAATTTAGGGAGATTCAAAATTAACTGACGAATTACCTCGTACCCTTCATAATTTGCTTCCAATGCTTTTTTTAGATCAGGCAAAGAAATTTTCTTATTCTCGAAAACTAACTTTTTTATTGCGTATAAGGAATCAACCGTGTTAGCCAAGCTAAATACATTAACCGTAGATATGCCATAAGGTACGCTGCGATCGGTTATATCTCTACCACTTTCAATACATCCATGTGTTAAAAGCGAAGTAACTATTTCAGGCCAAACTAATGGTTGTGCTCTATATTCTGCATCCATAAGATCCCTTAGTGCTCCAGCAGCCTTATCAACCTCCATACAATAAAGTTTCCAAAGTTCTTCAGAACTATCTACATTTTTATCAACTGCTATCTCTAGCGCCCTCATTAAACATAATATAAGGATGATAACACTCATATCGTGGTTGCAATACTCTTTGCCTGGAACACAGTACCAGTAACATCCACTGTAGGAAACATTCCAAGCGTCTTCTTCTTTAAAACCATAATTCAGTTCACTTTTTCGCATAACATCGTAGTTTAAAAGTGCAGGGCTCCCTGCCCCATATTTTGCAAGAATATGGCAAGCGTAAGCAAAAAATTCCTTGTCAATATCTTTATGCCATAAAACACCAAAAGTATTTGTTCCATTAATCATATCGTAGGCTTCGAGAGCAATCCAACTAACTTCACTTGTAGCATCTTTCAGATCTCTATCTCTTCCCCCTAATGAAAAATAATTACCAGAGTACTTCATAAAAAGCTCTGCTACTAATTCTCTTGCTTCTTCTCGTGTTATTCGACCCTGATTCTTATCCTTATTATAGAATGGTTCTAAAAGCTGATCCAATCTACCATATCCATTACCATGGGCAGTTATCCTTTCTGCTATCATAAAAAACAGTATCCACTGTACAACTTCACGAAAATTAGAAGGAGGTTTTTCTGAAATATTCTCACATATTTTTGCAATGGTTAAGTAATTTTCTCTTTTAGCTTTATCAACTTCTTCTTCTGCCAATGACAGCGCCTTTTGAGCATGTCTTTCTATAAATCTCATTATAGCCTTGCAAACTATCTCGGCAGCTTTTGAATATTTTTTCAGCGATTCTTGAATTCTACTTAATATCCCTCGCCATCCCTCAGTCAATCCAATACTGAGGTCTGCACAAGTATGCGCATCGACCTCTCCACCACTACCTAACTTACGTGCCTTCCGTCCCAGAGGATCGATTTCCTCAGGATATTTTGCAGACCTAAATTCTTCTAAACACCAGTGGAATTCTCCAACAATGGACTCGTTTGGATATATCTCGGGTGGACTGTAGTCTAAAATATACGCTAGATCTTCAGCCCAATTTACTGGATCCCACGAGACTCCTCTCTTGGAGGAAGGAACGTTACCACCAAGGAAGGGGTAGTCTACCTTCACTCGCATAAGGTGATCGCCAATACAAACCCTTTTGGCTGCATCAATACCTGGTGACGATCCGGCATCACACCTTCGCGTTCCCTCAGACCACATGTAAAATAAATGTTCTGGGCTCTTAATGTATGCTTCACGCCTTTTTTCTCTAATAAGTTTATCTCTTCTTTCCATAAGTCTTTTAATTCTTTTACTAGGTTTCATCTTGGGAAAAGTTATACCACTACGTCTCGGAGCCATTTAAAACTCCTTTTTTGTTATATTTTGTTATAGATCTTCCTCATAGAATCCTGGAGCCTGCTACATTCTCTGGCAAGATGAGTTCTGACCAATCATCTATTGGAACATCGAGTCTTTCAAGTTGAGTGAAAGGTCTTTTCATTTTATTCCTTTCCGGAATTTGTGTGTTAGCTAACAGTGCTCATTTTGCTATTGGCTAGCGCAGACGATCTTAACAGACACCCTAAGGCTATTTTGGACTCTCCACACATCTATGGATTAGCTATGGCCTTCATCGAGGCAACCGTGGCCTCTATAACTACCCTGTTAAAGCTGGCGATGCGTTTTGTTATAGGAATTACCCTTAACTTTATGACATATCTGAAAACCTGGGATAAATCCTATGAGAAAAAATTAGCAACTCCTAAGGTACCAACCTTTATTCTTTCTTTAACCCAGAGAAGAAGATCTCCTCCGTTGGACTAATACCATCACATAATTCGGTAAATCCAGCCTCTTTATGAAGGGGTATCTTTGTTTTGTCAAAAAGCTATTCACGTAAGTGAAATCCTTCACATATTCACCCTTTTTTCTCCAACTTCTACCTTTCTCGCCCAACCGACCTCTTATTTACAAATTCTAGCTACGTATCTCGTTAGTGTTGGTTTTTTTGGGAAAACTTAATCCAATTTATACAGCTTGTGTTAACGCCTGTTAACTCAAGAGAAGACTTCTCATCATGTCCTTCAATGCGACTGCAGGTGAATTTATGCACCTTTCAGTAGAAAAGGTATGTTCTTAAATGACCCCTGTTTTGATATTCTTTAGAGAAACTCACCTATTACCATCAAAAAGGAAGAACTGATGGCCATCACGGAAAAAAATATCGCAAAACTGAACATATAGTGCAACTCGACCCGACTTTCCCCCATCAAGTACAGAAGCTAGGGTTTGACACCAAATTCTCTCTCCAAGTATTCTGTTTCATCAGGATGGAGAGAAGGAGCGAATCCCTCTTTATCATGTTCTACGCCAAGAACGTCCAGATCGTGCTTCAGTTGAAGGACTTCCTCTTCTCTGGTTACACGTGGGGGCGCTACTCGCCGGAGCGAGACTAGCCAGACGTTGAGTGTGAATCCACCATCAACCATAAGATTATGTCCTGTCACATAGTCGGATGCAGTTGAAGCGAGAAAAATTACGGGGCCGTACAAGTCCTCAGGCCTCTCAATCCAGCCCATAGGATGTAACTTCCTTAACCTATCTCTCATCGCGGTGGGTGCGGAGGCATGCTGTGGGCTCCAGACCCAGGTTGGGCTTATGCAGTTTACGTTGATGTTGTACCTACCCCACTCCGCCGCTAGGCTCTTCGTCAAATGTACTACTCCAGCCTTCGATGCAGCATAGGGAGCATAAGTGTTCGCTATGGTCGCAGACATCGAAGCAGTGTTGATGATCTTTCCTCCCATAGGCTTTTGCTTGATCATTTGCTGCGCCTCAGCTTGAGCGCATAGAAATACACCGCTTACGTTTAGTGCCATAACTGCGTCCCAGCCCTCCTTGTCAACGGTTTCATTTGGATCATAACGGATTATACCCGCGTTGTTGACACCTATGTCAAGCCTACCAAACTTCCCAGCTATTGCTTTGATCATGTTTTGAACTTGATCTTTATCTGTTACATCGCATTTCACAAAGATAGATTCTCGTCCCAAAGACTTAATCTCTTCCGTTGTGCTATGACCACACTTTTCATTAATGTCTACGATGGCCACGTCAGCTCCAGCTCCAGCTAAGGCCAACGCGTAACCTCTCCCAATTCCCATTGCTCCTCCAGTAACCAGAGCCTTTTTTCCCATTAGGTCAAAAATTGCCAAGTTAGTCATTCTTTCCTCCTGGTATAATCTTCACTGTAGGTGAAGATTGTTATTTGACCTTCTATAGTTTCAAGAGTAAAGTTTAATTAGTTCTTTCAAAAAACGCTTTTGGAGAAAACAGGAAGAGGGCTTGCTTCCTCCTTATGGCCTCTTTTCGCAAAAGTGGACCATTTGCCCAAAGACTGCCCCTTCCTTTACCTCTTCGAGTGTAAACATTTATTTAGTATGCTACGAGCCTAAAAGAAGGCATCGTTTATCAGATTCCCCAGGCTATGTGCTCGATAAGAATAAGGAAGCCTGTTTTCTTTCAAAGTAAAAATTCTGAGGAGGTACTCATGTATTACCTAGGGATCGACATTTCCAAGAAGTCGTTCACAGTCTCAGTCCTGGATGAAGAAGGCGAAGCTATCACTAGGTTCCTCACCTTTCCCTGTACTCGTAAAGGGATGGAGAAACTGGTAGATAAGATTTCTTCTCTAAAGCTTGAAAAGGATAAGACTGTGATAGGGATTGAGGCCACAGGAAACCTGTGGGAGAATCTTTACTCCTTCTTAGAAGGATACAAAGTTATCATTCTCAATCCCTATCAAACGAGAAAATATCACCAGGTGCTTTCGAAGAAAGCAAAGACCGATAAGGTTGACTCCCTGGTGATAGCCGGACTTCTTCGCTCAAAAGAAGCCCTAGCTTCCTATGTTCCTGAAGAAGAAGTTCAAGTTCTCCGGGAGCTAGTAAGACTGCGTCATCACCTTCAGAAGGATAAGAAAAACTATCTGAGAAAGGCCTATAGTCTTCTAAATCTAGTATTTCCTGAATATACCGATTTGATTAAGAGTCCCTTTAAGAAAGTCTCCTCTATGATTCTTAAAAAATACCCTACAGCCGTAGATATGGCCAGAGCAA
>Ga0315539_1003745_pt1 | contig 10634 bp, 8 predicted proteins | sample SalMarSW160150MG_FD_203097 | JGI IMG/M metagenome (GOLD analysis project Ga0315539, IMG submission 203097) | Salt marsh sediment microbial communities from the Plum Island Ecosystem LTER, Massachusetts, United States - Salt Marsh Sediment SW1601-150 ... | reverse complement strand
TCCCCAAGTGGCCCCGTCATTGGTGGAGGATTTTGCCTGCACAAAATATCTCTCCGCCACCGAATCGTAGTGGGTCCACGAGATCCATAGGCGACCGATGGAATCCTTTGTGATGCTGGGATAATGGTTCTGTCCTACATTGCACACCGTATTGACAGTCCCCACACTCCAGCCGCCTGAGGAGAAGGTCATCTTCACTTCCAGCAAAGCTAAGGTGGTCTGCTGAGTGTATGCCAGATAAACACTGCCATTCGAATCCATGTAAGCAGAACACGGATAATCGGCACTGTCGGTGGCCAAAGTCTGCGGGTCTGACCAACTCTCGTATGGCGGATCAGCCCAAACGTACACCAGTTGATTGGAGGTCTTCGGATAGATGACCATAACGCGATCCTTGTACTGTCCGGACGGAACCTTGAAGAATTTAGCCTGAGGCTGAATGCCGGTTGCGTAATATGAGCTGACCGTATCTATAAGTTTTTGCATGGCAGGTTACCTTTTACCTCTCCCTCTCACCGTCCACAGCCCACCGACCGCCGTCCGCCGCAAATCATCCTTTCGCGGCGGACGGCCGATCCTATGGATCCAAAGTTCGGACTGCGGATGGCGCACGTTTTATGACCAGACCGTATCCAGGATCAAAGCCGCTTCCTTGATCACCTTGGCATAGGCCACGGACTCGGATATGACCGCCTCTTCCAATTTCTGTTCGATCACCTTGTCATATTCCACCATCAAGGCCTGGCTGGTTACCTCTTCCACGGCAAAGCGATTGTCCAGTCCGATCACCACGTCGGTGGGGACCTCATCGCATCTGATCAGGGAAGACCCTAAGGGTGACACCAACTCGCCGGTTCTCTGGAATTTGAAACCAGCCATGGGATCCTTGAACTCAGACATGGTCAGGACATCCTTGATTTTGTCCTTGTGACAGACGACGGTGTTCATCTCAAAGGGAAAGAATTCGTTCCACAGGGTGATAAGATCCGAATAGATCAGGCTTCCGGAGGTGGCGGTATTTATCACCGTTGCGGCATTGTCGTTCCCGTCTCCGTTTATGATGGTGTCGATAACCAGACCCATCTTGTCTGCCTGCAACCTGAATCCGATGTACCACAGCAACACCTTAAACTGAGCAGTGGTGCGATGTCTCAAAGCCTTATAGGAAGTCTTTAGAGTCACCCCGTAATCCGGCACGGTGATGGAATGAACCTGTTCTGTCACCGCCAACGTGGGTATCTCCGCCCTCTCCCCTATGGGTCTCAAGGAGAGCTTGCTCTGGGATGGCGAGACGTCAACATAGAAAGGCGTATACCGGGAGGAGGAGATCGTATTGGAGTTGGCTAAAAGCTTCTCCAGCTCCGGACGCATCTTCTGTCCTCTCTTTATCTCCCGCATCATGAACTCAGGAAGAAGAGCAGGTGCTCCCTGGTAGAAAAGCTCCACGGTGACACGGTTGTGTCCGCCCACCCTTATATCATGCACCGCCAGTTGCCTCTCAAAGGCATCCAGAGGGGAATTCATCTCACTGGGGTCATACTCTGGTGTCTCCAGAAACTCAGAGAGGGTCATACTCTTGGACTGTGCCTCCAAATACGTCTCCTGCGTTACCTTGATCTCCCTGGCTCGAGACAGATCCACCGGACCGGAGACCGGTTTCTCAAAGCTTGCAAACTCCAGAAGCTTCTTCCCTTCTTTCGTCTTTAATAATTCTTCCAATTCCATCTTCGTCTCCTTATCATTTTTATCCGTTTAATCTGTTGGGAATTATCCCCCTTAATTCGCTCCATCCGTTGACGGTCTTTACAGAATCAGAGTGCACTCGCTGGTTCCGTTCACGGCAATAACCGTTCCTCTGGCGACGTTTCCTCCGTCCGGATCATAACCGGTCAACGCCGGAGCCTGTTTCACCGTGCCCGAGCCGCCGCCAACCACCCTCTCTCCCACCTGTGGATAGGTGGTGGTGATCGGAACGGTCATGACTCCGGAAATCTGCACCGTCGCCACCCTTTTTCCATCGTCTGCATCGGTTAGGGTCAGATCGATCAACTTTCCCAAGAAAACCGAACCATCGATGGTCGGGCCCACCTGGTTATTTCCGTTTATCTGCACGGTCTTTCCCACATCGGAATCCTTCAAATCATCCACCCCGCCGGTCTGTTTGATAGAAAAGGTGGCAAGGATCGCGCCGGTTGCTTCCAAGTTCTGATCTCTTATTCCCATTTTTTCCTCCTATTTGCTCTTTGAACCTCTTGAAGTGTGTCTTTTACGACATCCCTTCGGGTCTCCTTCAGAAGAACCCACAATCGATTCGCTTTCGAGTTTAGCCTAGAGATTCTATGAGCTTCTCGCCTCTACTCTAAACTGTGTACTCTTACTCTCTATTCTCTAACTCCAGCCTTGAACTCACTTATCTTGAATCCACCGAACCCGGACTTGTCGATTACCTTCGCCTGTGGTCTGCTGGGGAAGCTTTTGTTGAAGTCCTCTCTGACCTTTTCTCTCAGAAGGATCAACTCGTCGAAATCTAAATCTTCAGACGACAAGAGCCTTTCCACCATACCGGACGTGCTCAGATCCCCCTGGGCACGAGACATGGCCAAAGACATCCTTTTGATCTCCGATTTGAAATCGAAGAGCAGCTTATCGCAGAGTTCTTCTTTCCTCTGCAAGGAACTCAAAGCGTCCATTGAATTCTTTAGATCTTCCTGCATTCGATCAAAATCGATTTTCTCGATCTTTTCACCATCCAGATGCCCAATGTGTTCTTTCAAAGCCTCAATTAGATTTTGAATGTCCATTTTTGCTCCATGAATTCCGGTTTAAGAATTTATCTGTGCACTGTCTACTGCCTGCTGGTTACTGACAACTGATATTCTATTCTTGTCAAACGCTTTTGCAAGTCTTCCGAGAAGCCGTGAAACTCATCCTTGGTCAAAAAGTTCTTGTTCAGCAGGATTTCGATATTCGAAAGCCTCTTATCCAGCTGATTAACCATCTCCGATTCCGCCTTTTTGGAAAGATCCAGTTTTATGCCGGCAATCGTAGTGTAGTAGGCGGCGATGATCCCCAGGGCGGTAAAGAAAAATGCCACCACGAATTGAAGCAACTGAACCTTCGAAAAAACTCTGTTATCGTTCGTACTCATTGCAGAAGCCTCTTGTTTCCTCCTGCGTCACTCTGACCCCGCCTTTTATGGTGAACGAAGTCGAACCATTGGCGAGAGAAGAATCTAGAAAGCGATGCTTCGCGTCTCTCGGCATCACAATACCGCCTAATAACCCGCCTTGAACATCCGTTCAATCCGCTGACTGCTTCCAGAAAAGCCATTTGTCTTTTCCCTTCAACTTCACCTTTCTTACCAGGTACATACCGTCCAGAATCTTTCCTCTTATTTCCAAGCGGGTCAAATCCGGTTTTCTCTCCAGTATCTTGTAATGACCGGAATCCAGAATCTTCATGTGGGCAGTATGGTTCGTGGACGGATTCCCTTCGGCATCACCCTTATTGGGAGGGATTTCTCCTTCAAAGTTCATCCATTTAAGATCATGGTAGTCTTTCCACTCACAGAGGAATCGTCTTCCTTCCTCCAAGCCATCCAAGTCCAGCTCGAACAGCGTCAAGCCGATGGACACCTTTCCCTTTTGGAATCTCAGGTCGTGATGTTCAGCCTTTCCCCACCAGTGAAGCTGAAGAACGAATCTGTCCGCAGTCAACAGTCCACCGTCCACAGCTTTCAGGGCTCTTGATGTGGACTGTCGACTGTGGACCGTGGACATCCTCTCCAGGATGGAGATCGGGTCCGGCTCCTTCTTATCCGATCTTCTATCCAGTACCCTGGGAGCATACCAGGTGAACCTATCATCGGATTTGGTGACATAGTCCACTCTAACCCTGATTATATCTCCGACTTTGGCCTGCACTGAGGTCGAATAAGTTGTCCCTATAAGGATTGGATCAGACCTCGATCCCACCGCACAGGCATAGTTGTAAGAGCCGCCCCTGTTCTTTTCAACGCCCGTGACCAGAACGTCCAGTTCGTGATGCCTTTTCCATTTATACCAAGCCCTATGATCAGAGTATTTTGAGTCTTTCCTTTTTATCATTGCCCCCTCGGAGGTGGCAACGCTTTTTATCTTGGAGGGTAGCTCTTCTGCTGTGGATTTTTCGTATTTGACCTTGTGAATGAAATCGGTATCAGCAAAACTCTTCTCTAAAAGCTCTTTTCTTTCTTCTAACGGAAACAATGCCGTGTTGTCGCCATCGAGGTAAAGGATATCGAAAAACTTGAATTTGAAATGAAAATCGTCCGGAGGGTTGTCCTTCTCGTGAATATATCCGGCGACCTCTTTATGTGAAAGCCTGGAGTTGCCCTTATATTTCACTATCTCACCATCCAGGATGAAGCTTTCTTGATCACGGGCCAAAACATCTTTGACCAGATGAGGGAATTTGCTCTCAATCCTGTTTCCCTCGTCCGTGAGGATTCTCACCTCCTTATCCCTCTTGTGTATCTGGGCCCTGACGCCGTCGTACTTCGGTTCAATCAGGAATTCCCCCTGCAATGAGGCAAAATCATCCAAATCGAAAATCTCATTGGATGAGGAATTCGTTTTTTGGGGCTTGGCAGGAGCGATAAACTCGAATGGGGCGATCTTCGGTTCCGACAAGCTCTGGGCGAAATGAATCTTGGAGCGGTAACTTTGGGGCAGTGCCTCCAAGACCAACACCTCCAGTTGGGGCGGACAGATGATGTCCAGATCATGATCGGAATAGCCTTCATCACAAACTCCACCCACCAGCTCAACCTTATCCGAAAGGCCGGCTTTGTCCAAAGCTCCCTCCACCACATCCTTGTAGATTCTGCCCAACTTGCAGCCTTGACCTTTGCAATCGTGCTTCTGATACAGCAGAAGCTCATCGGACATCGATGTATTGGGCACTGCCCCACGATAAACCAGAGAGGTCTCTAAGACCCTGGTGATGTTTCGATAATTGAAGAATGCTTCTTTCTGTCCATCTTCGGTCTGGTAAGTTCTGAAAGGGATATGTTGACACCGTCTCATGTCCTCACCGCAGATGGAGCATTCCGGAAATTCGAACACGAATCCCAAAGAACACTCCTTGTAAATTCCGTGGTCGATATTCTCTTTCAAGGAGAGAGCATCTTTGGAATTTCTCAGCCAGTAGAACCAGACCTTCACCCAGTTCCTTTCATTTCTTTCAACCAATTCAGCCTTGAAATTCCTGGCGATGGGAAGCTTTTCCTTAGTATGACCCACGATTACCGGAGAGTCGATTACCAGATTGGCGATGTTGGGAAGCTCTTCTGTGGGAAAGCGTCCCCCATAGGAGTTGACCTCATCCGAGGCCAAAAACATGGCCCGGACGTAAACGTCCTCTTTGGTCACGGGCTTGGGTGGCTTGATCCGCGAGTTAATCAAAAAGATCAGCTCATCGGAAATTTCCTCTTCCCTTTCCTGTAATCTCGCCTCTATTTTTCCTAATAGTTCTTGCATGACAATCGACTGCATCCTTCTTAGTTATCTGCCCACTGCATACTCTTTACTGAATACTGGCTGCTATCCACTCACAATCACCCTTTCCCTTTCACCATCAAAACTCCACCGTTTTTGTGACGATGGGCATCTCCTCCAGGGAGCAAACCTTGCAACTTTCTAACTTTCTGACCCTTGAACCTTCTAACCTTCTAACTTTCCAACCTTCTAACTGACCTGAACCCTTCTATCCAAAATATGCACCCCTCTGCAACCCCATGACGCAAAGGTGACAGGTTCCTGGTTTTCCCTAAGCTGTTATCCTAATTCTTTCAACGAGTTATCTGGACTGAACTGAAACGGGGATGATGCGGCATATGCCTTGCTTTAAGAGGGGTTGAACATACCGCGAAAGGCGGAGTTAGAAAACACATTCACGAGGTCAATGATATGCATTTCATTTTCGGCTATACCAGAGAGGTCCCGGTCAAGATAGAAACGAATCCGTCCAAACTGGGATTGCTGGGATTGGCGCTTTTGATTATTTCGCTTTTGATTTTCCTGAGTTTTGAGAACCTGGGCAAGGAGACCTCCATTCCGCCATCCATCTTTGAGAAGTCACCTTCTTCGGACCAGCCAAATGAACCGGCCCAGGTGGAGGAGATCGAGTTTGAAAAAGGCAGGACCTTGCCTGAAGTGCAAACCGTGTGGCTCACACCTTAGGAAAACTCAGAGCTGACGTTTGTGTCGAATCAGGGAGGTCTGAAGTGACGCCATCCCGAGTCGATCGAGGAGAATTCTCCTCGACTCACCCGGGATCAGGCACAATACGAGCCCCCAAAAGTCATGCGCTCCCCAAGATAGACCCCGCCAGACAGCGGGGTTTATTTTCAGAGGAGCGCGTAGCCAAGCCTTCACGGCTTGGCGTCGAGCGAGAACCCTTGTCTCTGCAAAGTTGGACGGGAACATACCGAGATCGGGGAAATTAAAAGAAAGAGGCGAACAAAAATGAAGTTTAAAATAATGATTCTTTCGATTCTATTTTTGCTCCTCTCGAACGCTCTCTGCTACGCTTGGAACTATCCCCGGGATGGCAGATTCAAACAGCTTTCTTCCCAAAACGATCTCTGGTTTTATGTGGATGAGGAGCGCTGGGACATAAAGGCTCCGGACAAGTGGCAGCATTTCGCCGGCAGTTATGCTTCTCAAAAAGTGTTGTCAAAGCACATGAACAAGTATCTCTCCGGGCTTCTGGTATTTTCACTGGGCTTATACAAGGAATATGAAGATGCTTATCGTGAAGGCTGGAGTCCCAGAGACCTGGCGGTAGATGCCTTAGGCATACTCTCCGCCATGTACGACCGCCCTTCCGCAAGAGTCCTTTGCACCTACGACCAGGAAAAGATAATGCTCAATCTGCTTTTCCCCTTGAAGTGATTGTTCTGGAGTGTCCCGCTTCAGCGGGACCAAAATGTAGAGGAGACCTTTAGGTCTCCATTAACTACTGGAAGGCTGAAGCCTTCCTCTACACTTATCCCTCCAACAGAATCTTGTCCGTCATCATTCATTCGTCATTCGCCATTTCCATTCTTATCCGTTCCATCCGTCGAAGATGGTGAACGAAGTCGAACCATTCAATCCGTTGACCCCTTTTCCCCATTTTCCCTTGACAAAAAACCATTCAAAGAATATCATTGAATTGACTCTATAATTCTAAACCTGATCGTGGGAGGATTCCATGTATAAAAATTTCAGCTTCGTCTTTGTTCTTCTCATCGTTTTATCATTTTCTTCTTCTTTTTGTCATGCTGAACCAGACTCGGTCATCGCCACCATCCCGTTGGGAGGTGGTCCTACTGCTTTGGTCTACAATCCCACCAACAACAAAATCTACTGCGCCAATTGGGCATGGGACCACGTCGTCACCATCATTGATGGGGAAGGTGATTCGGCGATAGCCACAGTGGATGTAGGAGATACTCCTTACGCTTTAGCCTACAATCCCACCTATAACAAAATCTACTGCGCCAATCAGTATAATAACAGCGTCACCATCATTGATGGAGCAGGTGATTGGGTGATGGCCACAGTGCCGGTTGGAGATGCTCCTCGGGCTCTAGCCTACAATACCATCGACGACAAAATCTACTGCGCCAATGAGGGGAGTGACTACGTCTCCGTCATTGATGGAAACAATAATCTGGCGCAACCCCCAGTGGAGCTGAAGTATTTTGCATGGGAATATTTTTTTCAGACCGCTCTAGGCTATAATCCCACGGACAACAAAATCTACTGCGGAACCTCACACTGGAATTTCGGGACACGTGTCGCTGGCGCCGTGCAGATCATTAATCCAGCGACTGATTCCGTGGTAGCATCGGTATTGGTAAATCATCATACTACGGCTTTAGCCTACAATCCCACTAACAACAAAATCTACTGCGCCAATTCTTATGGAGTTAACAACGTCGTTACTATCATTGATGGAGCTGGGGATTCGGCTATAGCCACAGTCGAGGTGGGAGATGTTCCTGGGGCTTTAGCCTACAATGACACCAATAACAAAATCTACTGCGCTAATAGAGTTAGTGATAATGTCACCATCATTGATGGAGAAGGTGATTCGGTGATAGCCACGGCGGGGGTGGGAGATTTTCCTATGGCTTTAGTCTACAATCCCCAAAATAACAAAATCTACTGCGCCAATCTGGAGAGTGACAACGTCACCATCATTGATGGAGCAGGTGACTCGGTGATAGCCACAGTTACGGTAGGAGATGCTCCTTGTGCTTTAGCCTACGATTCCACTGACAACAAAATCTATTGTGCCAATCGTAACGATAAAACCGTCTCGGTTATCGCTTGCTCTCCGCTCACGGCTGTAGAAGAAGACCAAGAAACAGAAGTAATCCCGCACTTCTCTTTGAAGCAGAACTATCCCAATCCATTCAACCCCACCACCAAAATCCGCTTCACCGTTCATGGTTCACAGTCCACAGTTCATAGTCCGATCCACGCCACCCTCAAAATTTACAATATTCTGGGGAAGAGGGTGAGGACGCTGGTGGATGAGCCAAAAAGCGGTGGCAGCCATGAAGTCATATGGGATGGAAAAGATGACAAGGGAAAGGACGTCGCCAGCGGAATCTATTTCTATCAATTGAAAGCAGGAGACTTTACCGAAACCAAGAAAATGCTTTTGTTGAAATAACCATCTCTCGTCCGGTTCTGCACCCGACGCCACGCCTAATTGATCGTAGTGGCAAAGCTTGTCGTAGCGAAGCGAAGATCCCCCGCCAAAGGCGGGGGGCTTTGCCGAGCATACATAATCGAGCAAGCCTCGAACCGCATGGTTCATACCGTTGACCCTTTTCCCCTTTTTCCTTGACAAAAAACCATTTAAAGAATACTATAGAACTAATTTCATGATTCCAAAAACCCCATTTGCAGGAGGTTTCTATGTATAAAAATTTCAGCTTTGTCTTTGTTCTTCTCATCGTTTTATCATTTTCTTCTTCTCTTTGTCATGCTGAACCCGACTCGGTCGTCGCCACCATCTGGCTTCCGGACAGCTTGGGAGGAGTGGGTCAGCCTAGGGCTTTTGCTTACGATTCTATTGACAACAAAATCTTTGTTTGTGGTGGTGAGAGAGTGGTGGTCATAGATGGCACAACCAACCAAAGGTTAGCTGGCATCACAGTTGGCAAGGGCGCTTATGCGTTCACCTTCAATTCCTCTGACGATAAGATCTACTGCGCCAATTCTGCAAGTGACAGTGTCACCATCATAGATGGAGTGAGCAATTCGGTGATAGCTACAGTGGGGGTGGGAGTCAAACCTTTTGCTTTGACCTACAATCCGAACAACAACAAAGTCTACTGTGCCAATAATGGGAGTGACAGTGTCACCATTATAGATGGAGCAAGTAATTCGGTGATAACTACAGTGGGGGCGGGAGATCAAGCTTGCGCTTTAGCTTACAATCCCACGAACAACAAAATTTATTGCGCTAATTATGCGAGTAATAATGTTACCGTCATTGACGGAGAAGGTGATACGGTGATAACCACTGTCGGGGTGGGAGTTGCTCCTTTTGCCTTAGCCTATAACTCCAGCAGTAACAAAATCTACTGCGCCAATTATGGGAGTGACAACGTCACCATCATAGATGGGGCAGGTGATACCGTGATAACCACAGTGGGAGTGAAAGATCAACCTTATGCTTTAGCACATAACCTCACTGACAACAAAATCTACTGTGCCAATAGAGGGAGTGACAGTGTCACCATCATTGATGGAGCGAGTAATTCGGTGATTACCACCCTACAGGTGGGAGATTCACCCTGGGCTTTAGCCTTCAATTCCACCAACAACAAGATTTACTGCGCAAATCACAATGGTTGGAGTGTCACCATCATTGATGGAGCAGGTGATTCGGTGATAGCCACAACGCCGGCAGGGTGGGAGCCTTGTGCTTTAGCCTACAACTCCACCGACAACAAAATCTACTGCGCCAATTACTCTAGTTTCAATGTTACCATCATGGATGGGGCAAGTAATTCGGTGATAACCACAGCGGGCGTGGGAGATGAAGCTTTTGCTTTAGCTTATGATTCCACCAATAACAAAATTTACTCAGCCGATCATTGGTCTAAAAATGTCTCCATCATTGATGGAGCAAGTCATACGGTGATAACCAACGTGGGGATAGCGAGTTACCCTGAAGGTTTGGCCTCCAATTCCCTCAATGACAAGATCTACTGCAGCAATGGTTCTGAGGTCACCATCATTGATGGAGTAAGCAATTCAATAATAACTACACTGAGCGCGGGAAGTGGTGGTCGGGCTTTCACCTGCAATTCCACCGACAATAAAATCTACTGCGCCCATTATAGTAGTGCCAACGTAACTATCATAGATGGAGCGGGCGATACGGTGATAACCACCGTGGGGGTGGGAGATTATCCTTGGGCTTTAGTCTACAATTCCACCGACAACAAAATCTACTGTGCCAATAGAAATAGCGACAGTGTGACCATTATTGATGGAGCAAGTAATTTGGTGATCACCACCGTGGAGGTGGGAGATTCTCCCTGGGTTTTAGCTTACAATCTCACGGACAACAAAATTTACTGC
>Ga0315539_1003740_pt1 | contig 10637 bp, 8 predicted proteins | sample SalMarSW160150MG_FD_203097 | JGI IMG/M metagenome (GOLD analysis project Ga0315539, IMG submission 203097) | Salt marsh sediment microbial communities from the Plum Island Ecosystem LTER, Massachusetts, United States - Salt Marsh Sediment SW1601-150 ... | reverse complement strand
CCATGGGGAATTATGACACGCAAAGATGTAGTAAGCAAAATTGTCGCTCCTGACAGGAATCCGGAAGAAGTTACAGTATCTGAAATCGAATCCAGGCCGCTTGTCACAGTTTCTCCCGATATGTTGGTCAAAGACTGTGCTGAACTGATGCGTACGAAGGGAATCAGAAGGGTAGCTGTTTATGACGGCAAGGCAATCATCGGATTGTTAAGCAACACCGATATTTTCCACGTTATCAAAGTGTAGCAAACGTTTCATTATTTTAGTGTGTTTTCGATAGTCCTGAATGAAGGACATATAACACTCTCTGTTACAAAGTGACTCCGCGAACATCTCGCTCCGGCAGACAGGCCCGCCTGAACGGCACAATCGGGCCGGCTAACAGCTTGGGGACCGGGAGGCAATCCAAACACAAATTGGATTATGCCGGAAGAGAGGGATGTTTATAACCGATAAAAAGACGAAATACCTATAAAATTGGAAACAGATTTTTCACGGAAAGTTAATTAGATCAGCATTTAAACCAAATGTTCCTTGTATTAATAAAAGACAAACAGAACACTTCACTTATTACTTACTTGAATTTATAACGAAGGGGCAGAAATGGAACAAGAAGTGACTTCAGCAGATTATGGAAGTCGCATACGAGATCGTATTCCTGTCTTTACTAAAATCGCTTACGGCATGGGAACCGGTATTGATATGTGGGGATTTTGGCTTTACCCGGGTGTTGCATTTGCAGTTTTCAACATTTATCTGGGTGTCTCTCCCGTTCTTGTCGGCCTTGCATTAACATTGATTAGAATTTACGATGCAATTACCGATCCCATAGCCGGATGGATTTCCGATAACTTCCGCTCAAAACATGGCCGAAGGCGCCCTTTTATTCTTGTTGCGGGAGTCTTAAGCGGACTCGGTCTCCCCGCTCTTTTTTTCGTTTCGCCCGAGTGGGCAGGAATCAATTTTCTCGGGGCATCAGCCGTTTTCTGGTACATGATTTTATCCTCGATGATTTATATTCCCCTCATGTCAGTATACACGGTTCCATTCAACAGTCTAGGCGCAGAAATGACGCCGGACTACGAAGAACGAACTTCCGTGATGACATATAGAAGTTCTATGCAGAAGATTTTTGAGGTCGGTAATTTCTATGCATTGCGTTTTACGAATTTGTCGTGGTTCCTTTATACCGACTATGCAGGCAATCTGCATAAGAATACACTTCTTGGAATGCAAGTGTATACATCTATCCTTGGATTGCTCATGGCGATTTTTGCAGTCATCATCTTCTTCAGAGTTAAAGAACGATACTATGACAAGGTTGTCATCAAAATGAAAAAACGCATTTCTCTGAGAAGCTCTTTCTACGAAACGTTGAAATGCAAACCGTTCAGATTAATGATGGGTGTAGGCGGTGCATTTACTCTTGGTACAAGCATGGTCGGAGCACTCGGATATTATGCCACAGTCTATTACGTGTGCGGCGGCAGCACGATCGAAGGAGATAATTGGAATTTCTGGATGGGAATTGCTTTTATGATAGGCGGTTTTTTAGGCGCTCCAATTCTTGGATCTGTAGCATGCAAAACAGAGAAGAAAGCTGCAGTTATCGTTGCAGCGACTATCGGCATACTCGGATACGGCGGTTCATGGTTCCTTTATACACCTCTCGTTCCATGGCTGCAGACAATAGCTTCCGGAATGATGGGACTTGCCTCATCCGGACTCTGGATGCTTCACAGTTCTATCGGCGCCGATATCATTGATTATGATGAAATCAGTACGGGAATACGCCGAGAGGGTTCTTTTACGGCATGCGGTTCTTATATTCTTAAATTAGGCAACTCAATGGGATATTTTATTTCCGGACTTATTCTTGGATGGGTCGGTTTTGATTCTTCTTTAGGTGCACAATTGCCTAATACCGTCTTCTGGATCCGCGCAATGCTGGCAAGTATCCCTGTCGTCGGTTTACTCACTGTAATATTCTTTATCTCAAAACTCTCCCTTACTAAAGCGAAATGTGAAGAAATACGCACAGGACTTGAAGCAAGAAGAGGAAAAGTATAAAAATTTATTTTAAAAGAATAGCGCGCTGTGCCTTTCTCCGGAATGCCGGATAAACTCAATGTGCTGTTTTCTTAAATAGTATAACGGATTTCCCGAAGTTCGTTTCATTTACAATTACAAACACCTGTAATTTGAGATACAGGATGTGCGGCATTGTTTTGAAAAGGGACATAAAATTATGCTGCAGATACAAAGCACATGGTTCCCTCTGGTAGATTTGAATCCCCAAAAGTACGTTGAAAATATATATAAAGCTAAAAGCCAAGATTTTATTAAAGCAACTCACCGGGTCTACCACCAGCCCCGAAAAGAATCGTTTATTGAAGTAAATATTTTAAAGTAATCTTTAACAATAAATTTTTGCTCTCAGCGAACTATTATCTTAAGTGTTTTTATTCTAGGTGCGATACTTTATTCCTGCCTTCATGCTGCGCGTGATATAAAGCTTCCTTTGCGGCAAGCAATAAATCTTCTTCCGTTTTGACGTTTTCGGGAAAAGCCGCCGAACCTATGCTTACAGTTGCCCGGATTTTATTTTGAGTAAATTCCGTGTCCGCTATTATCTGCCTTAATTCATCTGCAAAAGCGATTCCCTTTTCAAGCGGGCTGTTTTCCCGAAGAATAATAAGTTCGTCAAATCCATACCTGCCTGCTGCATCCATCGGTCTTATGTGGGTTTTAACGACACCGGCAATCTCTTTCAGCAGCAGCTTCGAAGCTGCATATCCATAAGTGCCTTCTATTTGTTTATAATTATCGATATCGAGAATAAACAAAGAAAGACATTCGTTATTCACTTCTGCACGCGATATACTCGTACTGAGCCGCTCAAGAAAAAGCGCATATTTTTCCAAATCAGTTTCAGGATCAACCGGATCCAGGCGAAGGTTTTTCTCATATAAATATGATTTATTGAGTGTAATACTTGTCAGATCTGCAAAACTCTGCAGCGTGCAAAGATCATGTATGGTAAAGATGTTCGGTTCGCGTGCATCGGCATGCAGGTAGCCCAGCGTTCGGTGTTCCGCAACGATTTGCAGGCATACAGCCGAACGAAACGTGTGCTCGAGCTGCACTTCTTTTGCAATAGTTGATTCCTGTTCTGCGTCAGTTATAAGAATCGGCTGGCCGGTAGAAAGCATACGTGCAATGGCACCGGTTCCGAGTGCACGATGAAATTCTTTTACATAGAGATGCGATAAATTATGATTGGCAAACATACGAAGATATTCCGTTGCAGGATCGATGACAACAACAGCACAAGTACGACATCCGTACATACGCACTATACGATCGACAATAAGCGAAATTATACGTTCCGGTTCATGAGTGGCTTTAAGAATACTTAGCACTTCTGAGAAGAAGTTGAGGCAGTCCTCTGGTTTCAAGTGAGACATGGCGTTCTCCTTTCTTTAACCGATGGAACACAATTTATACTGCAATATTTTAATACCAGTATATACTCAATCGATCGTTTGAACAGCAAGCCACAACTTCTCAAAGAGTAAAACAGTTATTTAATCATGTTAATATTTCCCCGACCCGTTTATTCTCTGTTTCTCTACAATCGTTATAATATCTATCCCACTCTCAAATGGAAAGAATTCTAATGAATCGAATATGACAACCGGCAAAAGAATTCTTCCATTTAAACCATAGTATGAATATTTTATTTCGTCCGCAAGTACTGCAAAATGAAGAGCGAAGTCTTTTCAATTGTCGAATTTCTTCTTATTTTAAGTTATTATTTGCGAAAGACTTTAAATGTTTTCTAAGAATTCGACACAGACAGGGCGTCAACCATTGACTTTACAGCGCACAATTGAAAACAGCTGCCGTAAGAATTCATCGAACATTGCTTTAAGTTATACAGACGATGAACCAATCCGTTATTCCGATTTAAAACGGCAAATTGACCATCTTTCAGCTTTTTTGAAAAATCAGGGAGTAGTACATGGCGATCGTGTCGCAATCCTGGGTGAAAACAGCCCTCAATGGGGAATTGCCTATTTTGCGATCACTACAACGGGTGCTGTCGCAGTTCCAATTCTTCCGGATTTTCATACTTCCGAAATTCATCACATTCTTCGCCACTCCGGCAGTAAAGTCATTTTTATCTCCGAGCGTTTTTATCAGAAAATTGAAGATCTCGATTTTACGGATATCAACTGTGTCATTCTGTTAAACAACTTTTCTATTATCAATCCTGCAACGTCGAAAGCAAGTTTGAGTCAACTGATCGCCGAAGGAAGCAGGGAGCTTCGGAAAATAAAGAATCTTGTCCTTAGTCTTACAGGATTAATACAGCGAGAGATCGCCGAAGATGACATCGCGGCAATTATTTATACTTCGGGTACAACGGGGCATTCCAAAGGCGTCATGCTCACACATAAGAATATCGTCTGGAATGCCAGTGCCTCCTCCAAAATACCTGGTATCAATGAGAAAGACCGAATGCTCTCCGTACTTCCGCTTGCTCATGTATACGAGTGTACCCTAGGATTGGTTCTTCCGGTTATGTCCGGTGCATCCGTTTATTACTTAAAGAAACTTCCTACGGCTGCCGTTCTTCTTCCTGCACTGGAAAAAGTAAAGCCTACAATGATGCTCACGGTCCCTTTAATTATCGAGAAAATGTATAAAACGCGTATTATGCCTGAAATTAAGAAACGGATGATCGTACGGTTTGCTTATAGATTTCCTGTAATTCGTAAACACATCCACAAAATTGCCGGTATGAAGCTGATGCATACTTTTGGCGGAGCATTAAGGTTTTTTGGAATCGGAGGAGCAGCACTTTCGCCTGAAGTTGAGCAGTTTCTTATAGAAGCAGAATTCCCTTATGCCATCGGGTATGGATTGACAGAGACATCGCCTCTCGTTGCCGGGGCAAATGCAGAAAAAACAAAATATCGATCTACAGGCCCGGTCGTCCCTGGACTTGATGTGCGAATCAAAAATCCAGATCCGAAATCCGGTATTGGAGAAATTGTCGTACGCGGGCCGAGTGTGATGAAAAGATATTATCGAGATCCGGAACAAACGGAAAAAGTACTCTCACATGAAGGATGGTTCCATACCGGCGATCTCGGCAGCTTCGACGAAAACGGCTATCTTTATATAAATGGACGCATGAAAAATGTAATTCTCGGGCCTAGCGGCGAAAATATTTATCCTGAGGCCGTTGAATCTGTGATTAACAGGTCGGATATCGTTCTCGAATCACTTGTCTATCAGGATCAAGAACAGCTTGTCGCACGTATCTACCTTGACTATGAGAAACTCGATGCTGAATTCTCAGGTTCGGGATTTACCGAATCACAAGTACAGGAAAATATTTTCCAGTTATTAGAAGATATACGGAAACAGGTCAATGAACAAGTATCATCTTTTTCACGCATCAGCCGAGTCATTGAACAAACAGAATCCTTCGAAAAGACACCGACACAGAAAATTAAGCGATACCTATATACTGACTAACCGGAATTATCGAAATTCTTGAGAGAAATAGCTGTTGTACTGCCTCCTTTATCAGGCAGTGTATTTATGATTGACGGTTACTTGACATTCACCTGTCCAGAATTTATCTTGTACTGTGCTGTCTCCCCGACGGCACATAGTTAGCCTCCCTATACTCCGGCGTTTGGTAGTACGTCGGAGTATTTTTTTTATTTATAATATTTTCATGTTTATTCTCTGAACTCAATGAATTTACTATATCCAATCCGCTACTGTGCTCAGTGTTTTTCTTTCCTTTTCTTCTTTCCTTTTATAGTCCTGCCTTGGATATCCGAGCGGTGTCATAGCAAAAACATGCTGGTTATTTTTCAAACCAAGAGTTATCCTTGCTATATCCGGTTTGAAGTTTGAGATCCAACATGTACCAACACCTTCATTCGTAGCGGCAAGGATAAGATGAGTCATTGCGATTGCCAGATCCGTTTCGATGAAGCATCGTTGATCGTACCGGCGTGTCCATGCTTCATTTTCATCGCCGATAACTGCGAGAACATGCGGTGCATCGTGGAACCAATCTTTCTCATAACAAGTCCTGATCCTTGCCAGCATTTCTTTAGATGTAATGATTAAAAATTTCCATGGCTGTCGGTTGGCTGCAGACGGCGCTAATCGTCCCGCGTCGAGGATTTTTGACAGCACATCTTTGCTTACCGGACGGTTGGGATCATAGTTACGGATGCTTTCACGTATTTTAATCAGTTCTATGAATTCCATTTGCCCTCCAAATTCATTATTTATATCCTGTATGAGCTTCTTTACTGTTTACGAAAATCATTTCTGTTAAAACAGCCCTTCGACAGACAAATAGCGTTCGCCTGTGTCGTAACAGAAGGTAATAATCTTTCCATCCTTCGGAATATCCGGAATCTTTTTTGCAACAGCTGCAAGCGATGCGCCGGTAGATATTCCGACAAGGATTCCTTCCTCACGTGCACATCGTTTTGCATATTCAAATGCCTCGTCTTTCGTAATCTGAACAGTGCCGTCAAGTATTTCGGTATGCAGATTTTTAGGAATGAATCCTGCACCAATTCCCTGCAAAGGATGTGATCCCGGTTGTCCGCCGCTGATCACAGGGGAAAGACTTGGTTCAACTGCGAACACTTTAAGTTTAGGAAAATTCTTTTTTAACACCTCGGCTACTCCGGTAATATGTCCGCCGGTACCGACACCTGTAATCAGCATATCGAAACCTTGCGGAAAATCCCTGATAATTTCTTTTGCTGTTGTATCACGATGGATTTCAATATTTGCCTCATTCTCAAATTGCTGTGGGATCCATGAATTCTCTATTCCCGCCGCAAGTTCATTTGCTTTTTCAATTGCTCCTTTCATTCCTTTTTTATTCGGAGTAAGTTCTAGCTGCGCTCCATATGCAGTCATAAGCCGGCGTCGTTCGATAGACATAGAATCGGGCATAACGAGAATGAGTTTATATTTTTTCACTGCTGCGACCAAAGCAAGTCCGATGCCTGTATTCCCGGATGTTGGTTCGATGATAACAGTATCCGGCTTTAATATTCCCCGCTGTTCAGCGTCTTCGATCATGGAAAGTCCGACACGATCTTTAATACTTCCGCCCGGATTTGCACGCTCTAATTTAATCCAGACTTCATGATCACCGAAGAGCCGACGAACACGAACATGGGGCGTGTTGCCGATTGTTTCCAGAACAGAAAGCACTTTCATGATAATTTGCCTTAATTAATAAATAGACTAGAATCAATCCGTATGCTTGTCGTTTTCTTTAAGACGTACTGTTATTTTGCTCTCTTGGTATACTGAAGAAAAAGGCGGCACACTCGTCGTAAGCCATACATTTCCTCCGATAATACTATTATGACCGACAACTGTTTCACCGCCAAGAATAATTGCCTGTGCATAAATAACAACATTATTTTCAATGGTTGGATGGCGTTTAGATTTTGCCAAATTTTTATCTACACTTAGAGCTCCAAGTGTCACGCCTTGGTACATTTTTACATTGTCGCCTATAATAGTAGATTCGCCGATAACTATCCCGGTTCCATGATCGATAGCAAATGAAGTCCCGATTTGAGCGCCGGGATGGATATCAATTCCTGTTATCTGATGTGCGTATTCCGTAATGAGACGCGAAAAAATCGGAACATGTCTTATATGGAACTCATGTGCAATACGATAAATTGCAATTGCAGTAAAACCGGGATATGCAAGAATGACTTCATCGATACTCTCGGCTGCCGGATCTCCGCTTGTAATAGCTTCAGCATCCAACCAAAGTTTATTATGCAGGTCAGGAAGTGTCTGCATAAATTGTTTCACTGTATCTTCCAGGTTCAAGGACGTCTCTATTAAAAGCGGAATAAGCAGACGCTTTAAATCACGTTCCAGCAGTACAATACGCGATTCAATTTCTTCTTTCGTATAGAATATTTCCTTGCAAAAATGAGGGAACAAAATAGCAAGCAAGTCTTCGACAAACTCCTGTGTCCCCTTCTTGAGTTGAAATCCGAGTGAATGATCATCACGGCGCACTTTCAGTGTCTGGGCAAAGTCGTTATAGTATGTTTTGTTCTTCATTTTGTAACTCCTTATTCAAATTGTTCGAATACACCAATACTATAATAATATTTTCTGTTAAAAATTGGTTCCCGCAAATGAAAAAGGCTCAGTATTACCGAGCCTTTCGTCTAAAAAATCATAAAAACAATAAAATTATCTCTTGAGTACTATGCTCGAAATTCTCTTATGACAGCAACAACAAAAACATGCCGCTGTTTCATTTACGTTTCCCGTATTCCGAGCTTTGTTGATATTGAGTACCATATTCCGAATTATAAAATGTCCTGCAGTTACATTCACCAGCTATAATATATAGAAACACCTTGTTCTTTTCAAGTTTTTGTCACTGCCGTATCGATTTTTTTAGAAATCAGCTTCTTTTTTGGTTCCACCAGTGATCCATGACTTCCGCGACGTCTGTCTTTGTATTCGGGTGTTTCCACTTATCAAAAAATTTCACATCAGCGCTATGCGGAGTCGGTGCGGGAAGATCGATTTGCACACGCTGCGGAATAGGGATCGCATCGCCAATAATAATTGATTCACCTTGGCGGAGAAGCGGAACAACGCTGTCCAGACCGCTGAATGTGTCCGGCATAAGGCGGCGCACATATACCTGATCGGTCGGATTAAGTAACCGCAGAATTATAAAATTGTTGCATTGAGACAGAATCGTCTCAGAAATATCCGAAGGACGCTGACTGACAATCATGCAGCTGACGCCGTATTTTCTTCCCTCTTTTGCGATGCGTTCGACCGTCCGCCGGGCCGCTTTAGATCCGTCGTTGGAAGTCGACAGGTAATTATGAGCTTCTTCGAACACCAACAAGATAGGAAGATCATTACGTTTTGGATTCCAGAAATTAAAATCAAACGTGACTCTCGCTATTAAAGCGGAAATTGTTTTAACGACATCAAAAGGGACACCGCTCATATCCCAAATAGTAATCCTTGCTTTACTGGCAAGACCAAATAGAGTCATAAGAAGCGGTAAGACAGATTCTGTTTCCACGCAAATATTCGGCTGGAATAAAAATGCATAACGCGGATCACTCATTTTATTATCGAGACGAATCAATAGACGAGAGAACTTACCGAAGTATGGTCCTTCCTTCGTGCCGGTTGCAGCAGTCACTTTCTCAGTATCGAGAAAATGCAGTTTTGTACGAATTTCTTTCAGGTCGTAAGACACCGGCGAATCAATCGTAATAACATCTGCAAGCGTCGGATTTTTGGTTTTTTTTGCCGCGTAGATAAGGTCTTGAAGAACAGCACATTGAACCGAAGCATTCTCATCCGTAGGTTCTACAAACATTTCCAGCATTTCTTCCGCATTCATCAGCCAATATGGAAGTTCAAGAGACGCGATATCACAGAACTGGCCCGTGTCCGGAAATGCTTCACGATATTCATTATGAAGGTCAAGAAGGACGATATGCGTATCCGAGAATCGTGCTACTTTTTGGAGAATGGAGGCAACAGTGTATGATTTTCCCGAGCCACTTGAGCCTAGAACTGCCAGATGTTTTCCAAAGAATTTATTCGGATCTAAATAAGCACGTTCATTTTCAAACAAAGAAAGCTGCCCGATAGAAAAATTGTACTGCTGATATGCTGCAAAGATGGACTTTATATCTTTATCTTCGAGTAAATAAACAACCATATCTACTGTCGGCATGACCGAAACGCCCGTCTCATATTTTCCCTTTCGGATCGTGCCCACCAATGTAACAGTCATGACGTATTGAGTATAGTTAACTCCGTCTTCACGTTTTTCTTCTTTTTTAATACCCGAAACGATGCCGATAACATAAATAGCACCAATCGGAATAAGCACGTAGGAACCGATCTGCCCGATATAATAAACCCTGTCTCCGATTTTTTTTGTCATATTAGTGATTTCGCGATCAAGCACAACGACGACTGTTACATCGACTACTTCTTTTACAATCCCTATTTGCTTTTGTTCCCACATAAATTTTCCTATCGTTCTAATGTTTAAGAATTTTCTTTCAGTTTTCCACGGGAGTAATTACCGGAAGACTGAATCGAAATGTGGTTATTTTTCCTGGCTCGCTCTCAGCTGTAATGACTCCGCCATGAGCTTCCACAATAAGCTTACAAATTGCTAATCCCAATCCCGTGCCTTTTGCCTGCACGATTTCAGAAGCTACACCCTGTTTATACCGTTCAAAAAGCATTGGAAGTTCATCTGGAGGAATTCCGGGCCCGTCGTTAATGATAGAAGTCTGTATAAATTCATTGGATCCTGCTGCATCCTTTGAACTCGTAATCGTAATTTTAACTGTTCCGTCAGCCGGTGTAAATTTCAGCGCATTGCTAAGAATATTTGTAAATACCTGAGCGATTTTTTGAGAATCCACTGAAATTGACGGCAGATCCTCTTCAAGAGAAATGTTCAATTGAATCTGCTTTTGCTTGAATTGCGGCTGCATTTGTTTAATGATTCTATTGGCAATTTCACCGATAAGTACGGGATCCCG
>Ga0315539_1003724_pt1 | contig 10655 bp, 7 predicted proteins | sample SalMarSW160150MG_FD_203097 | JGI IMG/M metagenome (GOLD analysis project Ga0315539, IMG submission 203097) | Salt marsh sediment microbial communities from the Plum Island Ecosystem LTER, Massachusetts, United States - Salt Marsh Sediment SW1601-150 ... | reverse complement strand
CCTGGTCGCGTTGGCGCCGGGCCAGGCGACAGCAAGCCCGCCGCAGCCATTACCGGCGCAGAGGGGTGGTCCTGCCCACAGAAGTTACCCATAACGATCACCCACCATAGGTGCGGTTGTAGTACTAAGGGGCTGTTGCTGCGGCCAGCCGCTCCACACTAGCAGAACAGCCATCAGACCCAGGCGACAGAACAAGACCATCCCCCGCCGTTTCAAAAAATGAAGACGGCTGACTCCGGCCCGGCGACGACGGCGGCGAGGCAAACCTCTTGCCCGCCATGGAACCAGATCCTCATGCCATACCTCTTGCTCCTGGGTCACACTGAACGGATAGAGCAACAGACTGACAAACAACAACAGAGACAGACTGCGGCGGACGAAGACGATGATTTGTTTGTGAAGGTACAATGTGGTACAATACATGGACTCGGCTCCTTTTGTGGGTTAGCTACGGACACAGGTATTGTACCCGAACTCTACAAAGGAGCCGAATTATATTTTGTGACAAGCGGCAGGAAGAGCGGTTTTCCCTCCGCGTTGCTCAATGAAGCATGTCCTCAATCAGCGAGAAATCAAGCGTAATCACCATATCTGCGCTGAGAACAACATCGGTCTCTCCCGTTCTCGTGTCCCAAACATGTAACGCTCACGGGAATTCCTGATTTTTTGTATAGGGGAAAGGATGACTATAGCGTCTAAATCTATCAGGAAAAGGATGATATGGGCATCAGGAAAAGGATGATATGGGCATCAGGAAAAGGATGATATGGGTATCAGGAAAAGGCTGATAAACATAACACTTAGGTCCAGACAGCGTTACCAGGCTTGGCAAGCCTCTTTGCCTTTTGCCCGTCAGTGGGTTATAATGTGTCTGGCCGGACTTCGCTCAGCGGGGGAGGAGCAGCGACTTGCGTATCCTGATGATCTCTAAAGCCTGCATTGTCGGGGTCTATCAGAAAAAACTGGAGGAACTCGCCAGGTTTCCCGACGTGGAGCTCACCGTCGTCGTGCCGCCCTACTGGCGCGACGAGCGCGGGGTGATGCGCCTGGAGCGGGAGCACACTCAGGGGTATGAGTTGGTCGTGGAGAGGATGGCTCTCAACGGCCACTTTCACCTGCACTTCTATCCGGGCCTGGCCAAGCATTTCAGGGGAACAAAGCCCCTCATCGTCCACATTGACGAGGAGCCCTACAACGTGGCTGCCTGGCAAGCCATGCGCTTGGCCAAAATCCACAAAGCCAAAGCCGTCTTCTTCACCTGGCAAAACATCCGTCGCCGCTATCCGCCTCCCTTCAGCCTCGTCGAGAGCTATAACTTGCGAACCGCCGATTATGCTATCGCTGGGAACTCCGAGGCGGTGAGGGTTCTGGAAGCCAAAGGGTATCGAGGGCCTGTGAGGGTGATTCCACAGTTTGGGGTGGATCCTGAGATGTATCGGGTTTCGGGTTTCGGGTTTCGGGTTTCAGGTTCTGAAGTGGAGAGCCTACAGCCTACAACCTACAACCTACAACCTTTCACCGTCGGCTACGTAGGTAGGCTGGTCGAGGAGAAGGGGGTCCACGTCCTGCTGCGGGCGGCCGCGGGTTTGAGCGGTGCCTGGCGGTTGCGTATTCTGGGGAGCGGGCCGCAGAGGAGTCACCTGGAAAGGCTGGCCGCGGAGTTGGACATTGCCGAGCGGGTGAGTTTTGAGGACCCCATCCCTTCCACTCAGATGCCGGGCTATTACAGCCAACTGGACGCCCTGGTCCTGCCCTCGCTGACCAGGCCCAACTGGAAGGAGCAGTTCGGGCGGGTGTTGATCGAGGCTATGGCTTGCGGAGTGCCGGTGGTGGGGTCGGACTCAGGGGAGATCCCCAACGTCGTCGGCGAAGCGGGTATGATCTTCGCTGAGGGCGACGAGCGAGCTTTGCGGGCCAGGCTGTCTCAACTGATAGCTGCTCCAGCTTTGCGAGACGAGCTGGCTCGAAAAGGCCGAGAGCGGGTGCTGGCCCACTACACCCAGGCCCAGGTGGCGGCGGAGACATACCAGGTGTACCGTGAGTTAGAGTCGTTCAAAACACGGAGAGTGCGGGAACACGGAAGTTCCGCGACTCCGTACCTTCCGTGATTCCGTGATCCGAACTCTTGGGCCGCGTCATGTCAGGCCGACGGCCTTCGTAAACTTAGCCCGGAGATGAATCTCCGGGCGAGTGAGGGAATTACCGAACGCTCTCACAGTGCATACTTGCCCCCGTTGATTAATGATGCTAAAATATGGCTGAAATGCAGTCCCCTTACTGCTGGGAGGAGGTTGCTTTGCCTTCGGCTCGCAATGACAAGCAAGTTTCTGAGTAGAAGAAATGCACATCGGTCTGAACGCCCACCTGCTGTCCCTGGCACAGACCTATCGCGGGGCGGGCATCAACTGGTACATCCACAATCTGCTCACCCATCTGCCTCGCGTGGATCACGATAACCGCTACACGGCCTTCATCGGCGATGGGCAGTTCACCAGTTCGGGGCTAGAGTTGAAGCTTTCGCGGCTGCCTACCTCCAAGCCCGTGGTCAGGATCCTCTGGGAACAGGTGGTTCAACCCTTTGCTTTGCGGAAAGAGGGGGTGGACTTGCTTCACGCCCTGGCTTTCGTCACGCCTTTGCTCTCGCCTTGTCCTTCGGTGGTGACGATCTATGACCTCAGTTTTCTCCTCTACCCTGAGAGTTTCGAGCGCTCTAAATGTTTTTATCTCAGCCTCTTCACCCGCCTCTCAGCCAGGAGGGCCAGGCGTATCATCGCTATCTCGCAAAGCACCAAACGGGACGTGGTCCGCTTGCTGGGGGTTTCGCCTGAGAAGGTCGAGGTGGTCTACTGTGGGATAGACGAGGCCTTCCATCCCCTGGCCCCCCTGCCCCCCCAAAGTTGGGGGGAACGGGGGGAGGTGGCTGCTTTCCGGTCGAAGCGGGGACTGCCGGAGCGTTTCATCCTCTTCGTGGGCACCATCGAGCCGCGCAAAAACGTTGCCAGGCTCATCGAAGCCTTTGCGAGCTTGCGCACTTGCCAACCGGCAAACTTGAGGCTCGTCATCGGTGGGGCTAAGGGTTGGTTTTACGAGGACATTTTCGCTCGTGTGGAGGAGCTGGGTCTGGATAGCGAGGTGATGTTTCCAGGCTACATCCCCGTCAGCGAGTTGCCTCTATGGTACAACGCGGCGGAGCTTTTTGTCTACCCTTCTCTCTACGAGGGTTTCGGGCTGCCCCCCCTGGAGGCTATGGCCTGCGGGACGCCGGTGGTCGTGGCCAACACGTCGTCGCTGCCAGAGGTGGTGGGCCAGGCGGGGCTGACTGTGGATCCACTGGATGTCGAGGGGCTGGCAGAGGCCATGAGGCGCGCTTTGAGCGACGCGGGTCTCCGCCAGGAGATGAGGGAGCGGGGCTTGCAGAGGGCCAGGGATTTCTCCTGGACGAAAACGGCTCAGGAGACGGTGCAAGTCTACCGTCGCATGATGGAGTGCGGGAATGTTTGAGCGATATCGGCGATTGGCGTCAACGCTAATGGCCTTGATGGACGTGGTGCTCATTAACCTGGCCTTTGCTGCCGCCTACTGGGTGCGCTATGACCTGCAGTGGTTTCGCTCCGTGGATCCTGCCTACAATGCTCCCTTCCGGGACTACATCCCCTTCGCGCTGGTGTTAACAGCTCTTTTGATGATCGCCTACAAGCTGGGAGGAGTCTACGATCAGCCTCGCAGCGCCTCCTGGCTCGATGAGGTCTACGCTCTTTTCGGCGGCACCACCACAGGCATCCTCATCACCATGGCCATTACTTTCTGGTTCCAGCCCCTGGTCTACTCGCGTCTGATGTTCCTCTGGGCGGGGGTGATCATCGTCGTCCTGCTCTCTCTCGGCCGCCTGATCAAGCGCTGGGTCTGGGAAAGCCGCATGCGGCGGGGCCTGGGGGTGGATCGGTTGCTCATCGTCGGAGCAGGGGAAGTGGGCCGCAGGCTGATGCGCAACATCGTGGCCCAGCCCGAGTGGGGCTACCAGGTCATTGGCTTCGTTGACGACGATCCTGAGAAGAACAGGACCGACATCGGCCGCTTCAAGGCCTTGGGTGGGATTAACAACCTGCCCCAAGTCATACAAGAAGAGGCCATTGACGAGGTCATTATCACTTTGCCCTGGATGCATCACCGTAAGATTCTGGGCATCATGCGTCAGTGCGAGCGGGAACGCGTCCGGGCTCGCATCGTGCCCGACCTGTTTCAGTTGGCCCTCAGTCGGGTGGACATCGAGGACCTGAGCGGTATCCCCATTATCGGCGTCAAGGAAGTATCCATCACCGGATGGAACCTGGCCCTTAAGCGAGCCAGCGACATCGTTGTCTCTTTGGCAGGATTGATTCTTCTCTCCCCTCTGCTGCTTCTCATCTCCGTGGGCATCAAACTGGATTCTCCAGGCCCTGCCCTTTTCAAACAGACGCGGGTGGGCAAGGGGGAGCGGCGGTTTGTGTTCTACAAATTCCGCTCCATGCGCCAGGGGGCCGAAGGAGAACGTCATCGACTGGCAGATCGGGACGAAGTCGTGGGCGTCACTTTCAAGATCCGTGATGACCCACGCTGTACTCGAGTGGGCAGGCTCCTGCGTCGCACCAGCATAGACGAGCTCCCCCAGCTTTATAACGTCTTGCGGGGGGAGATGAGCCTGGTCGGCCCCCGCCCGGCCCTACCTTCGGAGGTGGAGCGGTACCAGGAGTGGCACCGCAGGCGCCTGGAGATCTCGCCAGGCATCACCGGCCTCTGGCAGGTCAGTGGCCGCAGCCAGCTCACCTTCGATGAGATGTGCCTGCTGGACATCTACTACCTGGAGAACTGGTCGCCTCTTTTGGACCTCAAGATCGCCCTGAAGACCTTTCCCGCCGTCCTGGCCGGCAGAGGCGCATATTGAATTTGGAAACTGGAAGCTGGAAGCTGAAAACTGGAAATGGGGATTTGAGATATGTTTGATTTATCTTCACAAGACCGCAGTAACTTAACGGGTTTCCTCCAGGATTTGGTCCGTATCCCCAGTCCCTCGACCGAGGAGAAGGCGGTGGCCGAGCGTCTGGCGGAGGAGATGCGACGAGTGGGCTTCCCCCAGGTGAAGCGCGACCGCATCGGAAACGTGATCGGCTGCCTGGGTGATGACACTGGCCCCAGGCTCATCTACAACGGCCACATGGACACCGTAGGCGTCGGCGACCCTGCTTCTTGGTCCCGCGATCCCTACGGGGCCCAGATCGAGAGCGGGGTGCTCTACGGCCGGGGGGCCTGTGACATGAAGGGCTCGTTGGCGGCTATGGTCTACGGAGCCAAGGCCCTCATTGACGCCGACATTCAACTGGCTGGCGAGCTCTGGGTGGTGGGCGTCGTCCAGGAGGAGCCTTGCGAAGGCCTGGCGATGCAGGCGCTGGTCGAGGAAGAGGGCATCAGGCCCGATTTCGTCGTCCTGGGGGAGCCCACGAATTTGCAGATCAGCCGAGGCCAGCGGGGGCGCGTAGAAATGAAGGTCGCTGTCCGGGGCAGATCCTGTCACGCCTCCACTCCTGAGCACGGGAGGAACGCCATCTACGACGCCGCTCGGTTGATCTTCGGCATCGAGCTTCTGGCCCCTCAGTTGGCCAGTGATCCCTTCCTGGGCCAGGGGAGCATTGCCGTCACCCAGATTGAGAGCTCCGCTGCCAGCCGCAACGCCATCCCCGACACTTGCACCTTCTACATTGACCGCCGCCTAACCCTGGGTGATACCGAGGCCAAGGCCCTGGCCGAGATCCAGGGTATAATCGCCCGTGAGGGAGTCGAGGCCAGAGTGAATGTCACTGAGTATCGAGCGACCAGCTACACCGGCTACGAGTGCCGGGCCAAGGAGTTCTATCCCCCTTGGGCTTTGGATCAGGATCACCCTCTGGTGCAGGCCACAACCCGGGCCATCCGAGAGACGTTAGGTTATCGGCCCAGGATCGGCCAATGGGCCTTCTCCACCGACGGGGTCTACACCATGGGGAGGGCCAACATCCCCACGGTGGGCTTCGGCCCCGGCGAGGAGCGTTTCGCCCACACCGTGGACGACCAGATCCGCCTGGCCGACGTCGTGGCCGCCGCCAGGGTCTACGCCCGCCTGGCCGTCGAGATTCTGGGAGTTCGCCAATATCCAATATCCAATAACTAGATATTGGGTATTGGATATTAGCTATTGGGAGGAGAGAGAAAATGCCTGTTACAGTAATTGTCGGCACCCAGTGGGGTGACGAGGGAAAGGGAAAGATAACCGATCTGCTGGCCGCCGAGGTGCACATCGTAGCCCGCTACAACGGAGGCGACAACGCCGGCCACACGCTGACCGTGGGTGAGGAGCGATTTGCCCTGCACCTGGTGCCCTCAGGGATTCTCTATCCCCACACCACGTGCATCATCGGCAACGGGGTGGTGGTGAATCCCAGGACGTTGTGCGGGGAGATAGAGGAGCTGGCCAGGCGGGGCGTTGATGTCTCGCCTGAGCGACTCAAGCTGAGCGCCAGGGCCCATTTGATTATGCCCTACGATGTGGCTCTGGACGGCGCTGCGGAGAAGTCGTTGGGCGGGGGGAAAATCGGCACTACCAGGCGGGGGATCGGCCCTACCTATGGCGACAAGGTGGCCAGGGCGGGCCTGCGCTCCTGGGACATGCTCGACGAGAGGGCCTTCGTGGAGAAGGTACGCGCTGCGGTGGAGACCAAGAACGCCCTTCTGGAGCGGATCTACCAGCAGCCTCCCCTGAATCCCAACGAGGTGGCGGAGGAGTACGCGGACTACGCCGCGCGGCTGGCTCCCTACGTGGCTGACACTTCGCCTATCCTCCACCAAGCTTTGCGGGCGGGAAAGAGAGTGCTCTGCGAAGGGGCGCAAGGCACACTGCTCGATCTCGACCACGGGACCTATCCCTTCGTGACCAGCTCCTCGCCCATCGCTGGAGGCGCGCTGACCGGACTGGGCTTCGGCCCCCGGCACATCGAGCGCATCGTCGGGGTGGTCAAGGCCTTCCAGACGCGGGTGGGAGCCGGCCCCATGCCCACCGAACTGCTCGATGAAACGGGCGACCGGCTGCGGGGGACGGGGGAGCAGCCCTGGGACGAGTATGGCACCACCACCGGCCGGCCCCGGCGTTGCGGCTGGCTGGACGGGGTGGCCTTGCGCTACGCGGCCCAAATCAACGGCCTGACGGAGATCGCCATCACCAAGCTGGATATTTTAACTGGCCTGGAGACGATCGAAATCTGCGAGGCCTACGATTATCGTGGAGAGCGCCTGGAGAGCTTCCCGCCTAGCGCGGAGGTGCTGGCCGAGTGCAGGCCCATCTACGAGGAGTGGCCGGGCTGGAGCGAGGACATCCGTGGTGTCAGGGCCCTGTCCGATCTACCCCAGGAGGCCCTGGATTACGTGCGGAGGATCGAAGAGCTGGCCGACGCCCCCGCGATCTTCGTTTCCGTCGGGCCGGGGCGTCAGGAGACCATAATAGTTCGCTAATTTAATGAAATGAGAGAGGAGGATCTAAATGAGAGCCAAAACGTTGGCCCAGGCCTTGAACAGGTTCGACCCAGAGCGTGCCCTGAAGACCGAGCAGGAGCTGCGGGACTATTTCGTGGAGCGGGCCATGAGCCCCCTGCAAGAGCTGGCTCTATTGCTGCGGCACACCGGGCGACCCCAGACAGTCCTTTTCACCGGCCACCGGGGGAGCGGCAAGTCCACTGAGCTAGCCAAGTTGGCCTCGCTTCTCAAGGATCAGTTCTTCGTGGTGGACTATTCGGTGAAAAACGTCCTTGATCTGTTCGACGTCACTTATGTGGACGTGATCTTCTCGTTGGCGGCGGAGTTGATCCGCGCTGCCACTGAGCGTCAGGTGGAGGTGAATGAGGAACTGCTGTGCCACATCCTGGATTTCACCAAAGAGGTCACCAAAGAGGTGGTCATCGAGGAGCGGGGAGAGGTCGGCGTGGGGGCAGCGCTGAACTTCTACATGATCAAGCTGGAGGGGAAGGTTGGGAAGGAAGCCGCCACCCGCACCCTGGTGCGGGAGAAAATGGAACGTCGCCTCTCCGACCTGTTGGAGAACGTGGACCTGCTGAGTCGGGAGATCGAGCGGGCGACGGGGAAGAAGGTGCTGGTCATCGTGGAGGACTTGGATAAGACCGACCCGGATCGGGCCAAAGAGCTTTTCTACGGTCACGCCCTCTCCCTGACCTCGCCGGGCTGCTGTGTCATCTACACCTTCCCCACCGCCCTGCGCCACGACAACGATTTCATCCAAGTTCGTCAAAGCTTCTCCGAACTGGTGGTGTTGCCCAACTTCCCGGTGAGCCACCGCGATGGCTCACCCGATGAGACGGGATCGGCCTTGCTGCAGAAGATTCTGACCCTACGCGCCGAGGAGCGGCTGTTCACCTCTGAGGCGTTGAAGGGATTGGTCGGATGGAGCGGTGGCCTGGCCCGGGAGTTGATCCGCCTGGCCGGGCAGGCCTGCCTGGTAGCCATGGAAGCCGAGAAACCGGCCATTGATGAAGGGGTGGTGGAGCAGGCGGCGGCCCGCATGAGGATTGACTACGAGGTGCTCCTGACCTCAGAGCAGTTGGACCTGCTGCGGGTAGTGAGGGAGCGCAAGCGGGTGGAGAACGACGAGGCACATCGGGCGCTCCTGCACAACCTGAGTGCCCTGGAGTACCGCAACGGCGAGGGGGTGTGGTACGACGTGCATCCCATCGTGCGGCCTTTGCTGGAGGAGCGAACGTGAGCGTGACCCTGCGGTGGCGACCGGAGAACCTGGATTTGGAGCTGGAGACCCAGCGACTGATCCTGCTCCTGCGGGAGACGGAGAGGAGCCTGCTGGCCTTTGCCCTGTACCGCACCGTGGCCGAGCGGGAGGCGGTGGCCAGGGAGCTGCGGGAGCGGTTGCCGCTGCCGGTAGAGGAGTTCACCCTGACGACGGCGCGGCGCAACCCCTTCGATCTGATCGAGGGAGTGAAGGCCGATGGGCGGGTGGCCTGTTTCGTGTATGATGTGGAGGATGCGTTCCCGGAGGCGCTGGGGTACCTGAACCTGCAGCGGGAAAGGCTGGCCGAGCTGCCCCACGCCGTGGTCTTTTGGGTGCGGGAGTACGGCCTGCGGCAGATCGGGGTGCAGGCACCCGATTTCTGGGCCTGGCGCAGCGGCGTCTTCGACTTCCGCGCCCCGGAGGAGCGGGCCCCGCTGGCCGCAGTGGAGGCGGCGGTGGCTGAGCCCTTCACCTACCTGGACCGGGGCGACCTGGAGCGGCGGCTGAGCCTGTATCGGGGGCTGTTGGAGGACTACAGCCAGGAGGAGCGGCCCGACGAGGCATTCTTGGCCGAACTGGAAACCAAGATCGGGCGGGCCTGCTATCACCTGGGAGAGTGGGCCGAGGCGCGAGTGCACTGGCAGAGAGCGCTGGAGATCAGCAAGGAAGTAGGCAATGAAGGAGGTCGGGCTGTTGCCTTGCACAACCTTGGTAACCTGGCCTACGTTCAGAGCGACTACGCTGCCGCTCGCCGCTTCTACCAGCAGAGCCTCGAAATCAAACAGGCCCTGGGGAACCTAGTGGGGGGAGCCTATACCCTGGGGCAGCTTGGCAATCTCGCCTACGCACAAGGCGACTATACTGAGGCTCGGCGCAATTATGAGGAAGTTCTCCGGGTCTCAGGGGAACTCGGCGACAAGGAGAGCATGGCTAAAGCCCTGCACCAACTGGGTGTGTTGGCTCAGGCCCAGGGCGACTACGCCGTTGCCAGCTCCCTCTACAAGCAGAGCCTCGACATTGAGCAGGCTCTGGGGGACCGGGCGGGGATGAGCAGTAGCTATCATCAACTAGGAAAACTGGCCCATGACCAAGGCAACTATGCCGTTGCCCACCGCTTGTATCAGCAAAGCCTTGACATAGCTCAGGACTTGGGGGACCAGGCGGGAGTGGCGGACACCACTCACCAATTGGGTATGTTGGCTCGGGATCAGGGTGACTACGACGCGGCCCGCCGGTTCTACCAGCAGGCCGGGGAAGCGTTCGAAGCTCTGGATGCCAGGAGGGGGCAGTCGGCTGTCTTGCACCAACTGGGTGTGCTGGCCCATGATTATGGGGACTACACTGCTGCCCGCCGCTTCTATCAGCAGAGCCTTGAAATCAAACAAGCCCTGGGGGACCGGGCGGGGGTGGAGATCACTACCCACCAACTTGGGAGGCTAGCCCAGGACCAGGGTGACTACGATGCCGCCCGCCGTTTATACCAGGAGAGCCTCGACATTGCCCAGGCTCTGGGGGACCGGGCGGGGCTAGCCAGCAGCACCGCACAGCTAGGGCGGTTAGCCGAGTTAAAGGAGGATTATGTCACCGCTGTGCGGCTGTGGATGCAAGCGCTGCAAACTTTTGAGGTGTTGGGATCGCCGAACAAAGAGGTCGTCGCTGGTTGGTTCGCACGGCTACGGGAGGAACTTGGAGAAGAAGCATTTGAGAAGGTGTTGGAAGAGGCACAGGACAATAAGGGAGTTCCAGGAAAATAATCATTCCAAAAGGTGCTGAGGGGCAGGCGAGATGCGTACGAACCACTTTTCCAAACCGGGTAAACGCTCAAATCGCTCTTCTTCTAATCTCGCCATTTCCTTTT
>Ga0315539_1003723_pt1 | contig 10658 bp, 8 predicted proteins | sample SalMarSW160150MG_FD_203097 | JGI IMG/M metagenome (GOLD analysis project Ga0315539, IMG submission 203097) | Salt marsh sediment microbial communities from the Plum Island Ecosystem LTER, Massachusetts, United States - Salt Marsh Sediment SW1601-150 ... | reverse complement strand
AGCCGGACAATATATTTCTTGTTCATGCCGATTCCTTTCAGATAAATAATATTCTGAAAGCTATATCGGCAAATACCTACAAGCTGCTATAATTAAGAGTCATAGAGTACTAGAACGTCATTTCGTTTCGGATTATACTGTCCCAGAACAGCGGTTGTACCGTAGTCCACAGCAAAATAGTCCAAGAAAGTAGATTCCGCTATGAACTCATTTCTTTCTGCGAATTGAGGGGGCACAACTTCCCGGTGCAATGGTTGTACCAACCAGGGTTCAGGCGCATCTTCATCTGACCATTCTGAAGCGCAAAGCAGAACAAGAAACTCTGCGGCGTCTTCTATGTGCATTGACTTTTTGCTGTTCTCTTGCCTCCTCAGTGTTATCAGAGACGTAGTGCAGTTAGAGCCTCCTTTCGCTTCGCCTTCCGTTTCAGCTTTTGCTATTTCTTGAATAATTTGCCACTGTGCTTTTCCTTCTTTTCGCCAGCCTGAATACCCAGGATGCACAAGCGCGTATGCACCCGCTGCAAGTAGTCCAACAATGTTTATTTTCAATCCTCCAAAAAATTTTCAGATTAACGCCAATCAGACGAGAGGCAATCGACATTCGTTGACATTATTCTCCTTCACATCATCAGTCCAATATATTTTTGCACTCTTGGGAAGTGCCGAAGGTTTTAGGTAAAGGATGTAATCTCTATGTTCGTGTCCGCTCAACTTAGTAGTAATCGGCGGTTGTCTTTCGTACCAAAGCGGATGTTGCTCGTCTAATGACTTACCGTCAAGAAGGACCTTGATATTTCTAGCTTCACCTTTGAGTTTATTTTCGATACGGAATTTTCTTACCTTTCCAGAGAGACGAAAATAAGCTATCAAAGATGCTGCCTTCTCTTCAGAACGCCTTTCCTCTTCGATCTGAAGTTTCCTTTTTTCAATATTGTTGATTTTCAAAAAAGAAAACACGGCAAAACCGAGAGAACCAAACGAAATGACATTATTGGTTTTGAACAAAATAGCATAAATGAGCGCCAGAAGAGCAAGCAAAATCCAAAACATTTTCATTTTCTTAATCTCACGCCTTTCTTCTGAAGTTCTCAAATATTCCTGCTCGCTTCGATAATTTTATATCGACAGGATTTTGGAGGAAAACAAGAAAAAGTCGGAAGGTTCGGGAAAAACAATACCGATAATAATAGCAAAAATGGTGGGCTAAAGTCCACCCTACGTTTTTATTTGAAACGAGATACGCGGTTCATCCTTCGCAGCCCCTAAGGGGCGGAGAACGGGTACGCACTACGAATTGAGCTGTTCGCGGACCTTCTGGTAGACTTCTTCGACGGTTATGGTTCTGATGTTTTGTTTCGGGTCGTTGCTTCTTATTTTGGGGCCCCTGCTGAACGGATCGCGAGCGACCATGCACTCTAATCTGCCGTATGGCGCAATTCTGGCTGGGTTGGACCAGCTAAACATCAAGACCAAAGGCGTGCCCAATGCGGCGGCAATATGTCCCGGGCCGGTGTCGTTGCTTACGACAAGCCTGGCTGAGCGTAAAAGAGCTATCAACTCGCCAAGAGAGGTTTGACCTGCAAGATCAGCTATTGCCGTGCTGGTTAGAGTCGTTAGTTTCCTCACAACCTCGGCCTCGGAAGAGCTTGCGGTAGCCACTATGGGGAGTTGAAAGTCTGAGGAGATCCTATCAGCTAAGGCTGCGAAGCGCTCGATCGGCCAACGCTTGCCTTGATCGGTGGAGCCCGGTACAAAAACCACATAATTGTCAGGCTCGACGTTATGTGCCTGTAATAATTTCCTAACTGAGTCGGCGGCAGCAGGATTTTGGGGCACTATGAACTCTACGCGGAGATATGAGGCGCCGGCGCTTTGGGCCATTTTTAGATAGTAATCAACAAGATGGATACAAGATTGGTCCTGTGGAATACTCTGCGTATAAAACAGGGTAGCTAATTCCCTGGCATTTGCCATACCAAAACGCCTTGCCGAGCCGGACAGCCTTGCTAACGAGGCTGTTCTGAAAAGGCCCTGGAAATCGAATACTGCATCAAACCTGGCATGTCGAATGCGGCGGATTATAGAAACGAGGGCGGCGAAAGCACGAGGATTGAACCAAGCTCTACCGAGATATTTGCGGTCGAAATGGATTATCTCAGTCAGATGAGGGTGATTTTCCAAAATTGCGGCAAATTCGGGACGAACGAGCCAGCTAATCCTCGCGTTAGGAAAATTTCTGTGCAATGCTGAAAGAGCCGGTAAAGCTAAAACAATGTCGCCGAGTGAGCTGGGCTTTATTATCAAAATATTCTTGAGTATCTCTGACATAACAAGATAATTGTAAGTTATAGAGGCGGTTGAAGCAATCAGCCTAAGCAAATCAAAAATTAAAATATAAAATTCAAAAATACATATTAAAATGCAAAATAAAACAGTTCTCTTTAAGAATTTTCATGCGGTGATTGTATAAATACTTTTATTGGGGAGATATGAGTAAGAAGAAATATATATATGACTGGCCCAGACCAATGGTTACTGTTGATGCGGCTGTATTTACATTAAGTGGGAATAGAGCGAAGTTGCTGCTTATAAATCGCGGCAAGGAACCTTTTAAGGGTAAATGGGCCCTTCCAGGTGGATTCGTAGATATAGATGAAGAGCTGGAAGATGCAGTGGCGAGAGAACTACAGGAAGAGACAGGTCTGGAAGGTGTAACACTAAAGCAGATGCACGCCTTTGGCAAATGCGGAAGAGACCCACGAGGCAGACAAATTTCAATAGCATTTATGGGTATCGCAACGAAGGGACATAATAAGATAAGAGCCGGCGACGACGCAGCGAGGGCAAAGTGGTTCGATATCGAAAAACTACCAAATGATATGGCATTTGACCACGATGAGGTCGTTAAGGTCGCAATAGCTAAGCTAAAACGCAGAAAGAAATATCGGTTGCAGATAAAAAACAACGCGTAAAATATATTTATGATGCATTGAGTGACTTTCTAAGCTGCTTGTTGAACATGCGCAATTGGATGTCGATAGCACTTAAGGCCCAATCAATGTAATGCAAATTGTGGGCTGGACGATAATGCGCTTCATTCATTAGTCCTCGCTGGATGGTCTTTAAGAATCTGCCAATTGTTTGTGCACTTATTTCCGTGGGCTCAGTGGACCATTTTTTCAATTGTTCATACTGTCTTTGCAGCCTTCGGTTACTTCTCAGTTGCTCAACGGTTAGATAATCGCCAGGATTATAGTCCAACTGTAGGCCTTTCAGACAAAGAATCAAAGGCTCATAATTTGCCCTTTCTTCAAGACGGATAAATTTGTACTGCTGTACATACGTTGTGGCTTGAGATGGAGGTTTATTTGCAATTTCGTCGCCACCGAGATACCACTTGCGTTTACTGGTTCTGGCAAAGACAAGCTCCTCGCCATAGCCATATTGGGTGATCTCATCGTGACCCATTCTTGAAACCCAGAGTCCACCTGCTCCTTTGAACTCAGGACCGCCTCCAAGAACAAGCAGACATTTTACAAAATTTAGAGGCAGAACTCTCTGGGTGCCAATCTGGTTTTTACGTAGCTGAAAAGATAAATGCAAACTGTGTGGGGGTATATTATAGAATTTTACAGCTTCATTTATTAACTGATTTAATAGCCAAGGATCAGCTGTAGCCGGCCGGGATAATTCTCCGGCAATGTTCAGTCGACCTGGCGCAAGCTCCAGAAAACCAGAGCGGCGTGCCTGGTCGGTGGAACCGGTATGGTCGTCCACATATCCTCCAAGCTTCCAGGATAATACATCCAAACTAAAGTCATAGAAATACTTGAATCCATCATATATCGGGTCAGATAATTTTTGGATGCTTCTCTGCGGCTCAACGGCTGCAGGACCAAGATTGCTAAGTTCGATTTCGCATCCGAGCGGAACGAGTCCAGGCTGTAAGTTCGACCCGATACGTTCCAGATGTGCTTGAGCGACGCGCGGGGCAAATATGCTCTTCGCTGCACGCACACCATATTTGACATAATCAATAAGGTCATGCCTTTTGTAAGGTATTGTCTTAAAACATTCCTCGATGATCAGGTTAACAGCTTCACTATTAGAGTTTATCATCTGCAAGGCTGCAAGCAAACTAACCGACCGGGCAAAATATCTTTCCGAAGTACGCATGTGCTGAAGCTCAAAACGATATCGCGAGTGAATTTGCTCCTCCAGATGGTTAAGCAAAACTTGCCTGACAACGAGAGTCAGGTAGTTCTTTATGAACGGTCTGGCTTGGGGATCATCATACAGGTGTCGTATACTCGGACGTGGCCTGTCAAGCTCATGTTCGAGGTAATAATCACTAATGGCGTCTGTGTGGTAATGGCTCATTACTAAGTCACGTTCTGTGGTTCCGAGCAGTTCTCTTTCAGCTTGTCGCTCCATCTCGGCGTCGGTAGTACGCTCACCCGGGCGGGTACGTCTCTTGAAGAATTTCTCAATTCTTTTTCGCAACCAAAGTTCGTGTATCAAATTGACGTGGAACCTATCACCGAAGTGCTTCTGCATTGACTCGTGAGTAACCAGATAAGCCTGCGTTTTAACGGTGCCATTAGCAGTATTGATCTGAACCGTCTGTCTTTGATAGCGCTTGCCTTCATACTTGTCAATTTCGTCCATAGCGGCGAGAGGGACGTTGTGAATTACAAAACCTTCGATCCTAGAAGATTCGGCTGCGACGGCGTAATAGTAAACGTTATCCGGGCTTACCCTGCGATAGCCTGGCAGAAAAGCAGGTTCGGCCAAGAGTGTCTTATCATCAACTTTCGAGGCTTTTTTAGTATAACTGAATCCACTGACAGACTGGAATATGTCAGGGTCACGTAGAGAACCATAAATAAACAAGTTAAATATGGGCTTATCCATAGACTACGATCAGTTAGTTGAACATGACAATCCACGATCCGATATTGGTCAATCCTGTTCGATTATTCGGCGTCGCAATTTGATTAGCTCCCAAAACGCGCGGCAAATAACCCGAAGACTTGCACCGGTTTGCTTGCCTGCTGTTCTGGGATAATGATGCACGCCTGTCTGCGTAATGCGGTATCCTTTCCGGCTGGCCCTTGCAAGAATCTCGGCGTCGATAAGTGCGCCGACACTTGACAGTTCAATGTTATCAAAAATCTCCTTCTTATACAATTTAAATGCACAATCGATATCCCGAATTCTGATGCCTAAAAGGTAACAAACCAATTTTGTCCAACACCAGCCATTGATTCTACGTATGAGACTATCCTGTCGGTTCAAGCGATAACAACTAACCACATCGAACCTTTCCATCAACGGTAGTAATGTAGGCATTTCGCTGGTATCAAATTGACCATCGCTGTCGGTATAGAAAATGAGCTGCTTTGTGGCTGTTTTAAATCCGGATTGCAGAGCAGCACCATAGCCAAGATTGGTCTGATGGTGAACGACCTTTATTCTATCATCGGTTAAGGCAAGCTCATCAGCTATCTGTCCGGTTCTGTCCAAACTACCGTCATCAACAATGATAACCTCGAAGTCGGTTTTGAGCTTTTGCAGGACTTCAAGGCCAGTCCGGACCGTTCGGGGTAGATTATCCTGTTCGTTATAACAAGGGAAAAAAACAGTGATGGAAGTAAGTTTTCCCGTATCCGGACGAGTCGAATCTGATAGCTCGTTATGGCCGGTCACAAGTTACCACCTTTTAGCCATAATAAGGTCCTCAAGCTCAGCCCGAAATCGCTCTGCTTCAGCAGTGTAAAGCTGGGTCATCTGGCGATCTGCCTGCTGTTGGGCTGTTCTTGCCAGATAAATGCAAGCGAATCGTGCAGCCTCCAATTTAGAGGCGTAACCGTGCTTTTTGGCGAAAAGATTCTTGCTCTTCAAAAAGGCTCGGTAGTAGCTCTGGCAAAAACTGGTTACGCGAGTTGTCAGCTTAGTGTTTCTTGCAGCAATCAATGTAATATCGAGCATCGGCGCAGGCGATGGATTCAGATTGAAGGCCTGAATGGCAAAATCGAGGCCTTTCTTCTTCACATCCTCTCTTCTATCTAAAAGCATATTGCGAGCAATAACAAGGCTTTTTGTGAATTCATCTGGATAGAGAGTTGTTCCATCAAAGATGCCATTAAAAAGCTTCTTGCCCTGAGGCGTTGTGCAATCGACAAATAACTTTTGTTTATTATTGTAAAAGACAAGGCGCCAATTAGAACTGTGCTCAAGGCCTCTGACGAAAGGTTTATTGAATTCTGCTGCAGGAATTAGAACAACCCAAACGTCTCTTGTTTTTAACTGCCGGCCTATCCACTCGCCCATTTCGACATACTCTGTTGAGGTCAGATCACGCCTTCTAAGGCGGGCACTTTCAATAATCGGTCGGACCGAGAAGATATACGTCCAGAGGTCGAAAGCTCTTCGATCATAGGCCGCCTGGGCCCTACCATCCATGAACAATTGCAGAGGCGTCCGGCCTGTATTAGGATCCGGCTCCTGGCCCCATGCGATGAATCCGCCCTCCGTCCAGTAATTGAACATGTTTCCCTTCAGCTTGTTGTCTCTGATAAATTGACAAGCATGGAAAGGTTTGGCGCCAGAAGCGGTCATCCTCATAAAGACGGAATGAAACTCGGAGTCTCTTGGCCATTCATCAAGATAAACATACTTGAACTTTAGGCCCCACCACGTTCCGAAAAAGAGCACAGTACCAGCACCAGCTATGATAAAGAGCGTTTGCAGGATTTTCGGCATTGGCGAGACTACAAGGCAGTTGTACCTGAAGAAATTATGGGCAGCAGAAATTGCACAAATCATCTGGTGAATCAACATAGCAACAATCGGACATGCAGCAATTGCCGCAATTGGAATGAATCTCCGAGAACGAATTGCCATATAAACTGTAAGCGCAGCGATTATCATTAAAGCCAAATCGATTTTGGGCAAATTGTACACGTCTTGGGATTCACTGATCTTGACCGGTGGTTGTGCTGAGGTTCTTTTTGAATGAGCGAATATAAACCAAACCATGACAGCGATTAAATTAACAGCATAGAGTCCGCCAAATAAGTGACTGTATATTAAGTCAAGGTTGCTTTCATACTCCGGGATCCATGGACGCTGAAGATGCAGGAATTGATCGACAAGCCCTGAAGAGGACTTAATCTCCAAAGGATTAAAAATTATTGACATTAACAAGATAGTTACAAATGCTGTCAGGGCAACGAAAGCGATGTTTTTAGGCCTTATTTCACGATCTTTTGAGAATTTCGTAATAGCAAAATGCAACAGGACATAGGCTGGCAAGAGACAAAAGGGATAGATGTATCTGCCAAGATAACCATTTTTAGGATCAGCAGACCACAACGCTAATAACGTCAAGGGTACAATCAAGTAAACGTAGTGAACACTCTTATAGATACTGAGTAACAAAATGCCAATAAACACTGTACAGACGAGAAAGCTGGTTGCATCAAGGCTGAGAAGTGAAAAACTTAAGAATACAACCCAACCGATAAACACCGATGCTAAACAGAAAAGGACGGTAGACAAAATTCTAAATAGTCTTTTTTGCTGCTGAAGTTCGTTCTTCGGTGCCTGGAGAAGTCTGGGCTTTAGTCGACGGCTTAGCAGCCACAATATCAGCATCCCAATAAATGGTATGAAAAGCAACAAGAACGGGAATGCCGTACCTACCTCGTTGCTCCATTCGAAGGCAGGATGCCATTCTCGGACATCGCGCCAGCGTGCGGCGTGCTTACTAACGCTGATAACAAAGGTGTGAGTCAGGTTCGTTAAATGAAAAGGATTAAACACAAGCACAGCCACGAAGGCAGCAATGCCGGCAAGGACTGTGTGACGCACGCCTTTTAAGCCGATAGAGACAAAGGTCTTATTTGGAATGCTCGTCAGAAGGTTCATAAATACAAAAGGCATAAGCATTATGAATAAATAAATATACCCGCCGTGGACGTTGCACCAGAAAACCGCCAAAGGAACAATAAGCCAGATAAAAAGTATATTTCGATAAGTTGCCAGCGCCAAGATTAGAAGAAAGACAGCAACCAAGAGATTTGAGAATCCCGCTGGTCGAACGTCTAAAAAGGACCGACCGGTGAACATTGCAAAGCAGGCCAGAGCAGCGCATAGGGCTGGATTAGCACCCAAGATTCTACCCGTGTAATAAACACAAATGACGGTCAGGATGTATATAGCGAACTTCCAAAAAACGAGGGCATTAAAGTAGGGCTGCTCCTCGGAACCAAAGGTTGTGGAAAGCCAGTAGAAAATTACGTGCGTTAGCCAGTTCTGGTTAACCCAACCAGTCGGATGCACAACCTTGACCGTATTGATACCGACTTTGTCGGTGATCCACCGAGCCCAGCTTGGCCAGGTCTTGACCTCCTGGGGTGTTGGGCCGGGTTTGTGTGAGTTTGCACTGAAGGGTTCGACGGTGTCTACGCCATGGTTGACAAAGTGCCGACCACAGGCCATCGCGACCCATGTGTCTCCTGCGGCGACCATGTGCGTTGAGGCTTGGAGCGCAAAGATAATCATTGCCAGCCAGCCTAAAATCATAGGCCAGCCGGATAGTGCCGGACGGCTCCCGAGTCCTGCCGGTTGCTGCGACGGTGCTGCGGAGTCATTTACTGACGGTGGAGATGTGTCAGGGCGTTTTCTCTTCTTTATTGACCGAGCCATTTTTCCAGTCTATTCAATCCTTTGGTGATCTGCTCAAGCGAGCAGGCAAAACTCAAACGGACGTTATTATCACAGCCAAACGGCAGTCCAGGCACAAGGGCTACATTGGCCTGCTCCAGGAGCGCTTTCGCAAAATCCACACTCCCATTTATTATAGTACCATTAATATTTCGACCATAATGGCTTGATACATCAGGGAAACAATAGAAAGCACCAGTAGGTTCAGGGCACTGGACTCCTTTAAGGCTGTTCAGACGTTCAGCCATGTATTTGCCCCGGCGTTCAAATTCGACTCTCATTCGTTCTACGACCTCACCTACAGGACCCTTAAGTGCAGCAATAGCTGCGTACTGGCCGAAGGTAACGACATTCGAGGTCATGTGAGACTGTAACCGGGCCATGGCCTTTATGGTATCAACCGGCCCTGCTGTATATCCTAAGCGCCAGCCTGTCATAGAGAAGGTCTTGCTGAGACCATTGAGAGTTAATGTGCGGTCGTAGGCGTCCTTGCTCAGAGAGGCGAAACTGACAAATTTGGTATCGCCATAAATCAGCTTCTCATAAATTTCATCTGAGATCACAACTACTTTTGTGCCTTCGAGCACCTTTGCGATCTCTTTCAGCTCCTCGGGTGTGTAAGTGAATCCACCCGGATTATTGGGGGAATTTAGCACCAACATAGCAGTCTTTTCGGTGATAGCGCCTTTTAGCTGGTCAGGTGTAATTTTATAGCTATTAGCTCTGTCAGTTTGGACAATAACAGGTGAAGCGTCAGCAAGCTTCACTGCCTCGGGATATGTCACCCAGTATGGTGTGGGCAAGATCACCTCGTCGCCAGGGTCGAGCACTGCCTGCATTGCCTCATAGATTGAGTGTTTGCCGCCAATATTTACAATGATTTGATCTGGGCTATATTCCAGATTGTTTTCCCTCTTGAGCTTTTCAGCGATGACAGTGCGAAGCTCGACTATGCCTGCTGCGGCAGTATATTTTGTTTGGCCAGCTTTGAGAGCTTCGATAGCCGCTTCTTTGATGTAGTCAGGTGTATCAAAGTCAGGCTCTCCTGCTCCAAAACTGACAACATCGACTCCCTGAGCTTTTAGTTCCTTAGCCCGTGCGGTAACAGCTATGGTCGCTGAGGCGGGTACATTTTTAGCACGTTTGCTGACCTTCATGTTATTTGCGTCTTTTCAATTATGGTCTTGTTTTGATTAACAACCAGCGTTATTAAAAACGAAAAAATGTAAGGGGTCAAGAAAATTGGCAAGGTTGACTTGCATTCTAATTAAATATCATCAGTAACAATTGAGCGTCTTAGGATAACAACAATGGTTTGACAGTCGTCTTTTCGCTGCATATTATTTATCGCTGCTGAAAAATCTCTTTGTTATGGGAAAGCCGAATGAGATTTGTTGTAGATATGGTGTATCTTCTGTTCGCGGTGGGTATAAGTCCTATTGTTATTTACCGTGTCATAAAGCACAAGCGCTACCGGAAGGGGTGGGCTCAGCGATTTGGCAAAATCAAACGTAGGTTTCCACACAAAAAGTGCATCTGGCTGCATGCGGTCAGCGTTGGCGAAGTTAACGCAGCTAAGTCATTAGTTGGCGAACTTGCGAACAGATTTTCAGATTTTGAGATTGTGATCAGCTCTACGACAGATACGGGCTTTGCCCGCGCTATGTCACTGTTTGGCGGAAGGTTCGAGGTGTTCTATTTTCCTTTTGATCTATCGTGGGCAATGCGTCGTGCATTTGATAGAGTCCGCCCTAGCTTATGCCTGCTGATGGAGCTGGAGGTTTGGCCCAATTTTATTCAAATTGCACAACAGTTGAACACACCTGTTATAGTAGTTAATGGCAGAATCAGTGACGATAGCTACGCACATTATAAAAAAATCAGGCCAATTCTGAAGAAAACGTTCGGTAAGTTGAGCCTTGTTCT
>Ga0315539_1003721_pt1 | contig 10661 bp, 8 predicted proteins | sample SalMarSW160150MG_FD_203097 | JGI IMG/M metagenome (GOLD analysis project Ga0315539, IMG submission 203097) | Salt marsh sediment microbial communities from the Plum Island Ecosystem LTER, Massachusetts, United States - Salt Marsh Sediment SW1601-150 ... | reverse complement strand
ATCCGATCGCGTCAACGCTGACGTCGGTGCTGGTGGCTTACTGTTTACTGACTGCGATCATGACTTTCCCAGCCGTGCCAAACGCCTTGAATGAGGTTGCCGGGGGGGGTGACGTATATCCTTTCATGTGGCTGCTGTGGTGGGCCAAGAGGTCTCTTGTTGACTTGCACACCAGCCCCGCCAATGTCACCGCTTTCTACCATCCGTACGGTGTACAGCTTCCGTCTCTAGTGGCCGATGCACACCTGATGTGGACTAGCCTTCCCTTGGTGGCGCTTCTTGGGCCTTTGGTCGCATACAACGTGCAGTTGCTGTCGAGCTATGCGCTCACGGGATTCACCACCTACTTGCTCTGCTACTCGTTGACCAAGAAGCACTGGCCGTCGTTTGTTGGAGGGGTCGTATTTGCGTTCTCAGCGTGGAGATCTGGTCGCGCTGCACATGGTGGGTTGGGCCTGGTTATCACCTACTGGCTGCCGCTGTATGTTGTTTTTCTGATCAGGGTCTTCAAGAAGCCAAACGCCAGGAATGCGTTGTTCTGCGGGTTGTTCCTTGCGCTGTCTGTTCTTTCCGGCTTCTTGCACGTGGCCCATTTCGTCATCCCAGTGACTGTGGTGTTCTTGGTCTATCACCACTTTGTGGATCGTAGGCTCCTGTACAATGTCCGCTTCTTGAAGGGCTTCGGCGCCGCTGCGGCCCTTGCTGTCGCTATCGTTGTTCCTTTCTACGCGCCCCTTCTTCAGGCATGGGCGGCCGGGGGCTTGGACTACTTCTACAGGTTCGGCTTTCTGAGCCATTCGGCGCCGCTCTTGGGTCTTGTGGTTCCGCCGTCAACTCAACTCCTTGCTGAGCGGATAGAGCCGCTTCGGTCGCTGGCTCAAGATCTGCTGCCGCATTACTACGACGTTGTATACGTAGGGGTTGTCGCGTTGGCCCTTGCGGTATACGGAGGGCGGACCAAGAGGACCAGGATGTGGGTGATCCTGGCGGCACTTGGCGCTGTTTTGGCCCTAGGGCCTTTGCTGCGGGTTGGCAAGGATTGGGTGGAGTATTCCGTTGCTGGGAAGACCGGCTTCGTGCTGCTGCCAGGGGCTCTGCTGACTAGACTGCCGTTTTACGAATGGGTTCGCGATCCTGCCAGGTTCGGTGAACTGACAGCCTTTTCTATTGCGGTCCTGGCCAGTTACGGCGTGTCAGTTCTGTCTGATGCTGTCGGTCGTCGGGTGGCACATTACGCGCTAATGGGTGGCATCGTAACATGCATTCTCATCGACTACAGCTCGTTCCTTCCGTTTCCTACTCAGCGCATACCGATCCCGGGATTCTATGACTCCTTGGCAGCCGACACTGACGTCTACGGCATCTTGGATGTCGGTGCAGGCCTGGCCGATTCCCGGAGCATGTACTTCCAGACGGTCCATCAGCATCCAATCGCGATAGGGTTCTACAGCCGTGTTCCATCTGAGGTCCGCCAATATCGGCGATTGCTGGAGCAGCTAATGGGGCCGAATGGTGATATCATCAATGCGGGTCGTCTTAGCTCCATTCTTCAGCAACTGAACATAAGATACGTTGTGCTGCACAGACTGTCGGATACGACCACCGAAGAACTGATGCCTGTTCTTGCTGAGAACTTGGGCCAACCAGTCTACGAAGATGACCAGATCGTCGGCTTTGCTGTGCCGCCGACTGGGCCGGCAGGCGTGGCTCGAGATATCCCGCTTCTGGTGCTGGGCGAGCAGTGGCATCCCATCGAATCCGTTGATGGGATCCCTTCGCGCTGGATGTTGAACGACGGCACGCTCTATGTGAGGGTGGAGCGAGACGGGTCATATCAGCTTGCGTTCGTTGCGCATCCTTTCAGGGAGCCCAGGCATCTGCAGACTTTTGTCGATGAGAATCTGATCGCAGAGTATCACGTAGGGGGTATGCAGAGCTACGTCACACCCGCGTTCATGCTCAAGGCCGGTGAATGGACCACCATCAGGTTTCATGTGCCAGAGGGCTGCGAGGAGCCGAGCGAAGTCATGGAGGGGCAGGAGGATGACAGATGCCTCAGTATGCTCTTTCAGCGCGTTGATGTGTTACCCGAGCAACCGGAGACGAGGTGAAAGATGCCCCATCCATCTGCGAGCGTCAGTGCTGACATCCCGATCGGCAGGAACCGAGGGATCTTGCTACGAGCGACGGGCGGTCCATAGTACTGGCGCCATGAGGCCGATACCATCAGTGCTCTTTGGCTTGTCTGTAGGTCGGGGCTGGGGGCAGTGGCCCTCCAAGCCTGGTAGACCCTGGCCATTGTACGTCTGACCCACGTGCCGGTCGAGTGTCGCGAAGTGTGCCGGCGGCGGGCTGTCTCGCGGAAGCTGGCGGTCTGTTGAGTGGTGGTCGCCAATTGAAGCCGTGCCTTGGTCCAGGTCATGGCGCAGACTTACCTACACGCCGAGTCTGCCGTAGAAGCTCCTGCTGTTGGGTGGGGTGATTCCACCATGCATCTGCCAGAGGAGAACCAGAGTTGGCTATCATATCTGTCAGTACTTGGTAACGATGTCTGGGCGCAAGCAGGTACGCTCACCGCGGTGGCTGTCAGATACGCGGTATGTTATGATGTTTGGAGGAAGAACAGGCCCAGCAGCCTTTGATTTGGCCAGCTCTGGGCTTGGACTGAACGGTTAGCTGAGGCCGTCCATGCGTCGGAAGGGACCAATGCCTCTCTTTCGAAGTAACAGCATCTCGGTGCATCCCACGGATGCACTAGGCCTCGCGGGAGGCAATCCCAGCGGCGCCTGTTGACAGGCCTCAGTTCGCGAGACTCATAGTGGGCAGGCGGTGTGGGTGACGGTCCACAGCAGCTCGGCCGCTCCCAGGGTGTTCCCTCTGAGTGACAGTGGCTGGAGCTGGGTGGATGTTTCGCTGTGGCACGCAGGATCTCCCAATCAGAGAACCGATTATTGTCTGTTGCCTGACAACACCTGGAGGAGGGAGTTGGATATGGAGATGAGAGGCCAGGAGCGGTCTGGGCACAACTCGGAGGGTCCGGCGGGTACGGGCCGGGCGGCGGATCTCTCGGTGATTGAGGCGTACGACGAGGGATACTATGAGGACTATCAGCGGCCAGGCAGAAAGGGCGACGACGTCAGCACGCGACCACTTCTTACTCTGCTAAGGCGGAGAATGCCAGAGGGAAGACTGTTGGAGGTAGGTTGTGGATACGGGCACTTCCTACGACATGCCGAGCGGAGTTACGACACCTACGGAGTGGACATCTCGTCGCACGCTATCCAGCGAGCGGCAAGTGTGACGCCAGAGTCCACATTAGCTGAGGTGGACGTTGAGTCAGCGAGGGCGGTGCGGGATTTTGTCGGAGAAGTAAGATTCGAGATCATCGTGGCCTTGAATGTGCTGGAGCACTTGAACAGCCCGCTTCATGTCCTGGAGCATCTTCATAGCGTATTGGTGCCTGGCGGGTATTTCTTTTTCAAGGTCCCCAAGGGGGACGCGCTAGTTCGGCGGTGGTATTCCCTCTGGGGGAGAGAACATGAGTGGCAGGGCGTGAAGGACCCAACCCACCTCTCCCTGCTGCCCAGGGAGGAGTGGATCAGCTTCTTGCACAGGGTCGGCTTCGACTATGCGGAGCTTCCGACCGTGCCTACGGCGAAGATGAAACGTTGGCTCGCGGATTCGCCCATGCTGCATCGCTTCTACTTCATGCCCTGGCTCCCCTTTGTGAAGTGGATCAACGAGGGCCTGACGGTACTGTGTCAGAAGGTCGAATCGTCAACCTAGAGAACACTCAGCGCGTGTCCGCGGCACCACAGACCGAGGGGACTCGGAGGAGGTATGGCATGCGGATGGACTGATCCATAGATGCAACTCGGGGAAGACGTCGGGCGGGAGTTCGTTGAGGAATGGCAGCCGACCGACGCGCGATGGTGGGATAAGGATCTGGAGAGAGCGATACCGACGCAGTCAGCCCGGGCTCAGGAACGCGGCCTGTATACTTCCGAAGAGGTGGGGCCGCGAAGCTTTCGAAGGTAAGCCCGTAGAACCGCTAGTCCGGGATTGGGCAGCGTTGTTTGGGGAAGCTAGTAGCTGATGATGAGGAATCATCTGGATGACACGGTATTGGGTCAGCAGCTGAAGGAAGCGGAATCTTTCCTGAGACGCAGGAAGAAGCCTCTGATGCGCATGTTGCAGATAGGGACTATCCTGCTGGTCTTCGGCTTCATTCTGCACGCTCTGTACAGCAGCTGGAACGAGATTACCGACTACGCATGGGAGATCAGGTATGGTGTGCTGGCTGTGTCCTTCATGATCTCCATACTCTCTGCTTCGTTTTCCGCCTATCTCTTGAAGCTCATAGCTGCCAGGCTTGGTGCGAATCTTACCTTTCGCACGACCTTTCGCCTCTTCTACCTGTCCCAGCTGGCACGCTATATTCCCGGCATGTTATGGGGGATTCTTGGATGGGCCTATCTGGCCGAGCGGGAGGCGGGGGTCCGCAAGACGAGCTCTGCGGCCGCACTGATACTACACCTGCTCTTCCAGGTGGTGTCTGGAGTAGTAGTCTTCGTGCTCACAATACCGTTCTGGGAGGACGTGAATGATACGGCGGGCTTGATTCCAGTTCTCCTGCTACTGCCTTTGGGTCTGCTCCTTCTCCAACCACGACTGGTCAAGAGGGTGTTCAACCTTGGCCTACGTCTGGCAGGCGAACAGCCCTTGGATATCGAGTGGGGGTACAGGTTCCTGCTGATGCAGCTGACGCTCTCGATTGTAGCTTGGGTCGGCCGGGGACTGGCCAGCTATTTGCTGATCAACTCAATCACTTACTGTGCACCATCTAAATTCGGAGTCATAGTGGGTACATTCGCCATAGCTTGGGTCGTAGGTTTGGTCAGCGTCTTGACCCCGTCAGGACTGGGCATCATGGAAGCAACTATCACGCTTCTACTCAGCTTTTCCTTTCCGATCTACGTGGCTGCCATTATTGCACTCTTGACACGCTTGATGCGTACCGGCAGCGATATAGTGTGTGCTGCCATAGCCTGGAGGCTCTGAGACATGGCTGAATACCACCGGCGGGTCGTAGTCTTGGGCTTGGACGGAGCCAGCTTTGACGTCTTGCTCCCTCTGATGGAGCGAAACCTGCTTCCTAATCTGAGCAGGATCGTGAACGAGGGTGTTTGGGGCGCGCTTGAGTCTACCATACCTCCGTACACTGCTCAGGCGTGGGTGGCCATGGCAACTGGCAAGGGCCAGGGAAAACACGGGGTCTTGGATTTCTGGAAGACACCCAGCGATAGAGCGGGGGGAGCGATTGCTGACTCTACACTCATTCGGAGTGAGACCCTTTGGAGCATACTCAGTCGACATGGGAAGAGGGTGGGAATAGTAAACGTTCCCATGACTTACCCTCCGTCTAAGGTGAATGGCTATCTGGTGTCTGGGTTCATGACGCCTGCGGGAAGGTCAGATTATACGTATCCATCCGAGCTCAGGAGCCGAATTCTGGAGGTCGTGGGAGAGTATGAGCCTGATCCCTACGACCCCGTGTCGCCCAGCCAAGGTCTCCTTGAGCAATGCCTTCACTGGGTCCGGAAGAAAGAGGAGGCAAACCAATCCTTGATGAGGGAGTATCCCTGGGACTTCTTCATGAACGTGGTGCAGGCCCTCGATCAGATACAGCACTTCTTCTGGAGTTGTCTAGACGACAGCCATCCGCGACACAGTGCGAAGCGGACGGCGGAGTACATGCCCTTGATTGAAGAGTGCTACAAACTCGTGGATTCCATCGTTGGCCAGCGCCTGAGCCTGCTCGACGAGCGAACCAACCTTTTTGTGATCTCTGATCACGGTTTTGGCCCTGCCCATACATGGTTTCAGGTCAACAAGTTCTTGAGCGAACTCGGTCTTCTTGTCTTGGAGAAGAGCGGGCAGAGTCTCCTGATACGGACCGCCGCTGCCATGGGCCTCACTCCTCGGAGGATAAAGGATGCGCTCCTACGAACTGATCCTTTGCGGCTCACCCAGCGATTGGGCAGATGGACCAGAACAGCGTGGGGTAAGAGGCTTGACGCTGCCCTATCAGGGCAGGTGTCTTGGACCAGGACCAAGGCCTTTGCCGGGAGTCCCACCATTGAGGGTATCTACATCAATCTCAAGGGGCGAGATGAGCGCGGGATCGTTGACTCGGGACATGAATACACGGAGCTAAGAGACTTCATCATGGCCAGACTGTCTGAGCTCAAGGATCCAGAATCTGGCGCCACCGTCATCGAAGCAGTGTATCGGAAGGAAGAGATATACGAAGGGGAGTGTGTCTCGCTCTTGCCAGATATCGTGTTCTCCATGAACCAGGGATACATGCCCAGGGATGACATGACTGCGTCGGAGATCGTTGAGCCCATACCGTCCCTGGGGTATGTTGAAGGCAAACACAGGCCCGACGGTATCTTCTTGGCTATTGGGCCTGACATAGGCCAGGGTGAGATCAACGGAGCCAGAATAGTCGATGTGGCCCCTACGATCCTCTTCGCCATGGGCCTGCCGGTTCCCAGCAACTTAGACGGAAGAGTGTTGCTGGAGGCGTTTGCTCGACCATACCGAGATTCTCATAGGATTGAGTACCAGGAGCTTGTCGAGGGCTTGGCAGGTAGTGAATCAAATACGGCATACAGCGAACAGGAGTTGGCGGAGATACAAAGGAAGCTCAGTGGATTGGGCTACTTGAGCTAATCGGTAGATTGCTGGTGACGGTCGATGGAGGAGCGCGAGACCCCTCTCCGTGCGCACTCGGCGGGGTGTCCCGCACGTTTCCTAGAGCGCTCGCGCTGTTTGTGAGTCTCCGAGCAATGGCATGTCGTCCATTGATCCTGAGTCCTCTAACCTCGACCCTCGCGAGGCTGCGAACGGAAGCCATCTGCCTCCTGTGCGCAGATACGTGACCGAGTGGGCGGAGGAGGACAGGGTCTAGAATAGATGTGGCATTCAGAAGAAGCAGACGAGAAGCAGGGGCAACTGGAGACGCTGCGACAAGGAGCGATTGGGCGACTACTGTTCTTCGTGAGCATGCTGATCGGCCTCACGTGCGCTGCTTTGTACTTTCGTTACACCTACGCGCGGTCGAGTAGTCCGTACATAGACGAGTATACCACCATGTGGGTGGCTTTGAGGACTATCCGAGCGGGCTATCCTGTGTTCTCATCAGGGGCCTTGTACGGGCAAGGACTACTCCTCTCCTACGTGGAAGCGTTTCTATTCAGGCTGTGTGGCTTCAGCGAGTTCATAGCCAGGACTCCCAGCCTCTTTGTTAGCGTCCTTAGCATTCCCTTGCTGTTTGTGTTGGGCAAACGTCTATTCTCAGCCCGCGTGGGTCTGATTGCTGCTGCTCTGCTGGCTTTCGATCCTCAAGCCATCATCTGGGGAGGTCGCGCCAGGGGGTATAGTCTGTTGCTGTTTCTCGTAGCGCTCATGGTGTTGTTCGCTTACGAAGGGGTGATCGTGAGCGACAAGGCGCTCTATCGTCGTCTACTGCTCCTGGTTCTCGTGGCAGCGGTGTATGTGCATATTGGTGCTGCTTTGTTCCTACCAGCAGTGGTCCTCCTGGCCCTGCTATGGAGAGGATGGCGTTGGTTCCTGCGGCCAGCGGTGCTGGTAGAGCATCTCCTGGCGCTGCTGGGGCTGGCCTCCAGCTACCATTTCTATCGGCTGATGCGACCAGAGGGTTGGACCAGCCTGGGGGAAGGTAGACCCGCTTTCGCCCCATCTCTCAATATCATCGGTGCTGCGAACCGGTATGGGCCTTTTTTCGTAGGGCCAGATCAGCTACCCTTTGTGGTGTTGATTACGCTCCTATTGCTTGCCGGGTTTGCGTACTGGCTGATCCGGGTTTGGCGCACGAGAGGCAAGGGCATCCGGGCGCTGCAGGGTGAGGACACGGGACTGGCTTTCTTGTGCGTCACCTTCCTTGTATTGATCACCGAGATGGTTTTCCTGGTTGGAGAGAGGCGATGGAGCACGCGCTATCTCTTCATGGTTGTCCCTCTCTTCTTCCTCATCGCGAGCTCGATGCTGGTGAAGGTTCTCGACGTCGTAGCCGATTTGCCCACCATGAGGGGCCTCCGGCTGCCATTGGCCCTCACCTGGTTCTCCAGTCGCGCTCGGGGTATCTGGCTGACTGGCTTTGTTGCTGTGCTGATAGCCTTCTGGGCTCTGCCTACTTCTCTGGCGGCCGCCAATCGTCAGGAGTTCGGCTACGACCTGGCGTTCCGGTACGTAGGTGAACACCGCCAAGACGGGGACGAGGTGATGTCCTTCGACCTCTCATCATGCATGCTCTACCTGAACGAGGACTGCGACTATGTGGCGGTGGAGAAAGACTTCCACGCCTATGCTACACAAAGGGGTGAACATTGGATAGGGGCTTGGGGGGACATACCCATCCTGTACACTAACGCGGCTTTGCGGGAAGCCATAGACGAGGCTGACAGGATGTGGTTCATCGTTGACGAGGGCAGGTTCCGTAGCAGATACACCGCTGAGTTCATCCAGTACGTTTGGGACAGGATGGAGTTGGTGGCCAAGGAGGGCGGGGTATTCGTTTTTCTGGCTGAGAGCCCTGCACCTGCCGAGTTGCCTGTTCAACGTTCTCTGGACTACAATCTTGGCGACCAGGTTGCGCTCCTGGGCTGCGGCTTGAGTAGCAATGTGCTTGAGCCAGGAGACGTGCTGAGGGTGTCGCTCCGCTACCAGGGGTTGACCCACATCCTGCACAGCTACAGTGTTTTCGTTCACCTGGTGGATGCAGAGGGCAGAATGTGGGCGCAGCACGACGGAGCGCCGCTGAACGGGCTACATCCGACGACCCACTGGGTAGAGGGGGAGCTCATCTCGGATGCGCGGGAGCTAGTGCTTCCGCAAGACATGCCAGAGGGCAGGTATCGGTTGCAGGCGGGCATGTATCTGCCTGAGACGATGGAGCATCTGCCCATCCTGGGACGAGAGGGTAAGCCCCTGGGAGATGCGGCCATCTTGGACTATGTGAGAGTGGAGCGAGGATCTCCTGTCCTTCCCGTGCCGGAGCATGTTGTTTCTTTCAGCCTTGATGGCACCGTGAGCCTGTGGGGATACGATCTGATGCCGCTGATTGCAGAGCCTGGAGACACCGGGCGCGTCACGCTCTACTGGAGAGCCGAGCGGCAGATGGAAAAGGACTACACGGTCTTCGTGCACTTGGTGGACGAGCAAGGAGTGATCCGGGGGCAGCAAGACAATGAGCCCGAGGGTGGGTTCTACTACACGTCGTTTTGGGACGTGGGAGAGATACTCACGGACGAGTACGAGTTCACCATCGACGAGGAGACTCCGTCGGGGGACTACCAGGTCGAGGTGGGAATGTACGTTCTGGCCACGGGTGAACGTCTGGGGGTGGTCGGAGAAAACGGGCAGACTGTGGGCGACACGGTGGTGCTGGGTTCGATTGAGGTAGCGCGGTAGGGATATTCGTATGGCCGAAGGCGAGGGATTGATGCCAGAACGTCGCACGGATACGGGGCATCATGTGGACCTGTCGATCGTGATTCCCGTGCTGGACGAGGAGGAGAGCATACGTCCTCTGCACTCCAGCCTGCGCGAAGTTCTGGAGAAGCTCGGCAAGGATTACGAGATCATCTTCATAGACGATGGGAGCGAGGATGGCTCCTTCCCGATCCTGCAGTCCCTCTATGACGAAGATCGAGAGCACATTCGCGTTGTCCAGTTCCGCCGCAATTTCGGCAAGACCGCTGCGCTGACGGCGGGGTTCAAGCAAGCCAGGGGAGACATCGTGATCACCATGGACGCGGATCTGCAAGAGGATCCGGAGGAGATACCTGGCATGCTGGAGAGCTTGGACGATGACTACGATCTGGTCGTGGCCTGGAGGCACCAGCGGCAGGATTCTCTGTCCAAGAAGGTACCTTCGAGGATAGCAAACGTATCCGTCTCGCTGCTGACGGGGGTGAATCTGCACGACCTCAACTGCGGCTTCAAAGCCTACCACCGAGAGGTGGTTCAGGACTTGAAGCTGTACGGTGAGTTGCATCGTTTCATACCCGTGCTGGCACACTGGCGCGGCTTCAGGGTCACGGAAAGGAAAGTAGCACACCGCCCACGGCAGTATGGCCAGTCCAAGTATGGGTTCGAACGTCTTGGGAAGAGTTTCCTGGACTTTGGCATGGTTCTGTTCCTCACCTATTTCCTCAAGCGGCCGATGCATCTCTTCGGTACCCTTGGCACGCTCCTCTTCGCCATTGGCTTCGCTATCGGGTTGTATCTCACCGGGCTGTGGCTCCTCGGCGAGGGCATCGGATGGCGCCCCCTCCTGTTCCTTGGGATACTGGCCATGATCGTTGGCGTGCAGATGGCCTCCATAGGTTTGCTGGGCGAGATGATCAGGAACTTCGCCTTCAATCCCGAGGAAGAGTACTCCGTCCGCAGGCTACTCTCCTGACTGGTGTGTATCCATGAGAGGTTTGTTCTCGGCCAGAGCCTGTGGCGCCTCTCACCAGATCGTACGTAGCCCCTGCTTGTGCCCCGGCCCAGCTATGTCCTCGAGTCTTTTTTGTCTGTGCCCGACTTGGTCTATAATCTATAGTATCAATGGCGGCGGTATGGCCTCC
>Ga0315539_1003719_pt1 | contig 10664 bp, 5 predicted proteins | sample SalMarSW160150MG_FD_203097 | JGI IMG/M metagenome (GOLD analysis project Ga0315539, IMG submission 203097) | Salt marsh sediment microbial communities from the Plum Island Ecosystem LTER, Massachusetts, United States - Salt Marsh Sediment SW1601-150 ... | reverse complement strand
CTCAGAGTCACCCTCACAGATCGCCGCACTGGGCGGATTTACCGAACAGGTCGGATTGGGATTCACAGTCAAGCTGCCTTGACAGCTGGTGGTGCAACCATTGGCATCCGTCACCCCAACTGAATAGGTACCAGCTGCACTCACCGTGATGCACTCGGTGGTCGCTCCAGTGCTCCACAAATAAGTATAAGGCGGAGTCCCACCGCTGGGAACCACACAAAATTGCTCAGAGAAACCCTCACAGATCGCAGCACTGGGCGGATCTACCGAACAGGTCGGACTGGGATAGACTGTCAAATACTTGCTGCAGCTGTCCACACAACCGTTCTCATCGGTGATTATGACCCAGTAATCTCCTTCCGTCCCGATGGCAATACACCGGGTAGTAGCACCGGTCTGCTCAGGCCCCCTCCAATAATAACTGTAATCAGGATCATCTATGGCACAGAACTGGGTGGTAGAACCTTCACATATATCGCACTTTACCCAGGTAATGCTACACTCCGGCAGGTCGTTCACCACCAAGGTCCGACCACAGGTGTCTGCACATCCATTGGCATCCGTAATTATTACCTCATAGTATCCGGCTACGCCAATCTGTCCAGTACACCGGGTATTGGCACTAAATCCACCAGGCCCAGTCCAGGAATAACTGGCCATACCCGCAGTTGCACAGAACTGAGTGGTAAAGCCTTCACAAACTACACTATCCCCAGTGATGGAACACACCGGCTTGGTAATATCCACTGTAATTACGACGGTATCAGTATCTGCCGCTCCAAACCAGTCTGTAGCCACAAATACGAACTGGTAGACGGAATCGCCGGGGCCAGGCACAAAACAACATATGCCCGTATTCTCATCGTAGGTTCCTGGACCCTGCACCTTGGTTATCGAAACCGTGTCGCCGCAGTAATCCAGGTCATAAGCGCTTATGTCGTTGAAACAGATGGTTTCCGGTTCACATAGGAAGAAACTGGTATCGTCGGGTACGAGAAGCACAGGCGCCCGATTTGGCATCTGGTAGACGAGAACCAGGTCGTTATAGTCCCCATCTCCGCCATTTATCACGTCCTCCCAGGCGATAATGAACTCATTCGGTCTTTCGCCTGTGCAAAAAACCCACGCATGATCCAACTGGTCGGGGTTCAAATCAGGCTCGGTATAGTAAACGTAATCACATTTTCCACCACCGGCAAAGGGAGCTATGAAAAGCCCGTTGGAGTCACAGCCGGTTATGTAGAAATAAGCCGTATCCGGAGGTGTATCTTCTCCCACGAATATGATGGTGGTGTCATCGGGATCCCCCGCCACGTACCAACCGGAGGCGGTCTGGTCAGAATATCCAGCTACCTCCGCCAGCATCACTTCGCTGTATTGCCCGGATATGACCTCCCATATCTCTATGGGCAGTTTGTCATTCTCCACATCGATGCTGTATCCCAGGCTGTCCAGAATCTCCTGCAGGGTGGGCTCATCCCCCTTGCCACCCATTAGGCTGTCCAAGAATGCAGCCGACGGTTCCGTGATAATCACATTCGGTCTATTCTGCGCCTGAACAGATGAAAAACCAGGTACAATGAGAAGACAGCATAGACACAAAGCTAAAAGCGTTTTCTGCATGTTACCTCCGGGCAAAAGTTGACTAAACGACCGTACTTTCAAGTTTCATCTTTTGCAGATACAAATAACAAAACTTATTGCGTGAAAGCTCATTAGACTGTTGAGAGGCGATTCGGGATACACCATCCCTCTCGCATTATACCGCTATTTCTGATAACAACAGCCTTTTTTAGAAGGGGTATTACTTAATACAAATCTATTTCCAATCATTTACAATATAAGAACTTTCAGACATTTGTCAAGCGCTTTTTCCACCGTTTCTTCAACTCTTTTCTCATAAAACTGTATAAACTTCGCACACAGGTCTTTCGAGGTACGTTTATCCTCGAATTCTTTTGTGGTTAAATATCTTACCCAAATTGCCGATAAGGATAATGTCCTGATGAAATACTCATAGGAGGAGCCTTCGATTCCTTTTACATAACAGGTATCTAAAAGGCCCCGTCTTACTGAGGAAGGTCGTTAAAAATGGGTCAAGCTTTGAAAATCGTCTCCCGCCGCCGAAGGTTGGGGCCAAAGGGATCTGAAGTGTCATCTTCGGGGATAGTCTCTGCCAAAGCCCGGCGGCCTGGTGTTGCAGGGCGGGTGATAAGAGAGCCTGAGTTGAATCTCGAGTCTCGCCTCGGGGTGTGCGCGGGAACGGGCGAGGCTCGAAGAGAGCGGGCTTCAGGCGAGGCCGAGAAAGAGAGAATTGCCCTAGAGACTATAAACCAACTTATGGTCACGGTCTCCCATTATTTGAGCAATCCTCTCACCGTCCTTCTGGGAAGAGTCGAACTTCTGTCCGAGGCGACTGAAAACGGAGGAATGTCCCAGGGAGACCTTAGAAAGTTCACAGACTCATGTAAAAGGGAGATCAGTAAAATTGACTTAATCATTAAAGTCTTCCAAAATCTCTGCGAGGTGCGATACAAAACCTTCCCCCCCGGGATTAGAATGCTCGACGTAGAAAGGGAGATTAAGGACAGACTAGAAGAAATCGAATATTGTCTGAGAAATGAATAGACGGGACGAGCAGAGGATTTCGTTAGGCCTCTCCCCTATCTGGTAAGCTGCTAAATGGAAACCAAAACGTTTAACCACCGCGCGTGACCGTCGACCCCCACCAGCTTTCCTCAAAACTCAGCGACCCCTTTTCCATCATAGGCTGTGAATACTGTGAGTTCCCCATCACTCCAGTTTATTAGCTCCCCGGCTTTCTTGGGATGAAGTTGCGCAAATCCGTCCTGAGATCGGTGACGATGACGATCCCGGGGAGTTGATGGTCCTAATGTAATCATAATCTCCCCCTCAAGCCCACTCTCCATCAAATGGAGATGGGTTCACCCTAACGGGGACTCAGGAAAGAGAACGAGACCGGTTCGGAAGACAAAAAGGTTCGTGGCTCTTCTAATGATCTTCCGAACACAACCTGGCCATTGTTTCATAAAGTAGAGCATTTCTGAAGGGCTTAACCAGAACTTCATCTGCCCCGGCATTCTTGGCTTCTTCTTCCTTTTCCTTCAAGAAATGCCCGGTGATAACAATAATTTTGGTCTTTTGGTCTTTCTTTCTCATTTTCTTAATCAACTCAATTCCGTCCATATCCGGGATGGTGATGTCCGACAGAACCACGTCGAATTTGTCCCTTTTGAAGAGCTCCAACCCTTCTTTGGCTTTCAACGAGGCAGTGACCTGGTGTCCTTTGGACTCCAAGAACCTTTTCAGGGTTCTGCAGATCACCTGCTCGTCATCGACCAAGAGGACATTTAGCTTCCTGGTGATTTCTTCAGGGGGTTTGCGTTTCAGCCTCAGAGCAGTCTTGGGAGGCAAGTTCTTGGAGACAGGGATGAGGATGGTGAAGGTGGTTCCCTTTCCTACTTTGGATTCCACCTCGATCTTGCCATTATAGCTGTCTATTATTCCGCAGCTGAGGAAAAGCCCCAAGCCTGTCCCGGGAATGTCGCTTTTTCCCAATGCTCCTTTGGTGGTGACAAACGGATCAAAGATTCTCCCTTTGATCTGATCAGGGATTCCACATCCGGTATCTTTGAAGACAATCCGAATATCGTCCCCAGAGCGGGCGACCTTGACGGTCAGAGTTCCCCCTTTAGGATGCATGGCATCCCGGGCATTGGTGATCATATTCAAGAAAACCTCGGAAAACTGGCCAGGATCACAGAATATCTGCGGGACAGGTTTGAGCTCCTCAACTGTTTGAACGTTGGCTTTTTCTAATTCTCTGCGGACAAAAGACAGAACATTCTGCAACGGGTCGACCACAGAGATCAATTCCTTTTTCTCTTTCCTCTCCCCAGCGACGGCCAAGAGGCTGTTGGCAATACTTGAGCCTCTGTGAGAATTCTCCACGATAGCCTGGAAGCACTCCTTAATCTCCTGATAGTCCCGGATGGTGATTCCTACCTCAGCATTGACCATAATTCCGGCTAGGATGTTATTGAACTCGTGGGCGATTCCATAAGCCAGGGTCCCTACTGCGGCAGATTTCTCGGATTGGATGAGTTGTTGCATCAGCTTCTTCCTTTCGGTCACGTCCCGGCCCAATGCTATCGAGCCTATTGGCTTGTCGTCAGCGCCCAAGAGATTTCTGGAATTCCATGATATGATCCTTGTCTCGCCGTTTTTGCATCGAATGGTGGTTTCAAGATCCTCAACCACCTCTCCTTTGTTGATTATGGCAACAACTCTGGTCGTTATCTCGTTGCGATATTTCTCATCCGGGTAGAGCCATTCCCATATCTTGCCGTGACCGATTATTTCCTCACGGGAGAAGCCGCTGATCTTTTCTGCAGCCTTGTTCCACATCACCACGTTGGCTTTCTCGTCGAGAACGTCTAGCCAGATATTGGCATTGTCAATGATGCTCTCCAGGTATTGGGTGAGCTTCCGGATCTCTCCTTCCGCCCGCTTGCGCTCGGTAATGTCACTGATGAAACCCTCAATTGCCACAATTTTCCCACCTTGTCTAACAGGTTGTATATTGTAGCTATGGTATTCGATGCTGCCATTCTTTGTCAGACGGCTGAACTCACCGGTTATGGTTTCCCCAGCCAATGACCCTTGGACGATTTCTCTTGCTTTCTCCACCGCGTCTTCAGTTTGAGTCATTTCGAAAGACTTGCCGACAACTTCTTCAAATGAAAGACCATGCATACGTTCCCACACCGGATTAACGTACTGCCATAGCCCGTCCTTCCCAACCCTGTAATAGCCAAAAGGTGCATTTTCAATTATTCTCTGAAATCGTTCCTTACTCGCCCGTGACTCCTCCTCCACCCGCTTTCGCTCGGTGATGTCCAGACCGATACCAATGTTGGAGCCGTCGGAAAGAGGAACATTGGTCCATGTTGTATCGAGCAGCGTACCGTCGCGTCTGCGTGTCCTGAAATCGGCCCATCTGGATTCGGCTTCACCTATGAAATCTAGCACGTATTGATAGTATTCAGGGTCTGGGTATAACTCCTTCAGAACATCGCATGACTGAGCCTGCGCCAATGACCAACCTAAATTCTTCTCCCAGGCCCGATTAACCCACTTGTGCTCACTGTCCGAACCCAAAAAAGCTATCATGACAGGAATATTATCCAGAATGGTTTGGAGTATCTCTTTTTGCTCGCGCAAATATTTCTCTGCCTTCTTGCGCTCGGTAATATCTCGGAAAATTGCCGGTAACCGTAACGTATTCCCATCTCCGTCTCTCTGAATCATGATACTGGCTGACGAATGGGCGTGGGAACCGTCCTTTTTTTTGACGAGTATTTCAAAGTCTTCCACGTAGTCGCTCTGCATTAACTCCTTGAGCACAACCTCCCTTTGTTTTGGATCTGCATAGAAGGTACTAGTATACATGCCCACCAACTCGTCTGAGCACTCGTAGCCCAGTATTTTTGCAGCGGCTGGGTTTGCGGAGACTATCCTGCCGGCAGGGTCCGCAGTTACTATTCCTTCACGAGTGGCCTCGAAAAGAGTTCGGAATCGTTTCTCTGACTCCCGCAGTGCTTCCTCTGTACGCTTGCGCTCGGTGATATCACGAAGGATGCTCAGGAAGCCTCTCAATTCTCCATTCTCTCGCACTGCCGTGGTGCCCGTTTCTACAATAACCTCATAGCCCTCCTTATGCTTGACCGCCAGTTCCACCAAGTTGAGGCCTTCCCCTGTCGCATCCATGACTCTGCCCTGCCTCACGGAATCTTTGAAGAGTTTGAGTATCTGGGGCGCGTCCTTAAGTCTAAACAAACCAAGCTGAGCGAAGTTCTTCCCTTTTACTTCGTCTCGTGTGTAACCTATGATGTCCTCAACCTTTCTGTTGACTTCGAGTATCTTGCCACGGGTGTTCACATAGACGATGACGTCGTTGGCGGTCTCGAAGATGGTTGTGAATCTCTTTTCACTTTCGCGCAGTGCCTCCTCCGTCTTCTTACGCTCGGTGATCTCCCGTTTGAGTTGCTCGGTAGTACTTTTCAGTTCCGCGGTGCGCTCATCCAACAATCGCTCGAGGTTTTGTTGACTTTGCCTCGGCTCCTCTTGTGTAGGGTGAGGACGACCCACTTGCTTTTCTATTTCTCCCCTATTCTTTTTCATCATTTATCCCCTTGCGAGAATTGACCCTAGGGCCGGCGAAACTCCGTTTTGAATCTATGTCGTGTTTTCGAGAACCCTTGCAGGATTCTCAATTAAGTCATTGATTGGTCGCGCGTTCTAAATATCTACCCTTCCATTCTCAAGGTATCACGCCACAGGCAGTGCTTCGGGGAGCAATTACATTCGCAAGGTTTTCGATGCCAGCACAATTTAATTCCGCCCCCATCTCCCAAGAACCAGAGAGCAACGCATTCCCACCCTGCATCCTGAGATGACTCCCGTTGAGTTCGTCCTGCTTATTTCGCTATTCCAATGTTTTCTTTAAATTACCCCGCACCGTACACTCTGTCAAGGAAAAACTGTCTCTGATTCATAGGGTATGAACAGTATTCTTTGAAGAGCTTCGCTGTCCTTTGGGATACGTCTACACTAACCTGACATTAGCCCATTGGCAATTCGGCTTGTCTTAGAAACCTTCTCCACTTCGCAAAATAACACTTGACAAAAATGGGATTTATGTCTATTATTAAAACGAAGCTTATTGCCGCTGGATGGATGAAGACAGCGGCATTGCCTAAGTTAGAAATCTCGGGGCCTTTCGCGCTCGAGAAGATTGGATTTTTCCGGGGTGATGTCTTTTAAACCATCAAGAGACATCGACCATCCGGACAGAATCGAATCGTAGATTGTGGCAGAGTTTTCATTTTGGGCTGTATCTTTACTGCTTTTCCTATTTGATCGGATAAGGAATTCCCTTGAATTCGGGATATATGTATCTTAATTAACTTTAGGGCAAGGAGTTAGGTGATGAGACTTAAAGCGTTGTTTTTGATGGCTGTCTTGGCTTTGGTGTCATTTGTCTCTGGAACTCCCTGGGCTCAATGCCCGGAGGATCCTAATGACCTCGGCGAATGCGATACCATAAACGTGGTCTGCTGGGACTGCGCCATAGACACCAGTGAACCCGGACCTTATTTTGTGCGACTTCTTTTTTTGGTCACCCACGATTCGAATACGTTTTGGTGGGAGACCGAGAACAAGTGGGTGCAAGATTCAATTGCGACTTTTGTCACGCCTTTAGAATGGACTCGAACCAATCCATCTGCGTACTGCAGTGCTTCGTCATATTGGAACACGGTTGAGTTTTTGGGTCCTCCAGCGGAAAGAAGCGTTTTCCGTCACTTAACCGACGAGGAGACAGGCGATACTCTCATGCTCAACCGAATGATGTGGATGCAATGGCAATTTCAGGGTTGGGAGTGGGATACCCGACTAGTAGATGCTAGCACGGATCCACCCTATTTCCATATGGGCCTCATACCCACTAACCCCGCTGATCGAAGGTGGTGGGAGGGAGAAAGGACTCTGCTGGCCACCTTCACCCTGAAGATCTCCGATACCATGCACGTTTACATCGACAGCAGCCTCTGGCCACCTTCTAACCACCTTACCTTCACCAGACACGATGCGGTGGTCTACTTTCCCAGGCATAACCTGCCCCTCGCCATGTGGGTGGGCCCTCCTCGCATAGTGGTCACTTCACCCAATGGAGGGGAATCTTGGGGAGTAGGCGAAACTTACGATATCACCTGGCTCTCGGAGAATTTTGAGGGAGACGATGTCAAGTTGGAATTCTCTACTGATGCAGGGGTAAGCTGGATGACCATAGCGGAAGCCACCATCAACGACGGCGTCTATCCGTGGGTTATCCCCGATACGACCTCTGACAGCTGTAGAGTGAAAGTTTCGGATGCCGAAGATGGCGATCCCTACGATATAAGTGACAGCGATTTCTCCATCACCCTACCGCCCGATTTCCTCATCGATGCCGTTCCAGATACGCAGTGGGTCAAACAAGGAGATACCACGGCTTTCGAGGTAATTCTGACCTCGCTTCACGGGTTCAACTCACCCTGCACCCTGACCGTAACGGGTCTGCCCCCACTTACTGTGGGAGAATTCGACCCGGACGTAATCAGCCCCACCGACACCTCAGCTTTGGGCATCGTCATCGATACACTTACTCCCCTGGGCATCTATCCGCTTACCATCACTGCAACAGAGTTGGCCAAACAGGTCGAACACAGTACCGAGACATTCTTAATAGTGGTTTCTGCGCTGAATTTCAAGCCAACCATCTCGGTCCCTGAATCAATGGTGGCATATGCGGGACTTAACGCGGACTTCACCGTTGTTGCCACTGATGCGGATACGTCGGATACTCTCACCATAACCAAGGACGGGGTTGGAGAGTTTCCCTGTACCCCCAAAGTCAGCCCCAACGTCTGCTATTTTTGGTGGACCACTGAAGACCAAGATACGTTGAATTCCCCTTACGAGGTGATCTTTGTCGTGGATGACGGGCGTGATAGCACGGATACTGGGATAGTACAGATAACGGTTCTTCCTTATAACATACCCCCATCCGGCACGGAGGGAGATGCCAATGGAGATGGTGCCGTGGATATTGGGGACATCATATTCCTGATAAACTATTTGTTTCTGGAGGGTCCACCACCCAACCCTCCGGCAGCCGGGGATATCAATGGAGATTGCTTCATAGGAATCTCGGATCTGATCTGGCTAATCAACTACATCTATCTCGAGGGACCTCCCCCCCAGATCAGATGCCTGCCGGGAGACGTCAACTATGACGGAAACGTGAACCTATTGGATCCGATTTACTTCATAGATTATCTTCTCTTCGGCGGTCCTGCGCCTGTGTCCATGCGATCCACCGACGTCAACGCAGATTGCTTCATAAATGTGGTGGATTTGGTGTATCTGATCAGCTATCTTCTGAGGGGCGGTCCTGCGCCGCAGCCGGGATGCGTTGAGCCCAAGGGCGGTCCTGAGACGGCGCCGTCTGGTGCAATTGCCGAAGTGGGATTCTCTGATCCGGGATACGATCGGGAATCCAGAACCATGGAGCTACCGGTATATGCCAGTTTTAACGTGCCTGTGGCTGGCGTGGCCCTTTCGGTCACCTGGGATCCAGAGAAACTCTCCTTCCTCGAGCCTCTTTCGACATCCAGAAGTGAGGGATTAGGATTGTACTACAGTCTGAAACGAGGCAAGCTAACCATGGGAATTTTAGACATCCAGGGAGCAAACGTTATGGAACCCGGCACCGGCCCCATCGTTACTTTGAGGTTCGTTCCCGAAGATCGAAACAATATTGATCTGAAAAGCATTCAGATTGAAAAGGCAACCTTTATCAACACTCAAGCACAAGAACTTCTTCTGAGGACGATGAAGTAGTAGCTTAGGTTCTTCAACTGAAAGCGGAAGAACTGGTCAGTTCAGTAAATCGTCGATTAGCCTTCCGGAGTCAACTCCGGAAGGCTAATTTTTCGCTTATCCCGGGATTTCTCAGATGGACTGATCCCCGATTATGCGCCGATCTTTGGTTGGTTTCTGTTGAGTCTCAGAGTGTCCGACTTGGCTTGGGGGCAGAGAAGGATGAATCTAAAGCTTCAGGAGTCACTCAGAGTAAATCTTTGCAAATCAGAATCCCGTGGTCTATCATGGGCAAATGGCGGCCAGAAGCGTGCACCATTCACCCTACCTCACAGGGTTGACTTTTCCGACATTCTTCAGCGTGATTCTCAGCTTGTGGGAATGGTTCTTCAGGGATTCAACAAATAATTGTTGACAATCCCACCTTTGATTTGGTATATTTGCAGAAGTTTTTGATCGGAACCGACAGAAAAAGAAAAAACTGAGGTAAGGAGGTGAATTTTATGGCAATGAAGATCACAGATGAGTGTACCGCTTGCGGGCTCTGTCTTCCTGAATGCCCGAACGATGCAATCGCGGAAGGTGACATATATGTAATCGATCCTGAAAAATGTAACGAATGTGAGGGTATCGAGGGAGGATCGCGTTGCGTGGCGGTCTGCCCGGTGGAATGTATTGAAAAAGCAACTTAACGCAAAGGAAATTTACTTTCTTTCCAGTGCGCCGCAGAAAGGAAATGGATCTATGATTATTTCCTTCCTTTGCGGCGCACTTTGTTCTATAATTTGACAAGCTCTTTGAAAGAATGAACACAAGGTTGATCACAATCATTCTTGTAGCTGGCTTATTCGCTGTTTTCATGTTTCAAAATGATGACCCATTGAGCGTGAGATTCATCCTTTGGTCTGCGGTGATATCCAAATCGCTTTTGATCTTATTGGCCTTTGTTACAGGGTTAGTCTTCGGATGGATTTCCTTAGCTTGGGGTCGAAGAAAGAGCGATTCTGCCCGAGAGAAAAAACGAAGAGGAAGATAAAAACGTATAAAAATAGACATCGAAAGAGACCTTGAGATGGGGAAATATAGATTCCTGGAAGATACAGCCATCGCCGATGCCGCCTTTGAGGCGGAAGGAGAAAGCTTAGAGGAATTGTTCGAAGCCTGTGCGCAGGCTACTTTTGAGGTCATGGCAGAGATTGAGACGGTGGAGGCAAACGACC
>Ga0315539_1003714_pt1 | contig 10671 bp, 4 predicted proteins | sample SalMarSW160150MG_FD_203097 | JGI IMG/M metagenome (GOLD analysis project Ga0315539, IMG submission 203097) | Salt marsh sediment microbial communities from the Plum Island Ecosystem LTER, Massachusetts, United States - Salt Marsh Sediment SW1601-150 ... | reverse complement strand
TTGCACACCTCTGCCTATGAGGGTGTATATGTGAAGGCCAAAGGCTCGCCCGGCCAATGGGTTATTGGCCTGTGGGTTGAAGATACACAAGGTGATATAAGACTGTACCAGGCCCCAATCGATCTTAATAAAAATTGGCAGGAAATCCAGGTGCCGTTTCGCAGGTTCCACGCGCTCCCTGCAAAAAGGACTATGAAGAGTCCCGAATTGATTCGTCTGAGCAGTGTAGCGGGCAGGCAGCAAAAAACTGTAGAGATATATCTGGATGAGATCGGATTTTATAAGGAGCGAAAGATGTTTAATAAGCTGACGCCTGAAGAAGCAAGGGTGATTATCAATAAGGGAACGGAACGGCCTTTCAGCGGCAAATATAACGACTTTTTCGAAAAAGGCGTTTATACCTGCAAGCGATGCGAAGCCGAGCTGTTCGAGTCGAATTCGAAATTCAAGTCCGAATGCGGCTGGCCAAGCTTCGATGAGCAGATAGACGGTGCCGTGAAGTGGCAGCTCGATGCCGATGGAGTCCGTACGGAAATCCTTTGCAACCAGTGTGGTGCTCATTTGGGACATGTTTTTATGGGTGAGGGACTGACAGATAAAAACACTCGCTATTGTGTCAATTCTATTTCTATGAACTTTGTACCGGCCGAGAATAAAAAGACCGAAGAAGCAATATTTGCATCCGGCTGTTTCTGGGGAACAGAGTATCATTTCCAAAAAGTCCCGGGTGTAATTTCTACGACCGTTGGTTATACCGGAGGTCATGTTGATAATCCAACCTATAAACAGGTATGCACCGACAAGACGGGGCACGCCGAGGCTGTCAAAGTCGTATATGATCCCTCGAAGACAAGTTATGAGGAATTGGCAAAGTTGTTTTTTGAAACACATGACTTCACACAGCTAAATCGGCAGGGGCCGGACATCGGCAAGCAGTACCGTTCGGCGGTTTTCTATTTGAATAACGAACAGAAAGAAATTGCCACAAAGCTTCTCGATGAACTCGAGAAAAAAGGCTCTAATGTTAAGACTGAAATAACCGCTGCAGGCAAATTCTGGCCGGCTGAGGATTATCATCAGGATTATTACGAAAAAACCGGTAAAAGCCCTTATTGTCATATATATCGAAAGATATTCTAAGGATATTTTTAAGAGCCGGGAGGTGGAGTCGAGGATGTAATACCTTCCGGCTCTCTTTTTTAAATCGCCATTACTAAATCTTCGTTTCGACCGCAAAACATCACATTTTTATCAGTAATCAACTGTATGTTTGCTTTACGGTTTTTTTCTTGTCTTGCTCGCCTTATCCACACATAATAGCCCCGTTTAAGGGTAATGGTTCTTTTATAGTTCTGCATAATATGTGATTCCTGGCCTAAGGAGAAAAATGGCTATGAAACGGAAAGTATTATTTTTTATAATATTGGCGGTTTTGTTAAGTGGTTGTATCAGCCATAGTTATGAAAAACAAGCCGATGGAATTATGATTAAGCTCAAAAAACAAAAGACTACGGATCCGAACATATTGAAAGTTGAGGTCTGTTCCGAGAGTATCTTCCGTATTGTTGCTTCTCCATCCGAATCTTTTTCGGACAGGCAGAGCCTGATTGTGGAAAAACGCGACAGGGAAAATGTGCCGTATTCCGTTAAAGAAAAGGGAAATATTGTGAATATTTCCACCTCTAAAATTACGGCCGAAATCTCCAAAAAAACGGGGGAAATAGCTTTCTATGATAAGAACGGTCGATTGATACTCCGGGAGAAAAAGGGCGGCGGTAAAGTTTTCACACCGGCCGAAGTTATGTCAGAGCAAACGTACCATGCCCGGCAGGTGTTCGATTCTCCGTCTGATGAAGCGTTTTATGGACTGGGCCAGCATCAAAACGATATAATGAATTACAAGGGCCACAACGTGGACCTATGGCAGCATAATATGGTGGCGTCGGTCCCGTTCCTTGTTTCCAGCAAGAACTACGGCATACTCTGGGACAATAATTCGCGAATAAAGTTCGGTGACATTCGGGACTATCAGCCATTGTCGTCTTTAACGCTGTACGATAAAGACGGCAACAAGGGCGGATTAACGGCCGAGTATTTCCGCACTGCATATTTTCAAACGCCGGTTGCCACAAGAATCGAATCTGCCATCGCTCACGAATCTCTTGATACACAGGGCGGTTTCCCGGAAGGATTTGATTTCGGCAGAGGCAGCGTTCGCTGGAGCGGTGAAATTCAATCCGGCGAATCCGGCGTTCATACCTTCCGATTCTACAGTTCGCATTATGCGAAGGTATGGCTCAACGGTGAATTGGTCGTGGACTCGTGGCGGCAGAATTGGTGTCCCTGGTCGCATATACTGCACCTGCCGATGAAAGCTGGCAAAAGATACCCCATTAAAATCGAATGGGTGCCGAACAGCGGTTATATCGGATTGCGCTACCTCGGTCCGAGTAAGGAGCTGGATAATACCATGTCAATTTATTCCGACGTGGCCGAGAAGATTGATTATTACTTCATATACGGAGATAATCCGGACCAGGTAATCGCTGGTTATCGCAAAATAACCGGCAAGGCCCCGATGATGCCGAAATGGGCGATGGGTTTTTGGCAGTGCCGCGAACGCTATCAGAGCCAGGAGCAGTTGCTTTCGGTCGTTAAAGAATTCCGCAAACGGCAGATTCCGCTGGATAGTATCGTGCAGGACTGGTTTTACTGGCCGGAAGACAAATGGGGGGACCATGATTTCGATCCGGAACGTTTCCCCGGCCCGGCGGGAATGGTTAAAGAGTTACACGATGAGCTAAACACTCATATCATGATTTCGGTCTGGCCGAAGTTCTATGTCGGCACGGAAAATTACAACCAGTTTAAGGAAAAAGGCTGGCTGTATATGCGTAATGTCGAAAAAAAGGAACGCGACTGGGTCGGACCCGGTTATCATTCCACTTTCTATGATCCGTACAGCGAGGGCGCTCGCGAATTGTTCTGGAAGCAGATCGAGGAGAAATTGTTCAGCAAGGGATTCGATGCATGGTGGCTGGATGCGACCGAACCGGATATTCATTCCAACCTGTCACAGACAGAGCATCTTTTGCGTATTGGTCCTACGGCACTGGGCACATCGGCCCGATATCGCAACACGTATTCGTTGATGAATGCTAAGGGCATATACGAGGGCCAGCGAAAGAATAGTCCCAATCAAAGAGTTTTTATCCTGACCCGCTCGGCCTATGCCGGGCAGCAGCGATATTCCGCAGCGACATGGAGCGGCGATATTGCAACGCGATGGTACGACCTTAAGGCGCAGATTTCCGCCGGGCTGAATTTCTGCCTGTCAGGCATTCCTTACTGGACGATGGACATCGGCGGTTTCGCCGTCGAGCCGCGTTTCGAGCGCAATGTCAAGCCGGAGGATTTGGAAGAATGGCGCGAATTAAACACACGCTGGTTCCAGTTCGGTACTTTTTGTCCCATATTCCGCGTGCACGGTCAGTTCCCGTATCGCGAAATGTTTAACCTTGCGCCGGACGACCATCCGGCATATCAAACAATGCTGGCGTACGACAAGCTGCGGTATCGCCTGATGCCGTATATTTATTCGCTGGCCGGCATGGTGACACACGATGACTACACGATTATGCGTGCCCTGGTTATGGATTTTGGCGATGACAGCAATGTCCATAATATAGGCGACCAGTTTATGTTCGGTCCGTCACTTTTGATTAATCCCGTCACCGAGTATAAGGCCAGGTCACGAAAGGTATATTTGCCGGCGGGGACCGGCTGGTATGACTTCAAGACCGGCCAATATTACACGGGTGGCCAGACCATCGAAGCCGATGCCCCATATACAGACATGCCGATTTTTGTCAGGGAAGGTTCGATTATTCCTTTCGGCCCTGCGATTCAATACACGGCCGAAAAGCCGGCCGATCCGATTCGCTTGTTCGTTTATACAGGCAAAGATTCAGCATTTACCCTGTATGAGGACGAAAATATCAATTACAATTATGAGCGGGGCGCTTACAGTGAAATTGCTTTTGTATATAACGAAGCTGCGAGGTCACTTACAATAGGCGCCAGACAGGGAGAATTCCCCGGAATGCTCAAGGCAAGGACATTTGAGATTGTCTGGGTCGATAAGGACAAGCCGGTTGCCTTTAATCTCGGGGCCGCTTCCGCCCAGGCGGCTCGCTATAATGGAAGAGAGCTGATTATAAAGCGAAAGTAAAGGTCTTATGAAGTACGGACATTTTGACGATAGCTGCAAGGAGTATGTTATAAAGGACCCGAAAACTCCGTATCCATGGATTAATTACCTTGGTACGGAGGATTTTTTTTCGCTTATCTCGAATACCGCCGGGGGATACAGCTTTTATCGTGACGCAAAATTAAGAAGAATCACAAGGTATCGATATAACAATGTCCCTGTCGATGACGGCGGCAGATATTTTTATATCGTTGACGGCGCCGATATCTGGTCGCCGGGCTTCAAGCCGGTCATGGCCGCACTGGATTCCTATCAGTGCAGGCACGGGCTGGGTTATACGATAATTACCGGCGAAAAGAACGGCTTGCAGGCACAGGTACAGTATTTTGTGCCGCTCAGTGACAATTGCGAAATCCAGAAAGTGACACTGACCAACAATGGCAAAGCGGCAAAAAAGATTAAACTTTTTTCATTTGTCGAATTTTGCCTGTGGAACGCGCTTGACGATATGACAAATTTTCAGAGGAATTTTTCAACGGCAGAAGTGGAGGTCAAGGATTCGGTTATTTACCATAAAACCGAATATAAAGAAAGGCGAAATCATTACGCCTTTTATTCGGTAAACCAGCCAATCGCCGGTTTCGATACGGACAGGGACTCTTTTGTCGGTCTGTATAACAGCTTCGCGAGTCCCGATGCGGTGAGCGACCGAAAGTGCCGCAACTCGATTGCCCACGGCTGGTCTCCGGTCGGCTCGCACATGCTGGAAATCAATCTTTCTCCGAAACAGGAAAAAGAAGTTATTTTCATTCTCGGATATGTTGAGAACGACGAGAACAAAAAGTGGGAAAGTCCCGGCGTAATAAATAAGCAAAAAGCCGAACGGCTTATCGAAAAATACAGCAATGCAGATTCCGTCGATAAGGCCTTCGAGCAGTTAAAAAACTACTGGTCGGACCTTCTCTCGGTTTATCGGCTGGAAAGTCACGATGAAAAGCTCGATCGCGTGGTCAATATCTGGAACCAGTACCAGTGCATGGTGACATTCAATCTGTCGCGAAGCGCTTCATATTTCGAATCCGGAATCGGCCGCGGGATAGGTTTCAGGGATTCCAACCAGGACCTCGTAGGATTCGTCCACCAGATACCCGAGAAAGCCAGAGGCCGAATTTTGGATATTGCTGCGACGCAGTTCGAAGACGGCGGCGCCTATCATCAGTATCAGCCTATGACTAAAAGGGGAAATAATGAGATAGGCGGTAACTTCAACGATGACCCTCTGTGGCTTATTCTCTCGACCAGCAGTTACATAAAAGAAACCGGCGACTGGTCGATCCTGGACGAGATGGTCCCGTTCGATAACGACCACGCCAAAGTAGAATCTTTATTCGAACACTTGAAGAGGTCATTCTATCACGTGGTAAATAATCTCGGCCCTCATAATCTGCCGCTTATAGGCAGGGCGGACTGGAACGATTGCCTGAATCTCAATTGCTTCTCGACCAATCCGGATGAATCCTTCCAGTTGTCCGAAAACAAAAAAGACGGCCTCGCCGAGTCCGTTATGATTGCGGGAATGTTCGTTCTTTATGGAACCGAGTTTGTGGAGTTATGTAAAAGACACGGCCGGAAGAAGGAAGCGGATGAAGCTGTTTCCCACGTTAATAAAATGAAGGAAAGTATCAATAAATATGGGTGGGACGGCGATTGGTTCCTGCGTGCTTACGATTATTTTGGGAAAAAAGTCGGCAGTAATGAACACGCCGAAGGCAAAATTTTTATCGAGCCTCAGGGCTTTTGCATTATGGCCGGATTGGGTCTCGACGACGGCAGGGCGCAGAAGACACTTGAGTCAGTAAAAAAATATCTCGACTGCGACTATGGCATAGTCTTGAATCATCCCCCCTTTACTAAGTATTACCTTAACTTAGGCGAAATTTCCACGTATCCGGCAGGGTACAAGGAAAATGCGGGAGTATTTTGTCATAATAATCCCTGGATTATGATTGCCGAGACCATCCTTGGCAACGGTGAAAGGGCGTTCGAGTATTATAAAAAAATCGCGCCTGCATATCTTGAAGATATCAGTGACCTGCACAAAACCGAGCCTTATGTCTATTCACAGATGATTGCCGGCAAGGACGCATTTACGCCGGGCCAGGCGAAGAACTCATGGCTGACCGGCACCGCGGCGTGGAACTTTTATGCCGTCACCCAGTATATTCTGGGTATTAGGCCGCAATACGACGGGTTATTAATCGATCCTTGTATTCCGGAGGACTGGGATGGTTTTACCGTGGAGAGAAAATTCCGAAACGCCGTCTATAAAATAACGGTGCAAAATCCGAAACACGTCTCAAAGGGTGTAAAAGAAATTCTCGTTGACGGCAAAAAGCAAGATGGAAATCTCCTGCCTGCCTTCGAGGACGGCAAAATCCATAAGATTCAGGTTGTTATGGGATAATTCGGAGCCTTCTCAAATTTCCATAATTTTAATGCTGTAAGGCTCTAAGCTGATATCGATTGCATTTCCTTTTGCATCGAGTACTTTTGTTTGTTGTGCCTTTTCACTGCTGTTTATCACCACCAGTTTTTTCGCTTTCGGGTAATAAGCACAGTCCGTGTTGATGTTGCTGGTTGTCCACGGTCCGAAGTCACTTTGATGGCCTGCGGCCCAGAAAAGGCAACGGTGTAGAAGCCGGGTGTTTTGCGGCGTAAACTTGAAACCGGAAAGATAAGCCGATTGTCCCTTGCCGAAGCTGTGGAGGGTGATTTTCGGCGACCGACCACTATCGAAGAGAACCTGCGTGTCTTTATCTGTTATATAAATATTATCGATGTCGTCCCCGAAGTCTATATCGCCTTCGGCATCCTCAAGAATGAAGTGCTTCTGTTCGGTTATGGTGTAATTTCGCTTGGGCTTGCCGCAGGTCTGTCCTGTCTCACAGTCCACGCCGAGGATATGGACAAGCTGGAAGTACTGGCTGCTGTGACGGCAGGCAGAAGGTTCACCGACGCCGATGAATCCTCCGCCGTTGGCGACCCATGCGGTAATCGTCTCGATTATTTTTTCGTTTTTCCAGTGCTCTCCGCCTGTCCAGGCGCTGTCGAGGCGTCCGGCGTTGATAATGACCCGACAGTCTTTTGGTATGCCGTTTCGGAGAATATCGTCGAAGCTGATGAAGGTGACATCTACCGGAAGACCGGCTAATGACTCGGTAAGCTCGTACAGCTCCATTCCGGCGATGAAATGGCCTACGTACACCCACGAGCGCAGCTTGCCCCAGGCCGTCAATACGGCCACTTTGATAGGGGCAGTGTAAGGTTTGTCGTTTTTATGGAAACCGCGCAGCGTTCTGAACTCTTCAGTGATTTGCGTTACCGTCTCTACGAATTCGGGGAAAGTCTCTACAAGATGCAGATAGCCACCCAGGCCGATTCTGTCCACCGGCTCACGAAGCAGTCCCCGGCGGATATTGGCCCAGAAACGCCTGGCATCCCGTGCCGGATCGCCGCCTTCCATAAATGTTGGTTCGCCTTTCAGACCGGTCGGGAAAAGATATGGATGCAGACGCAGCTCCTTTGTTTTAACACCCTGCGCACCGGCACATAGTCGGGCCTCGAAGGCGTTGAACACACATTTAATCAGGCCGTCGAAGCCGAAGTTTTTGAATCTTTCGCCATATGGTTCGGTGCCGACCCAGTGGTCGTCGTAGAACATATAGGCCTGCTTGCCTGCGGCATGGACCAGGTCGATGCACTTTCTCCCGAAGTTAGTAATGAATTCGTTCATAAAGTCCATCCAGTCCAGCAAGCGTCGCGACGGCACATTGTGACTGGAACAGTAAGAGCCGTTGTTGACGAAATCTTCGCTTGTCAGCTTGTAGCCTTTTGCCTCGGAGAAAAGACGCATGGCATAAGGGCTGACCGTCATCTCGTATGAACCCCAGTCCGCGTATGTGAAACGCAGATCGGCAGAATCGCCCCAGAACCAGGCGAAGTTATAGAACATCGAGGTAAAGCGAACGATTTTTGTCCGGGGGTGGTCTTCGAGCCATTGTTCCAGATAACTTAAGATGAATTCCTGCGTCTGGGGATATATCGGGTCAATCACCATCAGGTGCTCCCTGTCACCCCAGTTGTTGGTGACGTGGTTGTACATCGAAATGGCTTCCCAGATTCGATAGGCCAGGAAATTAACAGTGTATTTATGCCACTTTTGTGTGCCTTTTATAGTAATGGTTCCTTTGTCAGGATCGAAGTCCCATTGCTCGATTGGAATTTCCCTGCCGGTGGTCCTGTCGAATACCTGCCACCATGTTTTGGGATCGTCGTGAGTATTAACCAGGAATTGTTCCCGGAAAAAGCCGCTTAACAAATCTATCGTGACGTTGTCACTTTGGGCGATAACGGGATAGCTCATTAAATAGTTTTGCTGGAGCTTGTCCATGTTCGCCTTCGCCCATTTGTTGTCGATGCGAACAAGGCAAATCGTGGAATAGATATCGAATCCGGTGGAAATTATTTTTTCCGAAAGTACCGTGCCGTCACTGTCGCGTATGGCGTCGGCCCCCCATTTTTCGGCAAGCTCCAGAGTCAAGTCTTCGTAACCTGCCTCGCCCGGCAGTGTAAAATTACCTTTATTTAATGCATTATCAGTCATCTCAACCTCTCGTTTTCAATTCACGGTTTTCGTTATTCGGTTGCGCTGCTCGTTTCGTCTAACGTATTACGTTTAACGTTACGAGCCTCGTCACCGCAACCGATTAACGTAGATAGCAATTACTCCTTGCTTTTTCTCTCTTTCAGTTCCACTTCTATTCTTGCCATTAATTTTTTGCTAATGGGATAGAAGCACAAAACCAGACCACAGACCAAAATAATAGCTGCGGGGATAAGACTAAACAGCAGTTTGATTCCATGCGTCGTCCTCAGGGTCTGAGGCACATTGGCCACATATCCGAAGCGGCCCAGCGCCTGCAGGCTCATAAAGCCGCCGACTGCGACCCCCATCTTTATTGCAAACATGATACCCGCAATGACCAGGCCCGTTGCTCGGCGTCCGAACTTCCACTCATGAAAGTCCGTCGCATCGGAGAACATGGCAAACATAAATACCGGCATGGCACCCGCTACCAACGACCAGATAAAATTGAACAATAACAGTAGCTTTAAGTTAAATGCGCTGTCGTTTTCATTCCAGGCGATTCTGCCGTCCGCCGCCGAAGCCGACAGCACGTCCGTGTCGCCATCCGAATCCAAGTCTGCGGCAAAAAATAATCTTGCATAGTCGGCTTTGGTGATCATCAGTCTCTGGTTGGAGAATATACCGCCGTCCGCCTCGGTGGTGATTACTCTTTGTTTGAAGAATTCGACTTCTGCTATTCTATTTATTACTTCGTTTTCTTCGTTTCTTTCTTCTTTGACTTCTGTGATATTTTCATACCATGCGATCTTTCCGTTAGCATCCGAAACTGATATAACGTCCGGATCACTGTCCGAGTCCAAGTCCGTCACGTAAATCAATTTTATGCCGTTGGCGTCCGTGGCAATTATTTTCTGTTCGGAGAAATTGCCTGCTCCGTCGTTTTCATACCAGGCAATCCTGCCGTCACCGGCCGAACCAGATATCACGTCAGCATCGCCGTCCGAGTCGAGGTCCGCCGTGCAAACCGAACATGTGTCACCGGCTTCAGCGGAGATTATTTTTGGGTCGGAAAAACTTCCTGTGCCGTCATTTTCATACCATGCGACCTTATTGTCCCGGGCCGATGCCGACAGTACGTCCAGGTCTCCGTCCGCATCCAGGTCCGCGGCATGAACCGATTTTGCGTCATCGGCTTCAGTAGTAATCGGTTTTGTGTCGGAGAAGTTTCCTGTGCCGTCGTTTTGGTACCATGCGATTTTGTCGTCCTGGGCCGAAGCCGACAATACATCCAGGTCGCCGTCTGCGTCCAGGTCCGCGGCATAAACCGATTCCGCCCCGTCGGCCTCGGTGGTAATCAGTTTTTGGGCGGAGAAATTACCCGCACCGTTATTTTGGTACCATGCTATCTTGTCATCCTCGGCCGAAGCCGATAATGCATCTATGTCACCATCCGAGTCGATATCCGCCGCGTACACCGAGCGTACGCCGTCGACTTCGGTGGTAATTACCTTTTGTTTGGAAAGGTTGTATTGAGGCAGTACATAGAATGCGCCTCCAAGAACTACACTGGCCAAGGAGAAGAAAATCATTAATGGTTTTTTGCCGCAGTACTTTTTGAGAGGCGTGCTGAGAAAAACGCCGGCCATCATACCCAGGGTGCCAACTGTCAAAAATACAGTGGTCTGATCAAAGTCTAAGATCAGAGGTCCTATGGTCCAGGTGAACATGTTATTACTGCCGTTACAATAGACGTAATCGAAATAGTATATGCCTGCACCGTTGCGTATTACGTTATGGGTAACCCAGAAGATAC
>Ga0315539_1003713_pt1 | contig 10671 bp, 10 predicted proteins | sample SalMarSW160150MG_FD_203097 | JGI IMG/M metagenome (GOLD analysis project Ga0315539, IMG submission 203097) | Salt marsh sediment microbial communities from the Plum Island Ecosystem LTER, Massachusetts, United States - Salt Marsh Sediment SW1601-150 ... | reverse complement strand
TAGGAGTAATAAGAGATAGCGGATATTTATGAGCTTCCATCTTTAAATTTAACACCATATTTGGACATTATGATTAATTTAAATTAGTTAGAATAAACCAATAACCTATTCTGCAAATAACAAAGGGCTAAAATGCAATGTTGCTTTTTATTTACCCTTTGAAGATTTCTTTGTAACTTACCTATCGAAAATCAACAACTGAATAGTTCTGACTACTACACTGCATTTAGCCTTGAACGTTAGCAGTAAGTTTAAAACAAAATGAACCTCTTTGTATCATTTGAAATATAAAATTATTATGTGGACAGATATTACAATATCAATGCAAAACGATTATAAAATTTAATTACAAACAGACTGCTTACTTTAAGCCGGAATAGGGTGCTCACTAACACCGGAATTTGCAGTCTGAGTAAAAAACTCAATTTTCTTTATTGTTAAGGCATCCACAAATCAGGAATTGTTTTGAATTCTATTGTTTCGTAACTTTATTAATCTAAACCAATCAACTCAATCGATCATGAAAAGGAATATTCTTCTAACTGTTATTCTTATGTTTAGTATTTCTCTTGTTGGATTCTCCCAGAATTATAAAAAAGTTGTTGAGTCGAAGAAGCTAATATGGTGTGGGCTTGATTTTTCATTAGCGAAAATGATAGGATCAACCGGATTCCGATACCCAGATAATATTTGTTATAGGTATATCCATGTAAAATGGAATGGAGTAATTTTTGAGGAAAAGACTAAATACAATGTTGGGAGATATCTTGGAAACAAACAGGTAGAATATCATCTTGAATTAATCCAAAATAGGAATGCTGCAGTGACACCAGATAGTCTAATAACTGACTTTACATATTCGATCAGCAAAGAGGAAATCATTTCAGCGATAGAAGAGTACCCAACCTTTGAAACAGATGGCATAGGTCTTGTTTTTATGGTTGAATCATTTAGTAAAATAGAAGATTTAGCTCATATTTGGGTAACTTTTTTTGATTGTGAGACTAAAGAAGTCTATTTGACTCAAAGAATTAGTGGTGAATCCGGAGGAATGGGAATTGTAAGTTACTGGGCTAATGCTGTGAACAATGTTATGAAAAATTGCAGGAAGGAATATTATTTTTGGGTAAAAAAATCTAGATTATAGCCACCCCTACCCGGTGCAAATTCCGGTCAAAGTAAACCTGGTTCTCCGGTTAAGACTGAGCCGGTAATTTTCAATAAAGAAAATCCATTTTTACTGGAATAAGTATTTATATTACAACGAAATGGATAGATTCGTTTAAGGTCTAAGGTGGAAAAAACGGATAAAGTGACCCCACCCTGCCGATTTTAAAAGACCACCCTAATGCCGGACTAAAGTGACCACCGCGCCCAAGTAAAGAGACCATCTTTGGCCGGGGAAAAATGACCACTCTGAACATGGCTTTTCTCATGCTGATTAGCGGCATAAATGATTAATGTTGCTAGGTTAATTAACATTATTCATTTATGTCAAATAAACTAATACACATGAAAAAGGTTAGACTTATTATTCGTTTGTACACAGAGGGTGTAAGTAAAAAATCAATCAGTGAAAAGAGCGGTTGTACCCGTAATACGGTAAAGAAGTATATCCGGCAGTTTATAGCTCTGGGTATGAGTCTTGAGGAGCTGAACAAGCTCAATAATACCTCTTTGGAGCAGTTGTTTAAAAGTGAGAGAAAGCCTACCAATCCCAAATTGGAGCGACTGCTGAAGTATTTTCTGGAAATGGAAAAATCGTTAAAGCGCAAAGGAGTTACTCGTGAACAGTTATGGCAAAAGTACCTATCAGATAATCCTGATGGTTATCGGTTAAGCCAGTTCAAAGAGCACTACAACCGCTGGCGTAAGCAGGTAAACAGTGTGATGCATATAGAGCATAAAGCGGGGGATAAGATGTATGTTGATTATGCAGGAGAGCGTCTTGAAATAGTGGATGCTGATAGCGGAGAGCTTCGACAGGTAGAGGTTTTTGTTGCCATACTTGGCGCCAGTCAACTCACCTATGTGGAAGCGACCATGACCCAGCAGAAAGAAGACTTCATACAAGCCTGTGAAAATGCCCTTCATTATTTTGGAGGCGTTCCCCAGGCCATCGTTACGGACAACCTTAAATCAGCCGTTATAAAGAGCGACAGGTATGAACCCACACTAAATAAGGCCTTCCATGATTTTACACTTCATTATGGGCTCTCAGCTCTTCCCGCTGGTCCATATAAACCAAGGCACAAGGCACTGGCAGAAGGTATGATAAAGATCGTTTACAGGACGATATACACATGTATAAGGCAAAAAACCTATACAATCCTTGAAGATTAAATGAAGACATCTTTACGGCTCTTGAGGCACATAACAACCGAATGATGAAAGGACGGCCCTATAGCTGCCGGATGCTGTTTGAAGAGACAGAACGTGAGGAACTTCAACCATTGCCAGTACATCATTTTGAGATTAAGCATAAAAAGATCGTTACTGTAATGAAAAACAACCATGTATGTCTGAGCGTGGATAAGCATTATTACAGCGTACCCTTTGATTATATCGGTAAGAAAGTAAAGTTGTTTTATAACCAGACAGAAGTAGAGATCTACTATCATTATGAAAAAATCGCCAGCCACAAAAGGAATCCGCGCCCTTTTAGGTATACAACCCTTTAAGATCACCTTGCATCGAGCCATAAGTTTATAACTGACTGGACACCGGAGAAATTTATTGAAAGGGCGGAAAAAATCGGGAATAAAACGGGAGAATATATAAAAAAGGTGCTTGAAAAACTCCAGCATGCCGAACAGGCTTATAGTTCCTGCCAGGGCATACTAAGCTTTGCAAAGAAAGTTGGAAATGAGCGCCTGAATAATGCCTGTGCCCGGGCTTCCTATTATGAAGATTACAGCTACAAAACCATTAAAACAATCATGGAGAGGAAACTGGATCTTGCTCTTGACCAGTGCAGGGATGAAAACCTTAACGAAATACCCTTGCATAAAAACATACGTGGCAAGAGGTATTATGATTAACCGGAATAAACCACCCATCATGCGAAAGCAAACCATGGTGGGTGGTATTTATTGTGAAACTAAAAACATAATCATTATGAATGAAACAACACTTGAGAAAATGAAAAGCCTTAAATTTTATGGTATGGTACGGGCCTTTACATCCTCCCTTGAAGATGGCCGAATGTCAACAATGACAGCTGATGAAATGATCTCTTTTCTGACAAGTTCCGATTGGGATGACCGCAATAACAGGCGTATTGAGCGCTATATCCGCAATGCAAAATTCCGTTACAATGCCAGCATTGAGAAACTGTACTTAGGTCCGGAACGCAATCTTGAAAAGAACCAGGTGATGCGTTTTGCAGAATGTGGATTTATTGATAAATCAGAAAATATCCTTATAACCGGATGTACAGGAATCGGGAAAAGTTATATCGCTTCTGCTTTAGGTAACCAGGCTTGTTTAATGGGCTACAAGGTCTTCTACATGAATATCACCAAGCTCTTTGCTAAGCTCAAAATGCTTAAAGCTGACGGATCCTATTTGCGGGAAATATCCAGGATAGAAAAACAAGACTTGTTGATCCTGGATGATTTTGGCCTTCAGCCACTGGATAATCATAACCGCTTAGCATTAATGGAACTAATCGAAGACAGGCACGGAAAACGTTCAACGATTATTACTTCTCAGCTACCAGTAAAAGAATGGTATGATGTAATAGGGGAAAAAACTATTGCCGATGCCATCATGGATAGACTTGTACATGATGCTCACCGGTTAGAAATTACCGGGGAATCTATGAGGAGAAATAAAAAAGCCAGGAATCAAATGATGAATAACTGAATAAGAAATATAAATTTGTAATAATGCTAAGCATGCATCAGAAAAGTTCTTTGTTTTGCCTTTAAGGGGGTGGTCCCTAAAAATCGGCCTCCGGTGGTCACTTTACTCCGGCATAGGGGGGTCACTTTATCCGTTTTTTCCAGCGTTTAAGCCGCTTATTAAATTTTAGTTTTGGGCTAAATCCATCATAACACTTATATGAATTTGAATTACTAAAATAATACACAAGTCCAAATGCTAATCCACACTTAATATTTCTTGAGAAATCAAAATCAACCCATTCATTATCTGTAGGAGGGGCTCTCTCGCTATCACCAAAAATGTTCAGCAGTCCAAAATCTAATAATAACTTACTATTGAGCACTAACTTTTTTGTAAGACTATAACTAAAACTGGGTCCGACAACTGAACTAATATATGTAGTATTATACACTGGTCTTGGAAGATAAGGATTTTCATATCTTACATCGATAAAATTATCATTCGAATTCAGAAGAAGTGCTAATTTAAAACCCATTACAATCTGCAAAGAAGTATTTTCCTTCTGAACAAGATCGTAGTCAATAGTTAGTGGAATTTCTAAATAATTCAGGTTGATTTTTAATTCATTAATATAGCCTGATGTCCAATAATTTGTAAATTTTTGTTCCTGACCTGAATAATAAAACCCAGAACTAATTTGTATCTTTTTCAATTTATAACCAACAGAAATACCACCAGCCAAGGTTAACGAATTTTGTCTTTCTATATTCAAATAGTTGCTACTTTCTGTTAGAAAAGTAGATTGAGGTATAATATGTAACCCTAACGATAATCCGTTTTGTCCAAACATTGGTTGAGTGACCAATAATTCAAAAAATATCACTAAAAGTAATGTATGATTGGGTTTTGACATTCTTCTAATAACTACTAAGTTGATATTTTCCTAATTCAAATTTTGTACCAAATTAATCATAAATGGATTATTTACCTTATAGGTACAATAGTTGTTTGTTTATAAATAATAAAATTACAGGAACCAATCATTAATTCCAAAGAACCGCAAATATAGTCCATGTATATATTTACCATTTTTTATTGTAAACTTGATAAAATCGTCCGTTTGTTTGCTATCTGTGGCAGGGCAGGTAGATATTTTGAATTGTTTGGGGGAGTATTGTTTGATCAATCGAAAAAACGGATTGCAATCATCTTTTATTCCCCACACAAAAAAGAAAATATGAGGAGATTTTCTCTAATTTTAATCGGCCGGAGTTCCAGGAAGCTGACAGTCTGATTCTTGGTATTGACTAATGATGAAATCAAGATTGATCTAAAAATTCGATCGACGGATTATTGCAGTATATTGAAGTATTTTGTTGATTAATAAGGTTATCCTGTAATAAAAAGCTAGTTTAATAATTAACAAAGTCTTGGTGATTATATTATTTTTTTCACTAAATTTGTTTTGCTTCTCTGAATCTATTTTAAAGAGATTCTAATAAAACAACTAAGCCTTAATTGATTGTTAATATTAACAATCGACAAGTTCGTAACGTTTCAGTATAAGTTTATTGGTCATGTTTTTTTAACTTGACATACAAGTTATTGAAGTGGTAACTACATAAATATAAATCTATGATAGCATCAATTAGAATATTATTCCTATGTGGAATAATTGTTTTTGCGGCATTTAGCTGTAATAAAGAAAATACACCCGAATGGTTTGACTTTGTTGAAGGCAATATTGTTGGCACTTTTATATGCGATGAAGACGTTAGTGAAAATGGACAGGGAACAGGAAGTAAAACTGACAGGGGGTATTGTATTTTGCTTGATGGAAGTGAAAATACGGATTCCTATTGGCCTATGGATTTTTATACATTTGATCAACTATCTGAATTTTTTGATTTTCCTTTTGAAATTCTTTCTGTTCCTTTTGATGGGTCTAATTGTGGACCTGTTTTTTTCCCTGATAGTTTGAGGAATAAATATAAAATAAGTTTTAAATACAGGGAACCAAAAGAATCGGAAAGAGTATTTTTTACATGTGGGGGATGTATAATGATGGATCCTACTTTCCGTTGGATGGATTACAATCAGATAATATTAAAAGATATAACTAAAATTATCCAATAAAAATAATTATTATGAAAACACAAAGATTTTTATGGTTTTTATTTTTTATAGTCGGGTTAGCAATATTTACATTAGCCTCGCTAACTACAAATAAAGAGGGAAAGTTTTACTATGCTTTTGATGAAAAGACACCCCTTATACCTCAGGATAATACACTATTGGTTAAATTTATAAAGGAGTTTGACAGAGTAAATATGGAAAATTTCTTAAAAGTATCAGTACCAGGAATTGAAATAAAATGGCATAATCCTTTCGTTGCAGAGATTTCCACAGAATCGTTAAAATCAACAGAAGATCTGAAATTGATGTTAGAATTACAAGACAATATCTCTTCCTGCCAGCCTTTTTACAAATCTGATGATGGATTAGTTATGGGGGTAACTGATGAGATATTAATCAGATTTATACCAGGTGTTTCTGATCAGCAGCAAAAAGAGCTTCATAATAAGTTTAAAACAGAAATTATAAAAAACCAATATTTATCAAAAATTAATTTGCCCTATAGGTAGCGATGCATTAAACATAGCTAATGAATATTTTGAAACCGGTTTAGTTGAATTTTCAACACCAGATTTTATATCTTATGGTGGGTATTTTCAGGAAATTCCAAATGATACATATTTTGGATATCAGGTAACCTGCCATAATACAGGACAAACATTTAATGATGGGCATTCCGGAACAAATGATGCCGATATAGATGCACCTGAAGCGTGGGAAGTTTGTACTGGATCAAGTGATATTATAATTGCGGTTACCGATCAGGGAGTAACATCAAATCATCCCGATTTGCCAAATACAAGACAGGTAAGATTGAAAGGGAGTGATTACAGTAGGAGCTTCAGATCGTTATGATCAACAAGCAAATTACAGTCCAACTAGTGATCCAAATTCTCCTGACAATCAAATCATTGACATTGTAGCGCCATCGCACCGAGCCTGGCCATGCAGAATAACAGGTGAAACACTTGAAATGTGGACGATTGATATCCCTGATACGGTAGGATATAATCCATGGCACGAGTCGGGGAATTGTGATAATCCACCTCCATTAGGAGAACAATTGCCAAACTCAGGCACAAACTATTTATCCTATACCGGGAGATTTGGTGGAACTTCTCATTCTTGTCCAGTGGTTGCAGGAGTTGCAGCATTGATGTTATCTATTGGTCAAAATCTTACATATTTAGATGTATTCGATATATTAACTACCACTGCAGATGAAGTTGGGGGATATACATATACAAATGGTTGGAGTGAAGAATTAGGTTATGGAAGAGTAAATGCATTTAGTGCAGTATGTGAAGCTTTGAAAAGAACAATATCTGTCACCGGCCCATCATTGGTTTGCACGTCAGACACCACCTTTACCCTTCACAACCGTCCATCTGGTACAACGGTAAACTGGACAGAAAGCATAAACTTGCTATATGTTAGTGGGCAGGGTACAGATTATTACACGGTAAGAGCCCATCCTTACGGATCAGGGGGAGGTTGGGTTCAGGCAAATATAACTGCTGGTAGCTGTGATGCTATTCCTATTCATTATGTTATCGATTGGGTTGGACCACCTTATGTTAATCCGGAAACAATACAATTTACCTGCGCCGAAGGAGAGGGATATTTATGTACAAATGCTTTCGGAAACGAATTTTCTTTTTATTATACTGGTCCCTACAATTATTTTGATATTAAACTAATGAACTTCAGTGAAACACAAACTCTCTGGCAAGAGCAAATTGAAGGTACCTGGGGTACTGTTGAATATTATCCACCAGAAGGTACATATAAGTTCATGGTACGGGGAAATAATGATTGTGGAACTGCCACTAACTGGAGTAAAACAACGGTTGATTATGTTGATTGTGGGTGGTGGTTTATGAATATCGTTCCCAATCCTGCCACAGATGAAATCAAAATAGAAATAAAAACGGATTACATCGATACTTATACCGAAGGTGATACATGGGAAGCCGAAATTTATAACCAGAAATTGTTGTTGATGCATAAAACAACCAGGTTGAAAGATAAAACATACACGATCAATGTTTCCGGTTGGAAAGAGGGAATCTACTTTGTGCGTGCCAAAGTAAATGACAAAGTAGTGTCCGGGAAGTTTATAATATCAAGGTAAGATTCAAATTAGTTGTCGAATTGTGCGCATGGATTAGCCATCTCCGGCTTTACCATTCGCCGTTTCTCTCAACAGTAGAACAGCAAATTTTATAATATATGGGTCTTATCAAATAAATCCGAACTTTTTCTGGTAAAAAATTAAGATGTTGTTCAACTCAATAAATCTCCGTTATTTTGAATGATAATACAATATTACCTCAAATCATCTTAAAGGCCTAACTTTCCTGATGCGGTCATAATAAAAAGGGGGCTTTATTTAACGACACACACTCTGATACAGAGTAGATCATAATAATAGTATCTGTAATTTGATAATAATATAAAGCGGTGAAACAGAATACCAAGTATTGACGCATTATCATAGTGTCAGCAATTCTAAAAGGGGAATAGCTGTTATAAGTATTTTCAATAAAAAGGCCCCCCGAATTGGAGGGCTTATAAATTTTTAAGCATAGATTCAATGACTAATCACTAGCTGCTGTACACAAGTATTTCCATCATAAATTACATGGACATAATAAATTCCATCATTGAAATGACTTGTATCAAACTGTATAGAGGAATCTTTAGTCTTCGAATTTGTAAGTAAAAACTGTTGACTATTGAATATTTTTATTTCATATTCTAAAATGTTATTTAAGTCTACATAATTCTCATCCAAACTTATCTCGACAATATCATCAGCCGGATTAGGAGACATTCTGAAACCAAAACATTCGTCTATCCACACTGGTAAACTTCCATATCCTGTACCACAAGTATTAGACACATCACAATAAATGGTTCCAGTCCCATCTTCATCTGCGCTAACAAGTACCTTTGTCCAATTAGATCCTCCTTTAATACTAAAATGATATGATGTTGACCAACTATAAGTTCCACCCCAACGATCTTCTGGATTGAGAAAGTACCATTGCATTTCCTCACATTCAAGATATGTTGGACCATCAATTGTTGGATCGGGTACTCCATAATAAAAATCCTTATGCATAACTAGATCGTCAAGACCGCAAGTAAAGTCAACTGTAAAAGTCACTCTCGCTTCTCCATCTTGTATATTGCTTGTTGAAGCTGTTGTGCCAGTCCCTGATGCTCTGGTAATTGCACCTTGTTTTATCACCCAAGAAGCTGATGCCAATGTATCTGGGAAATTTAAAAGAGAATACGATACAGGTTTGCTACAATCTAAATCTGGTCCTGATATTGACATTGAAGTCTCAATAGAAATCTCGTTATAAAGCATAATACCTTGTGCTGATTCATCAAAAAACCAAAATTTACAACCCTGTGAAGCATTATACTCAAGATCCGACCATAGTGACGAATACTCTAGAGCAACTGTATCCCAGTCGCGTGTTGGATGTTTCCATGTCCAATATTGGACAAGCGGAGATTCTGATTCTTCTATATCAAAATAAATACTCATCGGCTCATAATCGAGTTCATCGAAGATAATTCCGGTATCAATAAAAACCGTATACCGTTCATTTTCTTCTAAGTTGTCAAGATAAAAAGCCGCTTTACCGTCAGCAAAAGTACCAAATCCAGTACATTTGTATTCAACTTCAATAGGATAGTTTACTGCCTCTCCAGTAGGTTGCCCAAAACTGTCTCCTAATAATAATTATTGAAAAAATCAGTAGTACAATAATATTTTTCTTCATAGTTATAAGTTTTTAAATTTTATTGTTCTGGTGAAAAATAAAATTTAAATCCTAAAGTTATATTTAACCCTCTATGTTCATTATCAGATTCAGCTATTTTGATTGCAGTTTGTCGAAGCTCATAATATGAAACAAACGTTTCTAGTGCAATATTTTTATTTAAAAACAGACTATATCCAATACCAATATCCCAAAGGAAATCTCTAAATTTAACTGGATCCACTTTAGCCCCCGTATAATAATATCCAAGTCCCAATGCCCCTTTTGCAAAAACTCCAATTTTTGTATAATACCTAAAGGCTGGTCCTATTATCAACTCATCAGAGGTTGTAATTGATTGACCGTAATCTATTCTCTTTATAAAATACTTTATTTCAATTCCTGTTGAAAATTTATTGAACATAAAATAACCAAAATCAATCGTTCCTTCAAAAATTGTGGTCTCTCTTTTGACAGTGATTTGTCCATCGCTGGTGACATGATTAGATTTATCTGTACTAAAATCTAAAGCTCCACCAACCCATAAAGATCCTTTTGAGATTGGCTTTTCAATTTGTCCTAAAGCATTTAAGAATAGAATAGTTATTAGGACTGAGAGTAGTAGTATCTTTTTCATGCTTATTTGAGTTAAGTGAATATTTATCCTATATCCTAAATGTCAAATTAAAAAATATGACCACAACATTTATTACAAAATACAGCAAAACAATCTAATACCAATAAAGTCAATCTGAGCGAGGTTTAGTTGTTAATATTAACTCTTCGAAAATGAGTTCGGAGGTTCGAAAAAGAGTTCGACAGAGAATACAAGTTTACAACAAAATGAAATGTCTGTCAACATATTTGAATAATATAGTTTGTTTCTTAATAAAATATCTTTAAGGAA
>Ga0315539_1003712_pt1 | contig 10672 bp, 12 predicted proteins | sample SalMarSW160150MG_FD_203097 | JGI IMG/M metagenome (GOLD analysis project Ga0315539, IMG submission 203097) | Salt marsh sediment microbial communities from the Plum Island Ecosystem LTER, Massachusetts, United States - Salt Marsh Sediment SW1601-150 ... | reverse complement strand
TAATCCTTGCCGGCGGTTCAGCCATGCTGCCTCTTTTGCCCAAATATTTAGAAGAAAATTTAGAAAAGCCAGTTATTATTGGCGAACCTTGGACCAGAATTAATATAGATGTTTTGAGAAAAAAACAATATATTAAAAAAGCTCTTAATATTAATCCAATTCTTTATTCTGTTTGTATCGGGTCTGCTTTGCGTGGATTAATGAAAGATTCAAAACAAGCCGGGATAAATTTAATAAAAAAATAATATAGTTTTCCACAGGTTTTTTAAAATATTATGATATAATTATGATATAATATAGTTGAAACATGATAAAAAGGTCGATTATTTTTAAAGTTTTAAATAAAACCATTTAGATATGAAAAAATTAAAAGGATTTACATTAATTGAGCTTTTAATTGTTATTGCAATTGTAGCTATTTTGTCTGCAGTAGTGTTGATAGCAGTTAACCCAGCCAGGCAAATGCGAGATGCTCGAAATGTCGAGAGGATGGCGGAATGTAACGCAATATTAAGCGCAATATCACAATATCAGGTAGATAATGAAGCTCTTCCTACTTGTGTAACTACTGATTCTACCTGCATTGGAACTGACGATGTTACTCCATGTTGTGATTTAACTACTGATCTTGTTGATGGTGGTTATATTGCTGAAATTCCAATCGGCCCTGGCGCTACTTGCGACGCTGCTAATACTTGCTATGAGGTTATGAAAACCGCCACTGACCGAATTACTGTTTCTGCTCCTGGAGCTGAGAATACAACTATTAGTTATACTCGCTAAAATAAAGTGAAAAAAGGGTTTACTCTAATCGAACTTTTAATAGTGATTGGAATTATTATTGTGTTGGCAGGTGTAGTTATTGTAGCTGTTAATCCAATGCGTCAATTTGCTATGGCTAATAACAGCAGACGAATGGCAAATGTTAACGCTATTCTAAATGCTGTTTCTCAGAATATAGTTGATAATAAAGGAACATGGGTTTGCGCTGCTGGTTCTTTGCCTGCCAGCGCAACCAATATGGCAGATTCTGCAAGTGATCCAGCTGGATATGATATTTGTGCTTGTTTGGTTCCAACCTATATTCCTGAATTGCCAGTTGACCCTACTACCAGCGCTTATACTGACTGCGCAAGCTATAATAGCGGTTATTCTATTTCTCAGGACGTTGTTACTTCCAGGGTTACTATTTCTGCTCCTAATGCTCAATCAGTGGATGGAAGCTTTCCTGTAATTTCCGTTACTCGTTGATTATATAAGGTTAAAATAAAAAGATAGAGCCAGTTCTTGGTTCTATTTTTTTGCTTATACTAAATAAGTTTTGAAGATTGTTTGTGCGGAATATTGAGATGCTGATAAGCAGACTTGGTAACGGTTCGGCCGCGTGGAGTTCTTTCAATAAAGCCAAGCTGCATTAAATAGGGTTCATAAATATCTAAGATAGTATCTTCTTCTTCCGAAGTAGCTGCAGATAATGCTTGGAGACCAACAGGACCCCCTTCAAATTTTTTAATAATTGCTTGTAAGATTTTTCTATCTCCTGATTCAAGCCCAAGTTTATCAATTTCTAAAAATCCTAAGGCTTTTTCAACAATATCTTTTGTAATTATCCCTTTTCCTTCAACTTGAGCAAAATCTCTAACTCTTTTAAGAAGCCGATTAGCTGTTCTTGGAGTAAATCGAGAACATTGAGTAATAATTTTAACAGCGTCTGGCTCTATTTCTATTCCTAAGATTCTGCTTGATCTTTGGATAATCTTTTCAATATCTTCTTTTTTGTAGAAATCAAGCTGAAAAGTTGCTCCAAAGCGGTTTCTTAAAGGGGCAGATAACAAAGCCAAGCGGGTAGTAGCTCCAATTAGAGTAAAACGAGGCAATTTTAGTTCCATTGTTCTGGCCATTGGTCCTTTTCCTAAAACAAGATTCAGTTTGAAATCCTCCAAAGCCGGATAAATAAACTCTTCAATTAGCTTGTTCATCCTGTGTATTTCATCACAGAATAAAACATCTCCTTCGTTTAGATTGGTTAGAATTGCAGCTAAATCCCCGACTTTTTCAATAACAGGGCCTGCAATTACTCGGATTCTTGTTCCTAGTTCTTTGGCAATGATATGTGATATAGTAGTTTTGCCAAGTCCGCTTCCACCATAAAAAAGCAGGTGCTCTATTGGCTCTTTTCTTTTTTTAGCCGCTTCAATAATTATTTGAATATTCTTTTTTACTTTTTCTTGGCCAACATAATCTTGCCAAGTTTTTGGTCTTAGAGTTAAATCAAGAGTTTCATCTTCTTCAGTTAATTTTGGCGTAAAAGGCCTTGAAGGGCTTGACAAATCTTCCATAATGTATTAAAATGAGTGATTAGAAATAGATCTAGGGCTGGGGGCTTTGGAGTTTTCCGCAGATGGATGGTTTGGTGAGAACGAAACCACACCTCGGGAAAATTCTAAACTTTTGTTCCTAAAGCTTAAGTCCCCCCCCAGCCCCAGGTCTATTTTTATTGTTCGGCAGCAACTCTCTCTATTTCTTCAATAGTTGTAGTTCCCTCCAGCACCTTTATAAATCCATCCTGGCGCATTAGAGCCATTCCTTTTTTTATTGCTAATTCTCTCATACTAGAAATAGAAGGAGAAGTTAAGATAAATTTCTCCATATCAGTATCATTCAGAAAGAATTCAAAAATACCAATTCTTCCTTTGTAACCGGAAGAATTACATTCTTTACATCCTTTTGCTTGAGGAATCTTTGTTAATGCTGTTAATTCTGGAATTTTAATTTCTTTGCTAAGTCCTTTTAGGGCTTTTTTTATTTTCTTCAGGTCTTCTGGAGAAGCTTTTTTAAATTTTACGCATTTTTTGCAAACTTTTCTGACTAATCTTTGCGCAATCGCTATATTTATAGCCGGAGCAATATTGTTTGGTTTTTCTCCTAATGCCTGAAGCCGGGCTATAGTGCCGGCAGCGTCATTAGTATGCAAAGTGCTTAAAACCAAATGACCAGTCAAAGCAGCTTGAAGGCCAATTTTAGCAGTTTCAAAATCCCTAATTTCGCCCACCAACACAACATCAGGATCTTGACGCATTATTGATCTTAGTCCTTTAGCAAAGTCATATCCTTTTTTAGAGTCAACTTGAGTTTGAGAGATTCCTTCTAAGTGGTATTCAATCGGGTCTTCAATAGTAATAATTTTAACTTCTGGTTTGTTGAGTTTTTTTAAAATGGCATAAAGAGTAGTGGTTTTACCTGAGCCAGTCGGACCAGTGACCAGAATCATTCCGTTTGGTTTTTTAATTTCTTTGTTAAAGATTTTTGACAGGTCTTCTCTTAGTCCAAGCCTTTCTACATTAATTAAGCTTTTTGGGTTTAAAATCCTTAGAACAATTGATTCTCCATATTCAGCTGGTAAAGATGAAGCTCTGATTTCTATCGGAGTTGCGCCTAATAAAATAGAAAAACGGCCATCTTGGGGCCGGTCGGTCACATTTAGTTTGAGCCTGGAAAGAAGTTTAATTCGGGAAATGAGGGCTTTATGGATTTTTAAATCAAAAAGCAGAACATCTTGTAAAATTCCATCAACTCTGATTCTATTTTTTGCTTGCTTTTCTTCTGGCTCAATATGAATATCAGAAGCATCAAGATTTATAGCTCCAGCTAAGATAATGCTAAGAAGCTCAGTAGTAGTTGTTTTAAAAGACGCTTCAATTTTCTTCTTAAAATCAGGAACATTCTTTACTTTCTCCTGAATATCTTTAACTATGTGCTCAGGAATTTCAACTTCTCCAGTTATTTTTTTTGCTTGCTCCATGTTATGATATATTAACATGAAAAAAGAAAATATTACAAGTAGTTCTATCCAGACAAAAAAATTAGGCGAGAAATTTGCTAAAGAAATTTTAGCAAAGAAGTCAAAAAAGAAAAGTTTTGTTATTGGTCTAGAAGGAAAACTTGGAGCAGGAAAGACCTGTTTTTTACAGGGTTTTGCAAAAGGATTAGGAGTAAAAGAAAAGATTCTTAGTCCAACGTTTGTCATATACAAAAAATTCCAAATTCCAAATTCCAAATTCTTATATCACATTGATTGTTATAGGGTTCAGAAATCAAAAGAATTATTAGATTTGGGCTTTAAAAAAATCATTTCTAATCCTGAAAACATCATTGCTGTTGAATGGGCTGAGAAAATCAAAGAAATAATGCCTAAACATGCTCTTTGGATTAAATTTAAATTTATTGATGAGAAAACAAGAAAAATTGAAGGTTTTGTGTTAAAATAAGATATGGAGAAAAAGAGATTAATTATTATTGATAGTAATGCAGTGATTCATCGGGCATTTCATGCTTTGCCTCCCTTAACTACTAAGAAGGGAGAGTTGGTTAATGCTATTTATGGATTTTTATTAGTTTTCTTTAAAGCAATTAAAGAGTTTCAGCCGGATTTTGTTGCTGCTACCTTTGATTTTCCTGCTCCTACTTTCCGTCATGAAAAATACAAGCTTTATAAAGCTACTCGGAAAAAAGCTCCACAAGAACTTTATGAGCAAATTCCTAAGATAAAAGAAATCTTAGAAAGTTTTAATATTCAGATTTTTGAAAAACAAGGATTTGAAGCGGACGACCTTATTGGAACTATTTCCAAAGAAGCTCCAAAAAAACAGATTTTGCCCGAGATTGAAACAATTATTTTAACTGGTGATTTAGACGCTTTACAGCTTGTTGATAAAAATACCAAAGTTTATGCTTTAAGAAAAGGACTTAAAGATACTGTTTTATATGATAAAGAAAAGGTTAAGGAAAAATACGATGGATTAATTCCTGAAGATCTTGTTGATTACAAGGCATTGAGGGGTGATCCATCAGATAATATTCCTGGAGTTCCAGGAGTTGGCGAAAAAACAGCTATTTCTCTGATTAAAGAGTTTGGAACTTTGGAAAATCTTTACGAGGAGTTGGAGCAAAATAGCGAAAAAGCTAAAAAAATAAAGGAATCTTTAAGAAAGAAACTTTGCCATTATAAAGAACAGGCCTTTATTTCCAAGATGTTAGCTGAGATAAATCAGAATGTGCCGATTGAATTTGACTTGGAGAAATGCCGCTGGCCAGGCTATAATAAAGATAAGGTGATTCATCTTTTTAAGAATTATGAATTTCAAACTTTAATCGATCGTTTGTCAAATAATGTTTTGGAAGAAAAACAACAACAATAATTTATTTTTGGGAAGCGATTTAACAATTGCTAACTATCTTTCTGACGGGCTTTTGGTTTTTGACAAAAACAATAAACTTGTTTTAGTTAATCTTCAAACTGAAGAATTCTTTCAAACTAGAAAGGAGAAAATATTAGGCAAATCAATTTTAGAACTAAACCGTTTTTCTAACTTCGGACCATTAGTTTCTCTTTTAACAGGTAGAACAAAAGAGTTTTTCAGAAGAGAACTTCAGGTTGAGGAAGACTTTATTTTAGAAGTAACAAGCACTTCAATGATAATCAATGGAGAAAGATCCGGCACTTTAGTGATTTTGCATAATGTTAGTCGGGAAAAGATAGTAGAAAAAATGAAAAGCGAGTTTGTTACTTTAGCCGCTCATCAATTGCGCACTCCAACTTCAGCAGTAAAATGGTCTCTTCAAATGTTGTTGGACGGAGATTTAGGAGAATTAACCAAAGAGCAAAAAAAGATTCTTGAAAAGATATATAAGACGAATGACAAGGTAATTAGATTAGTCGGAGACCTTTTGAACTTAGCTCAGATTGAAGAGGGAAAGTTTCTTTCTAAAGTGATTCTTTCGGATATTGAAGATATTATTCAACTTATAATAAATGCGAATAGAAAAACAATAGAAGAAAAGAAACTTAATTTTGAGTTTAAAAAACCAGAAGACAAATTGCCTAAGGTTATGTTAGATGTTGAGAAAATGAAAATTGCTATTGAAAATATTTTTGATAATGCTCTTAGATATGCTTTTTCTGGCGACAAGGTTTCAATTTCTCTTAAGTATAATAAGAAGGAAATAGAAATTAAAATTCAGGACACTGGGATGGGAATTCCTCAAAACCAGCAAACGAAAGTATTTACTAAATTCTTCCGGGGCACTAATATAATGAAAGTAGACACTGAAGGAACAGGACTCGGGCTTTATATAGCAAAAAATATTATTGAGGCACATGGAGGAAGGATTTGGTTTGAATCTGAAAAAGATAAAGGTTCAATCTTCTACTTTACTGTTCCAGTGAAAGAAAGCTTTGCCGAGTTTATCACAGGAGGGTTTTATTAACAGCTTGGGTTTGCATTTGTTTTACAAGTAGTATAAAATTAAAATAGTAAAGTGATTATAAATAATATGGCTAAAAAAATTCTAATAATTGAAGACGATAAGTTTCTTCGGGAACTCATTGGTCAAAAACTCCTAAAAGAAGGTTATGATATTGTTGAAGCGGTAGACGGAGAAAAAGGAATAAAAAGCATTAAGGACGAAAAACCTGATTTGGTTTTGCTTGACCTAATTCTGCCGGGGATGGATGGTTTTGAGGTTTTGACTAAGATAAAAGAAGATGCAGGAATAGCTCAGATTCCAGTGATTATTTTGTCAAATCTTGGCCAGAAAGACGATATTGAGAAAGGATTAAAAATGGGAGCAGTAGATTATTTAATTAAAGCCCATTTCACTCCAGGAGAAATAATTGATAAGATCAAAGTAGTTTTGGAGTAGGAACTTGAAGTAAGAATAGGAAACTTAAAAGGCATATAACGTTATTAAGTTTATGCTTTTTTTATTTAAAAATTGAATTTATTTTATAATTTAGTAAGATAGAATAGATATGATTATTTTTCTCTATGGCGAAGATACATATAGGATGAAGGAAAAACTGAAAGAGGTGATTGAAAGGCATAAGAAAATCCACAAGACTGGGTTGAACTTGAAGTACTTTGATGATTTTACTAATCTTAAGGACGGAATTAGGCAAACATCAATGTTCAAAGAAAAAAAATTGGCAGTTGTAACCAATGTTTTCGCAAGTCCTGATTTTAAAGAGGAGTTTTTCCAGAATAAAAAAGAGTTTTTAGATTCAGAAGATATAATTTTAATTTATGAGGAAAAAGACTTTAATAAAAATAACTCTTTATTTAAATTTCTTAAAAAAAATGCTAAGTCTCAAGAGTTTAAGTTCCTTGCAGGTCAAAAATTAAAAGATTGGATTAAAAAAGAATTTGATAGATATGAAACAAAGATAGATTTAGGGGTTTTAGAAAAACTTATTGAATATATTGGCAATGATCTTTGGCAAATGAGCAATGAAATAAGAAAACTGGCGAGCTTTAAAAATAATAAAACAGTTAAAACAGAAGATATTGAACTTTTAGTAAAGTCAAAGATTGAAACAGATATTTTCAAGACCATTGACGCTATAGCTGATAAAAATAAAAAGCAGGCATTAGACCTGCTTCATAAACACTTGGAAAAAGGAGATTCTCCTTTATATCTTTTATCAATGATAAATTATCAATTCAGGAATCTTTTAATAGTTAAGGATTTTATTGAAAAAAATAAGCCTTATAATATTATTTTGAAGAGGAGCGGTCTTCATCCTTTTGTTGTTAAGAAAAGTTATTATCAATCCCAGGAGTTTACTTTTCAAGAATTAAAAAAAATCTTTCAGAAGATTTTTAAAGTAGATCTTGATATTAAAACTGGAAAGATACAACCTGAAATAGCGCTTGATTTATTAATCGCAGAGATTTAACTTTTATTAACTAATTTCGTTATTCTTGATTTCTTTCTTGATGCAGTGTTCTTTTTTATTATTCCAACTTTTGCTGTCTTGTCCAATATCTTATATACTTGAGGCAAAAGCTTTTTAGCATCTTCTATTTTTTTCTCAGTAACTAAAACTCTAAGCTCTTTAATAAGACCTTTCATTTTCTTCTTATAAACAAGATTTCTGGTTCTCCGTCTTGCGTTTTGACGGAGGGCTTTTTTAGCGGATTTTGTTATTGGCATTGCAATTGTATATTAGCAGAAACAATATTTTTTTCAAGCTTTATTGTATTTTTATAATAAATAAGTTAATATCACAATAAATAGCACTTTAACATAAAAATAAACCAAAGAATAGGAGATAATGTAATGACCAAAGAAAAAAAAGATAATCAACGCTTGCTTAGAGTAGTCGTTCCACCTTATCCACGACTGAACATCTTTAGCAGAAAAGCAAAAACAACAACAGCTTTAGGACCAATTATGGTTGCAACAGTTGCAAACCAGTTAGAAGGATGGCGAGTAGAAGTAATTGACGGAAACAATTACAAAGGACCTATGGGTAAAGATGGACTACCTGATCATAGAGCATTACAAGAAAAAGATAGAGCCTCAGTAGTTGGAATATATTGCGGACTTAGCAGTACAATAGAAAGCGCTTGGAAAACAGCTTCGTTCTATCATCAACAAGGAGTATTTGTTATTGCTGGCGGGCTTCATGCTCATCATCTTCCAAAGGAAACCTTAAACCATAATTTTGATATAGTTGTTCATGGTGATGGAGAAGCGGTTATTCAGCCAATTCTTCTTGCTTTTGAAGAAAGAAACTTTGAAAATATTTCAGGAGTTTCTTATTTTAAAAAGGGTCAATTTAAAAGAAATAGTCCAAGAATGAATGAAATTTTAGATTTGGACTCTTTACCTTTTCCAGATTTTGATCTTTTGAAACATAATAATAAAATAAAGACCTACCCAATAAGTCGCACTAGAGGGTGTGGAGAAGGTTGTGAATATTGCGAAGTGAGAGGAAGGGTTCGTTTTGCTAGCCCAAAACATTTTTTTAATACAATTGTTTTGTTGGTGAAAACGAGAAAAGCAAGATCTTTTTTTGTTGTTGACGATAATTTTAATGCAGACCACGAAGGGACCAAAAAATCCCTTGAAATGATTTTAGCAAAGTATAAGCGGCGACTTAAACTTTTTGTTCAATCAAGATTGGATGTTGCAGAAAACATTGAATTTTTAAAGCTTATGAAAAAAGCAGGAATTAGAGCGGTTTGTATAGGAGGTGAATCTTGTATTGATGAAGAATTAGAAGCTATGGAAAAAGGATACGATTCTTCTCAAATGCTTAGATGGATGAAGATTTGGCGATCTTTCTTTTGGGTACATCTAATGCTTATGTTTGGTTATCCTTTAAAGATAAAAGTAACACTTATTAGCGCTAAAGAAAGATTCATGCTTTTCAAAAGTTTTATTCGTAGAGTTTGTCCAGATAGTGTTCAAGTAGCGCTTACGATTCCTTTGCCAGGAACGCGTCTTAGAAAAAGAATAATGGACAGAATTTTGAAAAAGGTTCCGTGGGAAAAATATGATGGAAACTTTCTTTGTTTTGAACCTGAAAACATGACTTCAGATCAACTTCAAAAGATGCATATCAAGCTTATGAGTAGGTTTTATAACCCATGGAGTATTTTTCGGATTCCATTAAAGCTTATTACTCTTCCTCTTTATCCTTTATTTTTAGGATGGGAAGATTGGTATCGTGGATGGGAGGGAATCATCACAAAATATCTAGGATCTTTAACTGTTAGGAAATGGAAGAAAAATAATTTAAAGAAATAAAATAACGCAGTAAGTGCTGAAACCAATTTTCAGCACTTTTTTATTGATTTTTAGCATAAAATTCAATATACTGAAACTAATATGATATCTTATTTAGACGGTAAAATTATTATAAAAAAAGACAAGTTTATTATATTAGATGTTAATGGGGTTGGTTATCAGGTTTTTTTATCTAAAAAAACCTTAATTAAATTACCAGAAATTGGTGAGATTGTTAAAGTCTTTTGTTTTTTAAACGTTAAAGAAAATATATTAGATCTTTATGGTTTTTTAGATTATAAAGAGCTTGAATTCTTTCAGATTTTAGATAATATTCGCGGAGTTGGTCCCAAAGCAGCTTTGGAGATTTCTTCTCTAGGATCCTTAGAAAGTATTAAAGAAAGAATTTTATCTAAAGATGAAACATTATTTTCTGAGATTTCAGGAATAGGAAGGAAAAAAGCAATGACGATTATTTTAGAATTGACAGGAAAGATTAAGGATATTTCTAAAGAGAAAAAAATAGAGAGAGTTGACGAAGCCGAACAAGGTCTTATTAGCTTGGGCTTTACTCGACAGCAAGCAAAAGATGCTTTAGCAATATCTTCTAAGGATATAAAAGATACAGAGGAAAGAATAAAAGCCGCTCTAAAAGTCTTAGGAAAATGAGATTGAAAAGTTTAATTAAGAAAATTATACCCGATTTTTTATTAAGCTCTTATCACTATTTTCTATCATGGATAGGGGCTTTTTTCTATTGGTTTCCTTCTAAAAAAATGACAATTATTGGAGTGACAGGGACCAGTGGGAAATCTACAGTAGTAGAGTTATGCGCTGATATTTTTCAAGAAGCCCTTCGGCAAACTCAGGGCAAACAATTTAAAACAGCTTCGATGTCTTCTATTAAGTTTAAAATTGGAGATAAAGAATGGGAAAATAAATTAAAAATGACAATGCCTGGAAGAATGAAAATTCAGAGATTTTTAAGACAGGCAGTAAAGGCAGATTGTGAATACGCAATTTTAGAAGTGACTTCCGAAGGAATAAAACAATATCGGCATAAATTTATTGATTTTAATGTTGCTGTTTTAACTAATTT
>Ga0315539_1003705_pt1 | contig 10681 bp, 11 predicted proteins | sample SalMarSW160150MG_FD_203097 | JGI IMG/M metagenome (GOLD analysis project Ga0315539, IMG submission 203097) | Salt marsh sediment microbial communities from the Plum Island Ecosystem LTER, Massachusetts, United States - Salt Marsh Sediment SW1601-150 ... | reverse complement strand
GGCCGGGGCGCCGAGCACGGCATTCTCATCAAGAGCGCCGGTGCCTTAGAGAGGTCTCACCAGATAGACACGGTGCTGCTGGATAAAACCGGCACCCTGACCCGGGGCGAACCCAAAGTTACCGATATTTTAGCTATCCCCAACTCATCTCAGGAAGAAGTCCTCCAGCTGGCGGCCTCGGCGGAACACGGCTCGGAGCACCCGCTGGGCGAGGCTATAGTCAAAGCCGCCGCCGATAAAAAACTGAAGCTGCTCCCCGCCTCGGACTTTGACGCCATCCCGGGGCAGGGAGTCAGGGCGTCGGTGGCCGGTAAAAAGCTGCTTTTAGGCAATCTTAAATTCATCGAAGACAAGGGTCTCTCAATGAACGGGCTGGGGATAGAAGCCGAGCGCCTCAGGGAAAAGGGCAAGACGGTAATGTTCCTGGGTGCCGACAGCCGGGTAATGGGCGTCATCGCCCTGGCCGATACCCTCAAGCCCAATGCCAGGAAAGCGCTGGCCGAGCTCCACAAGATGGGCATTGAGACAGTTATGATTACCGGGGACAACCGGCGCACCGCCGAGGCGATTGCTCATGAGGTGGGCATTGACCGGGCCCTGGCCGAGGTGCTCCCCGAAAACAAGTCCCGCGAGGTCAAAAAGCTGCAGAAAAAGGGCAAGGTAGTAGCTATGGTCGGCGACGGCATTAACGACGCCCCGGCGCTGGCTCAGGCGGACGTGGGCATAGCTATCGGCACCGGCACCGACGTGGCTATGGAAACGGGGGACATCACCCTGATTAGCGGCGATTTAGAAGGGATTGCCACCGCCATAGCCTTGAGCAAGAGCACCATGCGCACCATCAAGCAGAACCTCTTCTGGGCCTTCGCCTACAATACCGCCCTCATCCCGATAGCCGCCGGAGTCTTATACCTGGCTTTCGGCACCAGCGGCGTTCCCTCGGGGCTAAATTTCATACTGGGCGAATACGGTTTTCTCAACCCCATTCTGGCGGCGGCCGCCATGGCCGCCAGCTCTATTACCGTGGTATTTAACTCGCTGCGCTTAAAGCGGTTTAAGCCCGCCCGATGGGCAAACTAAAAAAGGAGGTATCCGATGGCTATTGACCCCGTTTGCAAGATGACGGTTGACGAAAAGAAGGCAGCCGCCACCTCGGAATACAAGGGCAAGAAATACTACTTCTGTGCCGCCGGCTGCAAGAAAGCCTTCGACCGGGACCCGGGGAAATACCTGACCAGGAAAAACTAAAAAGGAGGCGCCATGAATAGCAAAGTAAGCATACTGGGACTGGTGGTAATTATCATGGGCATCATCGCTCTGGGGATGGGCGTCGTTTTTGTCCAGCAGGGCTTTGATAAAGAGGCCTGGCTGGTGCGGACGATGGCCAGTGAACAGATAACCATGCCCGACGGCTCCGGCGCCATCGTTGACAGTTCGGCACTGGCCGAAGCCGCCGGTGACATAGTCAGGGAACACCGGCACGGTATCGCCCCCACCTACGGCGACCTGCTGGGCGGGCAGAATTTTAACCCCGCCGACCCCGCCCAGCTTACCTACGCCCAGGCAATGAACATTGAAAACTACCTGTACCTGGCCGTCACCGCCTTCGGCGTCTTCACCGTGGTCAAGGCAGCCGGCGCCTTCATGATAGTGATGGGGCTGGCGCTCGGCGTCACCGGCTACGCGCTGTGGGGCCTGGGCAGGGCATAAGCCAGCCAAGAAAATTACTTAATTTAAAGTAAAAAGGAGGCGTAAAAATGAAAGTTAAAAAGGTTGGAGAGAAATACAGATGCAACATTTGCGGTAACGAAGTGACAGTAACCAAGGTCGGTGGTGGTATTCTAGTATGTTGCGGAGAGGAGATGGAGAAAATAGACTAAAAGCGGTAGGCAAGATGGATACGCCATTAAAAGGTGCTCTCGCTTAAGTAAGGGGGTGTTGCCCTTGTGAAACAACCAGAGGTAAAAAATACTCAATCAAGAAATATAAAAATAACCAGAGGAGGTAAACCATGGCTAAAGTAAGCCGAGAAATGGTGGAGGTGACCGGGATAGATGTCGATGAGCTTATCGAACTCCTGGTCAACAACGCCGCCGCCGAACTAACCACTTACTACTACTACACCATCCTGCGAGCCAACCTCATCGGGCTCGACGGCGAGACGGTAAAGGAAATCGCCGAGACCGCCCGCATTGAGGACCGCAACCACTTTGAGGCAATTATCCCCCGCATCTACGAGCTGGGCGGCAAGCTGCCGGAGAGCATGGTCGATTTTCACAACATGTCGGCCTGCCCGCCGGCCAGCCTGCCCAAGAAAGCCCACGATGTCCAGGCACTGCTTAAGGTGCTGGTAGAGGCGGAGCGATGCGCCGTCAGGGGCTATACCCATATCTGCAATCTTACCGCGGGCAAAGACCACCGCACCTACGATTTAGCCCAGTCTATTCTCAACGAAGAGATTGAGCACGAATCGTGGTTCTCCGAATTCCTGGGCGAAGGCCCCTCCGGCCATTTCCTGCGCCGCGGCGATACCTCCCCCTTCGTCTCCAAGTTCTTGAAATAATCGCCCGATGATGTATCATAGTGGGGAGGCTCGGGGGGACGGGCCTCCCCAAAACTCTAACTAAGCCGGACCAGGAATGGAAAATAGCTTCTTTCAAAGCCTTCATCCGGTGTTGCAGGCGCTGCTGGCCACCTGTTTTACCTGGGCGATGACGGCTATAGGGGCCGCCGCCGTATTTACCGCCCGGGACATCAGCCGGCGGGTTCTGGACGCCATGCTCGGTTTTGCCGCCGGGGTGATGATTGCCGCCAGCTACTGGTCACTGCTGGCGCCAGCTATCGCCATGTCACAGGGCAAAGCCATCCCGGCCTGGGTGCCGGCGGTGGTCGGTTTCTTGCTGGGCGGCGTCTTCCTGCGCGGCATTGACAGGGTACTACCCCACCTCCACCTCGGTTTCCCCATCGAGGAAGCCGAGGGAGTCAAGACGGGCTGGCCGCGGAGCACCCTGCTGGTTCTGGCCATAACCCTGCACAACATCCCGGAGGGCCTGGCGGTTGGGGTAGCCTTCGGGGCGCTGGCTGCCGGACTGCCTTCGGCCACTATAGGAGCGGCCATCGCCCTGGCCATCGGCATCGGCATTCAAAACTTCCCCGAAGGTATGGCGGTCTCCCTGCCCCTGCGCCGTGAAGGCTTCTCCCGCGGCAAGAGTTTCTTTTACGGACAGCTATCGGCTATTGTTGAACCCATCGCCGGCGTTATCGGCGCCGCCGCCGTCATCATTGCCCAGCCCATCCTGCCCTACGCGCTGTCCTTTGCCGCCGGCGCCATGATATTCGTCGTCATCGAGGAGGTCATCCCGGAAGCCCAGCGCGGCGGCAACACCGATTTGGCCACCGCCGGCGGTATGATCGGCTTCGCCGTCATGATGTTGCTCGACGTCGCCTTCGGCTAATGATAAAGCGTACACGCCATGAAAGTCTTTACCATGCAAGAGCTAAAGAAGTACGACGGCAGCCGGGGTGTCGCTTATGTCGCCTATTCCGGCAAGGTCTATGATGTTTCAAAAAGCTATCAGTGGAAGAAAGGCGTTCACCAGATAAGGCATTATGCTGGGCGCGATCTGACCCGTGCCCTGAAACAGGCCCCCCACACCCCCGATTTGCTCTTCAAGTTCCCCGTGGTCGGCACACTGGCCGACTAGCCTATTCCTGGCTGCCGAACGACCACATCGCCAGCACCACCATCACCACCCCGAAGGCAGCTACAATCATTAAATCCTCAGCTATGGACATGGTATGCCCGAAAACGGTAACGCCCAGCGAGGAGGCCGACTCGGCGCCAAGCACCAGCCGACGTATCGGGTCAATCCCATAGGTGGCCGGGTTTATTTTGACCAGAACATTCATCCAGGCGGGCAGGTTATTGACCGGAAAGAAGACCCCGGAGAGAAAGACCATGGGGAACACAAGCAGCTGCATCACCGCCTGATGGGCTTCCATGGACTTTATCCGGGAGGCGAGGAGGATACCCATGGCGGAAAGGGCGCAAGCGACCAGGAACATCACCGGCAGCAGCTGGGGCAGAACTTTCCAGGGGAAGGTGATCCCGAAGATAGGGGCAAAGATAAGTATCAGCGTCCCCTGAATCAGGGCGATGGTAGCTCCGCCCAGCGTCTTGCCGGCGGCCACCGCCACCCGGCTGACCGGCGCCACCAGCACCTCCTTCAGAAAGCCGAACTCACGGTCCCAGACCACGGAAACCCCGGACATAAAGGAGGTTAACAGCACCGTCATGCCGATGATACCAGGGAAGATGAATTTAGAGAAATCAACCCCCGGCGCCAGCATGCCCATACTGCCCCCCAACCCACTGCCAAAGACAACGAGAAACAGCAGGGGGAAGGCAAGAGACATTACCAGGCGCATCTTGTCCCGCCGGAACCGCAGCAAATCACGGTACCAGATAGTATAGATACCCCGCAGGTTATTCACGGCTCTCCTTACCCCTCTCCCCACTTTTTACCCGGTGTTCTTCTTCCCGTACCCACCCGCCCAAAACGGGCTTCGCCCCTCTTATACTTCCCTTTTTGCCCCACCCTTTTCTATACCTCAAATATCCCGCTTTTTTAATGCCGCCGCTGGCGGCGGCCAAACCGCCGCGCCATCTCCTTCAGCTCGCTCTTAACCGTCTCGTCCCTCAGCCCACGCCCGGTCAGCTTGAGGAAGACATCGTCCAGCGTCGGCCGGCGCAGGCTGATAGAGAGGATTTCGGTCTTAAGCCCCTTTATCAGGGTGGGAATGAACTTCTCGCCGTCGGCAATCTCAAAGCTTATCTGCCCGCCATCGTATCTGGGCTCTATTTTATAGCGCGCCTGCAGTTCCGCTCCAGCCTTCTGGTCATCAACCGTGCTTAAGCTAATAACGTCTCCCCCCACCATCCCTTTGAGCTCGCTGGGGCTATCCAGGGCAATGAGACGGCCGTGGTCCATGACGGCGATGCGGCTGGAATACTCGGCTTCATCCATATAGTGGGTGGTCAGGAAAACGGTGGTCCCCTCCGTCTCCCGCAAGCCGAGGATGAACTCCCAGAGGCGGTGTCGGGTCTGGGGGTCAAGCCCGAGGGTAGGCTCATCCAGGAAGAGCACCCGGGGGCGGTGGATGAGGCCGCGGGCAATCTCGAGGCGGCGTTTCATACCACCGGAGAAGGTCTTGACGATGTCGCGGCGCCTTTCCCAGAGCTCAACCATCTTGAGCACCTGCTCTATCCTTTCCTTTCTCACCGAGGCGGGGACGTTGTAAACCCGGGCGTGAAAATCCATGTTCTCCAGGGCGGTCAGCCGGTCATCCAAACTGGGGTCCTGAAATACCAACCCGATGCACTGGCGCACCTGGCCCTGCTGGCGGGCCACGTCAAAGCCGCTGACCAGCGCCCTCCCCGAGGTCGGCTTGGCCAGGGTACACAGGATGTTAATCGTTGTTGTCTTGCCCGCCCCGTTGGGGCCAAGCAGGCCAAAGACTTCTCCCTGGTCAACGCTAAAAGTAACATCGTCCACCGCGCGCAGGTTGGCATAGCTTTTGACCAGGTGCTCCACTTGGATGATATGGCTTTCGGACATACTCCCCTCATTTTATGCCCAACGCTTCTTTTAACGCAAATGGCCTCCGCTTTTAACAAAACTTAAACCCCAATTTTATGGGCAATTAATCCCCAGCGCCTAAGATTAAGCTGCGAAATAAAACTACCGATGAGGAGCGGCCATGATTGTAATGATTAAAAGTGTCATCAGATGCCCCAATGATATGGTGCTGGTCTTTGACGACGATGAGGAACAAATCCCGGAGTACCAGGGTTGGTATCAGCAGGTAAGAGATCTCATTCTCAGGAATGCCCCGCCGGATACGGTTTTCGGCTACTGGTTCAACTATGAGGCTGATATAGCCACCCTTCCCCGCGAGGAGTGGTAGGAACCCCCACTGTTAACAGTTCTCTTCTTCCCCATACCCACCCACCCTCATAGGCTCCGCCTCTAAAACACTCTTACCCCCCAAGGGGTAATTATCCCCATATCCCCCCAAAGGAGAATGGGAAAGAGGTTACACCTCTTTCGGGCGGGAGGGTGGGAAATAAAAAGTACGATAAAAACCGGCCAATCCCCCTAGAGCTTTGATTAAAGTATTTCGATGCCTATAGGGCACCTTATGGCATTTTTGTGCCATTTATGGTACAATTGGCATACATGGCAGATACGGCAACGGCCCAAAAAATCCTGATAATAGACGATGACCCCGCCTTTGTCAGGCTGGTGGAGCAGGTTCTGACTCCGGCGGGCTTTAAGGTACTCACCGCCGCCAGCGGCGGCGAGGGGCTACGCCTTTTATTTGCCAACCGCCCCGATATAGTGCTCCTGGACGTGGTCATGCCCGAGATGGACGGCTGGCAGACCTGCAGCCGCATCCGCGATATCACCGATGTCCCCGTCATCATGCTCACCGCCCAGAAGAACACCGAAGAAGACATCGTGCGCGGGCTGGAGTGCGGGGCAGATAACTACCTGATAAAGCCGGTAGGCCGGCGAGAGCTGGTGGGGAGGGTGCAGGCGGTGATACGCCGTGCCGAGCTTTCCGCCCCGGAGGAGCAGAAAGGGACCACCTTCAGTGACGGCTACCTGACGGTGGATATCGTCCAGCGCCAGGTACTGGTCGACGGGGAGCGGGTGAGGCTGACCCCGATTGAGTTCCGCCTGCTGGCGCTGCTGCTGCAGAATGCCGGGCGTATTCTCACCCACAAGCAGCTTCTGGAGGGGGTTTGGGGCTGGGAGTACACTGATGATCTGGACTACGTGCGCATCTATATCTGGCACCTGCGCCAGAAGATAGAGCCCGACCAGTCCAAGCCCAAATATATCATTACCGAACCCGGTGTCGGCTACTCCTTCCGCAAAAGCAAATAAGCCACCCCACCCTTTAAAGGGTTCTCTATCTTCCCATACCCACCCGCCCAAAAAGGCTCCGCCTCTTTCCGTCTCTCTAACCCCACCCCCAGAAGAGACGAAAAACCTCCCCTTATCCCCCCACCCCCTTCTTGTGAGATCTCTAAAGGCACAGCCTTTGAGGGCGGGTCAGGGTGGGAAGAGAAACACCTGCTAACATGGGGAGGGGTGGTAACTTCCCCCTGAGAAGAAATTGATAGAAGTATCACTTCTATAGGGTGGGAGGGTGGGAAGTACAACGCACTCTAAAAATCGGGCTAAACTTTCCCTTCCTTTAGAAACTTTTACCCCCAAAAAACCAAAAATTCCCTCCGCTCCGTAGCTAAAAAAACTTGTGATTATCCGGCGGTAATAGTAGAATAGAGGCGAGCACAGCCAGCAAGGGGGTTTATTGTCCCGGGTTGAAGTCTCCGTAAAGCCCAGCCTCCCCGACCCTCGGGGGGAATCGCTAAAAGCCGATATCCGCGACCTCGGCATTGGCACCGTCCAGCAAGTCAGGGTCAGCGATATCTATCTGCTGGAAGGGGATTTAAGCCGGAAAGAGCTGGAAACAATCTGCCGGCAGCTGCTGGCCGACCCCGTAATCGAACAGTATTCCACCGGAGAGCCACCCCCCACCCCACCCAATGCCCGCGCCGTTGAGGTTGCCTATAACCCCGGCGTTATGGACCCGGTAGAAGAAAGTGTCAGCAAGGGCATCGGCGACCTGGGTATAACCACCGTCACCTCGGTCAAGACGGCCAAGAGGTATTATCTTTCGGGCAAAATCTCCGCCGGCGATATTGAGCTTATCTCCACTAAACTGCTGGTCAACAGCGTAATTCAGCACGTGGTCACCGGCGGGGAAAAGGTGGCACTGCCCCCGGCCAGCTACAGCTTCTCTCTGGAAAAGGTTGAACTGCTCACCCTGGATGACGGCGGATTAACCAGGCTGGGGCGGGAAAAGCTGGAGCTAAACCTGGAAGAGATGAAGCAGATTCAGGGCTACTTCGCCAGGGTGGGGCGCAACCCCACCGATGTTGAATTGGAAACACTGGCGCAGACCTGGTCGGAGCACTGCAAGCACAAGACATTCAGTTCCCGAATAAAGCTGGGCGAAGAGATTATTGATAACCTGCTCAAGAGCACGGTGATGCGGGTGACCGAAAAGCTGGCCAAGCCCTGGTGCCTTTCCACCTTCAAAGACAACTCAGGGGTGATAGACTTTGACGGCCGCTACGCCCTCTGCTGTAAGGTTGAAACCCATAACCACCCCTCCGCCATCGAGCCCTACGGCGGGGCCTCAACCGGGCTGGGCGGGGTTATCCGCGACCCCCTGGGCACCGGATTAGGGTCAAAACCGATCGCCAACACCGATGTTTTCTGCTTTGCCCCCCCCGATTTCCCCCATGATAAATTACCCCCCGGCATCCTACACCCCCGCCGTATTCTCAAAGGGGTAAGGGCCGGGGTGGCCGACTACGGTAATAGAATGGGCATCCCCACCGTCAACGGGGCTATCCTCTTTGACGAAAGGTATCTGGGCAATCCGGTGGTGATGTGCGGAACTATAGGCATCATGCCCAAAGAGGCGGCCCAGATGGGCCAGCAAAAGCCCGGCGATCTGGTGGTGGTGGTCGGGGGCAGGACGGGGCGGGACGGCATTCACGGCGTCACCTTCGCCTCGGCGCTGCTCACCGGCGAATCCGAAGAAGTATCGGCCAGCTCGGTACAGATCGGCAACGCCATTACCGAAAAGAAGATGATTGACGTCCTGCTGGTAGCCAGGGAGCGGGGCTTATACCGGCGCATCACCGACTGCGGCGGCGGCGGGCTCTCCTCGGCGGTAGGTGAAATGGCCGCCGAAACTGGCGTAAAGGTAAATCTGGAAAAGGTCCCCTTAAAATACTGCGGCCTCTCTTACCGTGAGATATGGCTCTCCGAATCTCAGGAGAGGATGCTGCTGGCGGTGCCCCCGGAATCGGTTAAAGAGCTGATTGAGCTTTTTGCCAGCGAGGATGTCGAGGCCACCGTCATCGGCCAGTTCACCAGTGACAGGCGGCTTAAGCTCTTATACCAGGACAACCTGGTCTGCGACCTTGATATGGAATTTCTCCACCACGGCCTGCCCCAGTCGGAACGGAAGGCGACCTGGCAGCCAGCCCAACACCCCGAACCCGACTTCGCCGAGCCAGCTGACCTGAGTGAAGACCTGAAAAAGATTTTAGGCTCGTGGAACGTCTGCAGCAAGGAGTGGGTCATCCGCCAGTACGACCACGAGGTACAGGGGGGCAGTGTTCTCAAGCCCCTATTAGGCATAAACAACGACGGCCCCGGCGATGCCGCCATCGTCCGCCCCCTGCTCAACTCCGATATGGGCGTAATCATCGCCAACGGCATCAACCCCAAGTACGGGGATATAGACCCCTACTGGATGGCGGCTTCGGCGGTAGATGAGGCGCTGCGACAGATTATTGCCGTCGGCGGCAATCTTAAAAGAGTGGCCCTGCTGGACAACTTCAGCTGGGGCAACCCGGAAAAGCCCGACCGCCTCGGCGGCCTGGTGCGGGCGGCCCAGGGCTGCGCCGATATCGCCCTGGCCTACGGGGCGCCCTTTATTTCGGGCAAGGACAGCCTCTACAACGAATACCAGACGGGAAAGGAAAGCATCTGTATTCCCCCCACCCTGCTCATCTCGGCCATGGCGGTGATGGCAGACGTCTCCAAAGCAGTCTCGATGGACTGCAAGCAAGCGGGCAATCTTATCTATACCGTCGGAGCGACATACGATGAACTGGGCGGCTCGCACTACTACCATATTCACGGCGCTACGGGCAGCAAGGTACCCAGGGTCAACCCGGAAAAGGGCAAGAAGCTGATGGACAATTTAAGCGCCGCCATGGAGAAGGGACTGGTAAAGGCCTGTCACGACCTGAGCGAAGGCGGCATCGGGGTGGCGGCGGCGGAGATGGCTTTTGCCGGGGGGCTGGGGATAACGCTACACCTGGGCAAAGCACCCCTGGGCGAAGACATTACCAGAAATGACAATATAATTTTCTCCGAATCAAATACCCGCTTCCTGGTGGAGGTAGCCCCCCAGGATAAGCAACGCTTTGAGCAGGCAATGAAAGGGGTAGACCTGGCCGCCGTCGGCGAGGTAACCCAAGACGATAAGCTTGAAATCTATGGCATCAACGGGAAAAAGGTGGTCTCAGCCCCCATAGCCGAACTAAAGGAGGCCTGGCAAAAATCGTTGGGATGGTGAAATGGCCAGAGTAAGAACGCTGATAATAAGGGCGCCGGGGACAAACTGCGACGGGGAAACGACCTTTGCCTTTGAGCAGGCTGGCTCGGCGGTGGATTCGGCGCATATTAACCAGCTCGTCCGGCGGGGCAAGCTTATCGCCGACTACCAGATACTGGTAATACCCGGCGGCTTTACCTACGGCGACGATATTTCGGGGGGCAAAATCCTGGCCAATGAGCTAAAACTAAAGCTGGGCGAAGATATCAAGAGATTCGTCGAACGGGGCGGGTTAATTTTAGGCATCTGCAACGGCTTCCAGGTGCTGGTGAAGGCGGGTATTCTGCCGCCGGTAGCCGACGGCCAGCGCCTGACCCTGTCCGGCAACGACTCCAACCGCTTTGAGTGCCGCTGGGTCTATCTGCAAATAGACCAGAAAAGCCCCTGTATCTTCACCAAGGGAATC
>Ga0315539_1003698_pt1 | contig 10691 bp, 8 predicted proteins | sample SalMarSW160150MG_FD_203097 | JGI IMG/M metagenome (GOLD analysis project Ga0315539, IMG submission 203097) | Salt marsh sediment microbial communities from the Plum Island Ecosystem LTER, Massachusetts, United States - Salt Marsh Sediment SW1601-150 ... | reverse complement strand
AGTGGCTGTAACAATTCATTTAAGTCCTTAAATTGTGACGTATAACGAAACAATACAACCATTACCATTATTTATCCTCTAAAGTTTATATTTTTAAATTTGATTAGGTTTCAATTCCATGAAAAGAGAAGGATACGTCGTTCTTTTGATCTCATTTTTGGTACTAAACACCTCACAATCCGTTGCTCAATCCATCCCCAGCAGCACAAGATCCAGAGATGCGGTTGACAGGAAAACACCTGTCCTGGAAGATGAATTCCAGAACAAAAATTTAACACTTGGGAACCCTGTTTTTATCCGGATATTCAAGGAGAGTAAAGAGCTGGAAATGTGGATTCAAAAGGAAGATCAATTTGAACTCTTCAAGATATATGATGTATGTTATTATTCAGGAGGACTTGGGACCAAAACCAGGCAGGGGGATGGTAAGAGCCCGGAGGGATTCTATTTTGTTACACCAGGGCAATTGAATCCAAACAGCAATTTTCACCTATCTTTTAACATTGGCTACCCAAACCGATACGACAGGGAACAGGGATATACCGGCGGAGCCATTATGGTGCATGGAAACTGTGTTTCTATTGGTTGTTATGCAATGACAGACCGAAGAATTGAGGAGATCTGGACCATCATCGTCAAAGCATTTGAAAATGGCCAGCGTTTTTTCAGGATTCACATCTTCCCTTTTCGGTTCGCAGACAATACCCTTCAGAGACATCGGAATTCACCATGGTATGAATTCTGGATGAACCTGAAAGAGGGTTATGATTATTTTGAAGAACGGGGCTATCCCCCCAATGTAACGGTACGAAACGGGAAATACATATTTGAATAACCTTTATATGAAATAAAATGAAGAAAATAATCTTTTCACTATTTCTATTGTTAATCACCAATGGTTCATTGGTTCAATCCTCCGAAATCGAACAGTTTTATTACGATTTTGATGTTGATCCCGGTTGTGATAAGCAAGAGTTGTCACGAGCTGCAAGGACTTCTGTTGCACTTGAAACCCTGGTGAATAATGAGAGACTCGGGGGTATGGCCTATTATTATGAAGGATCAGATGATAAACGATATGAAGATATTATCACTTCAGTAATACCCGGAAACACATTGCTTACAATGCATGGTGTCCCTGTTGTAGGAGAATACGAGATAAAAAATGCCCTGGCCATGAAAATTATGGATCTTATGGGCATTGGAGGTAGTTTTTCTGAATTTGTCGCTTTGGATCTTAAGCAAGACGTCGTGTTACTTGGTCACGATGGACCAGGTCATGCCAGGATTGCAGAGGGAAAAGTAAAATTAGTCCCGCTGCCGGTATATCATGGAAAACCAGGTAAAGGACTGTCCATTCAGATGAGTGTGCAACATGGCCCTGTAACCGTGCTTTCTGTTGTTCAGACAGGCGATGGAAAGATCAAATTTCTTGTGGCTGAAGGCGAAAGTGTTCCCGGTCAGATTCTAAATATAGGCAATACAGGCAGTCGCTACCGATTCTCAATTGGTGCCAAACGGTTTCTAAAGGAATGGTCCGAACAGGGTCCTTCCCACCATATGGCAATCGGAATCGGACACGTTGCTGAAACCCTGGAAAAACTGGCAAAAATTTTAGGGATTGAATACATCAGGATTTGTTGACCATTTTACATAAACTCCAACCGATGAAAAAATCAAAAAAATTGTTGCTATTAGCAATACCCATAGTGGTTCTGCTTTCATTCAGTGATTGCACTGTACAGGAAGAATATTACCCGGAAGGGGCGGTTACAAATTTCAGCGATTTAATGCAGGAATTTCCTGAACCTTCCAGGATCTATGGATCTGCTCCATTGTATGTCTGGAACAGTGTCATAACCCGTGAGGGGATTGATCAGGATATGAAGGCATTTAAAAAGGCAGGTTTTGGAGGGGTATTTATTCATCCACGTCCGGGTCTGATAACCGAATATATTTCCGACACATGGTTCGAACTGTTCCGATATGCTGTTGACAAGGGGAAGGAGCTGGATATGAATGTTTGGATATACGATGAAAACTCCTATCCGAGCGGTTTTGGCGGGGGGCATGTACCGGCACAGATGCCTGAATCCTATAACCAGGGACAAGGTCTGCAACCAATGGATACAACCCTGATACCATCGAATTATGCTGATTATTTTTTAATCCTTAAAAAGGGTAATGGGGAATACGTGAATATCACATCTGTCGCCAACAAGGAGCAAGGGAATAAAGGTGAATATGTACTCTTCACAAAAACTTACTTAAAAAAATCAGACTGGTATGGAGGATGGACTTACGTTGATCTGCTCTATCCCGGCGTAACGGAGAAATTTATTGCGGTTACGATGACCGGATACGAAAAGATCGCAGGCGATGAGTTTGGTAAAACCATCCCGGGTGTGTTTACTGATGAGCCACAAATTGCTTCTCCGGGGGGAATCAGATGGACACCTGATCTGTTTGCTGTTTTTGAGAGTCAATGGGGGTACGACTTAAAAATTAACCTGCCTTCACTCTATAAGGAGGTAGGGGAATGGAAAAAAATAAGACATAATTATACGCAAACTTTATTGAGTCTCTTCATTGAGAGATGGTCGGTACCACAATTCGAGTATTGCGAAGAGAAAGGTCTGGCCTTTACCGGACATTACTGGGAACACGGTTGGCCTAATATGCAGCATGGAGGCGATAACATGGCCATGTACGCCTATCATCAGATGCCAGGTATCGATATGCTATTTAATCAATTTAATGAGGATTCTCCCGGTGCACAGTTTGGCAATATTCGTTCGGTAAAAGAGTTAGCCAGCGCTGCCAATCAAATGGGGCGCTGGCGGAAATTGAGTGAAACCTACGGTGGTGGCGGATGGGATTTAACTCTTGAAGATATGAAACGGCTGGGTGACTGGGAGTATGCTTTGGGCGTCAATTTCCTGAATCAGCACCTCTCTCACTATACCCTGGCTGGTGCCAGAAAATACGATTACCCTCCTTCCTTCACAACTCATTCACCCTGGTGGGAGAATTATAAGTACCTGAATAATTACTTCAAACGGTTATCCCTGGCCCTTTCTTCCGGCAAACAGAAGAATAACATCCTGGTCCTTGAACCTACAACTTCCGCATGGTTATATGATTCGTACGTTTATGGTTCTATGAACAGGCAGTTAGATACCATTGGTATAACTTTTCAGCGATTTGTTACCATGCTCGAAAAGAACCAGGTTGAATATGATTTGGGTTCAGAAGATATCATTATGAAGCATGGTTCTGTTGAAGAAAATCAATTCAGGATCGGAAAATGCAGGTACTTAAAGATAGTAATCCCTCCAATGACCGAGAATCTGAATCGATCCACTTTCCAGTTGCTCAAAGAGTTTTCAGCTAACGGTGGTGAAATACTGGCATTTTCGACCCCAATCCTTATGGATGGCAGTCCCAGTGATGAGGTAGCTGCCTTATTTGACAAAGAACACAAAAATGTGCTTCATTTTTCAAAACTGTCGGATGAAGTATTGGCTGATCATTTTGAAAATGATGGGGTGGAATTTGAACGGGTAACAGGAGGTAATCTGTACCATCATCGCAGGCTTCTGCAGGATGGTCAGATCATTTTCCTTGTAAATTCAAGCCTTACAGAAGAAACTTCGGGCGTGTGTGTGGTTAAAGGGAAAGATGCCATCATGTTGAACCCCTTTACGGGTGAAGCTGCTGATTATGACGAGACCGTTGAAGGTAACAATATTCATATCTCCTTTTCATTGTATCCTGCTGAAAGCTTGTTGCTGTATGTCTCTGATTCAAAAACTAAAGGATATGCAACTGAAGTGGGAAAAGACAAGCAGACTCTGATACCGGCAATATCAGGTATTGAAGTAAAACGTGAAAGAGACAATGTTTTAACCATCGATTTCTGTGATTTGACCCTTTCCGGTAAAACGGTACGGGATATGAATGTCTATGATGCAGGGATGAAGGTATTTATCGAAAATGGATTTCAAAATGGTAATCCATGGAATCACTCAGTTCAGTATAAAAAATCAGTCTTGGACCTTGGTAATTTTACAGAAGAAAGCGGGTTTACAGCGACATACAAGTTTACCGCTTCCGGCAAATTTGATTATTCAAACTTTAGGGCGGTTGTTGAAAGGCCTCAGCTGTGGAGCGTTTCAATCAATGATCATGTGGTAGATCCCGAACCCGGGGAGTGGTGGCTCGATCGCTCTTTTGGTGTCTTTACAATAGGCAGATGGATTAAACAAGGGGAGAATAGCATTTCAGTTCAATGCTATCCTATGAAAATCCATGCAGAAATAGAACCGGTTTACATCCTTGGTAATTTCTCGGTCATTCCGGCAGAAAAAGGGTGGATCATAGAGGCCCCTTCTGAAACATTGAATCCGGGTAGCTGGAAAGATCAAGGTATGCCTTTCTACTCCTGGGGTGTTCTGTATAAAAAGGCTTTTAACGTTCAACAGGATTCAGGATATTATTACGTTGGGTTAGGTAAATGGAGTGGTACGGTAGCAGAAGTAATTGTGAATGGGAAATCTGCAGGAACCATTGTTCTTCATTCAGACAGGGTGGATGTTACTGATTTTATTGATGCAGGGATCAATAACGTTGAAGTAAAAATTATCGGGAGTTTTAAAAATCTTCTTGGACCTCACCACAATAACCCTGAACCTGGAATCGCCAGTCCTTGGCATTGGCGCAATGTAAAAGTTTATCCTGCAGGAGAGAATTATCAAATGCTGGATTATGGGTTAACGGGTGATATATATTTGTTTAATTGATACGGTATTTTTGCTCTTTATATTTGCATTTGCATTCCTGGTTATACACATAAAACCCTGAAAGGAGTTATCATGAAAATCAGATTGTTGATCCTGGCGCTTGTTTTTGGAACCTCATGTTCTGTTGACACTGTTTCAACATTGAAAGAACAATTTCAGAATCCTCCTGATGATGCGCGTCCCGGCGTATACTGGTACTTTATGGATGGGAACCTGAACGGTGCAGAGATGACAGCCGACCTTGAGTCAATGAAAGAAGCCGGTCTGGGGAACCTTATTTTTCTCGAGGTGAATGTGGGGATGCCCAGGGGCCCGGTGGATTTCATGAGTGAAGAGTGGCAGGACCTGTTTGCCCATGCTGTTCATGAAGCGGAACGCCTGGGGATTGACATTACGGTCGGTTCCGGTCCGGGCTGGTCCGGCAGCGGAGGACCATGGGTTGAACCCAGCCAGTCCATGCAGCACCTGGTATTCAGTGAGACAGAAACCAGGGGGCCTGGAAAGTTCGACAGGTTACTCCCGTTGCCGGAACAGCGCTCCACGATATGGCACAAAATGAGCAATCCCTTCTACGAAGATGTGCTGGTGTATGCTTTTCCCCGCTGTAAATCAATCATTCCTGATATCAATGAAAAGGCGCTCTACGAAAGGGACCCGTACTCATCGAAAGCCGGGGTGAAATCCTATCTGCCCTCACGGGCTGCCTATCAGGAACCTGAAGATGAAGAGATCATTTCTATCGGAGAGATCATTGACCTTACCCAGGATCTTGATTCAGACGGTCGTCTGCAGTGGGATGTTCCCGAGGGTGACTGGACGATTGTGCGTATGGGACGGCGTACAACAGGAGCCAGCAGCCGCCCTGCTCCTAAGCCCGGATTGGGCCTTGAATGTGACAAGTTCGATAGCCTGGCTTTGAATGAGCATTTTAAGCACTATTATGCAAGGCTGCTTGATAAGGTTGGCCCACGAAAGGGGAATCATGGATGGACTACAATACATATCGATAGCTGGGAGATGGGTGCACAGAACTGGACACATAGGTTCAGGGAGGAGTTCAGGGAACGGCGGGGGTACGATCCCAATCCATACTTTCTTACCTATACCGGGCGTGTAGTCGGGAGCCTGGAAATCTCGGAACGTTTTCTCTGGGATGTTCGCCTGACAGCCCAGGAGCTGGTTCTGGAAAACCACGCCAGTCACCTGAAAAAACTGGGTTGGAAACACGGTTTTGAACTATCCATTGAACCCTACGATATGAATCCCACAGCTGATCTGGATCTTGGTGCGATTGCGGATATTCCCATGTGCGAATTCTGGAGTGACGGTTACGGATTTGAAACATCGTACAGTTGCATTGAAGCAACTTCCATTGCCCATACCATGGGTAGGTCAATCGTTTCTGCTGAAGCATTTACTGCCGATTCCGGGGAAGGCTGGAGGCAATACCCATGGTCGATGAAGAACCAGGGGGATTGGGCTTTCTGTATGGGTATCAACCGTTTTGTTTACCACACCTTTGTCCACAAACCACTTGGCAATGAATACCGGCCCGGAATGACCATGGGGCCCTACGGAGTGCATTGGGACCGGGGACAGACCTGGTGGCCCATGGTAAAGGATTACCACCGCTATATCACCCGCTGTTCCCACCTGCTGCGCCAGGGCATAACAGTGTCTGATATCCTATACCTTACTCCCGAAGGAGCACCACACATTTTTCGTCCTCCTGCCAGTGCTTTGGAGGGTAGAACCCTCCCGGATAAAAAGGGGTATGACTTTGACGGATGTTCACCCAACATCCTGATGACAAGGGCTGAAGTACGGAATGGTAGGATCATATTTCCAGGAGGAGCTTCTTACCGTCTGCTGGTTTTACCTCAATGTAAAACCATGACACCGAAACTCCTCTCCCAAATAGAGACACTGGTTAACGCTGGCGCCACGATTGTCGGTTCACCTCCAATCAAATCTCCCAGCTTGTCTAACTACCCGGCATGCGATACCGAGGTTCAATCACGGGCAAAGAAGATCTGGGGAGAATTAGAAGCGTCAAACGATATAACAATGCGCAGCTATGGACAGGGCACTATTTACTGGGGTGGCGTTTTTTCACCCACAGCCGTCGATACTCCCGGAGAAAACACTGTGGGTTTATCGGGATCCTCCGGGAGTGCCATCACAACGCTCTATCCTCACTATGATGATATTGCACTCCTGTTAAAGAACATGGAGGTGCATGAAGATTTTACGTCCACCGGTCCTGTTCGATACGAACATCGAAAAACTGATGAACTGGAGATCTACTTTTTGTCCAACAGGTCGGGTAAACCAATTCAGGTGAATTGCACATTCAGGATTAATGAAGGGCAGCCGGAATTGTGGCATCCGGTGAACGGTAAGATACGACCCCTTCCCCAATACAGGAGCGACAACGGTTTGACAACCATTCCAATGAAATTTGACACGTACGAGAGTTATTTTGTTGTCTTTCCCCGCAACCTTTCATCAAAACGGTTGAAAGACACAAGCAGTGTGAATTTTCCCGATGCAACACCCGTGGCAACATTGAATGGCTCCTGGGACATCTCTTTTGATACAAGGTGGGGTGGTCCGGAGAATGTAACCTTTGACACGCTTACGGATTGGACCCGGAGAGACGAACGAGGAATCAAGTACTACTCGGGTATCGCAACCTATCGAAAGAACTTCGATCTTCCCCCGGGTATTGAACCCAGCGGAACTATATACCTTGATCTCGGAACGGTTCACGATATAGCCAGGGTAAGACTGAATGAAAAGGAGGTTGGTTTAGTCTGGTGTGCACCTTGGCGGATTGAGATAACTGACGCCGTCAAAACCGGGGACAATTACCTGGAGATCGAGGTGGCTAACCGCTGGCCCAACCGTCTCATCGGCGATCAACAGGATCCGGATGGAGATGTGAGAACCGTCCAATGGTCTTCGGGGCTACTGGGTGGAAGGGAATATAAGACTGGCCGTTACACCTTTGCCACCAGCAAAGGTTACAATGAACTTCTGCCCTCCGGCCTGCTTGGTCCGGTCCGGATTATGGTTCAGCAGAAATGAGCTACCCCTATTCATTCCAAATGGAATTCAGAAAATAGTGACAGTTTCAAAAAAATAGTGACAGCTTCCTATTTTTCATTATACAATATTATTATCTTATATAACTGTTATATTGACACTTATAGCATTTTATCACAATTTTTAATATTTTACTAACCTATTGTTAACCAGTTATTTAAATTTATAAAAATAGGAAGCCGTCACCATTTATTTATCAAAGAAGTTAACAAGACAGAAATACTTAAACAAATGGGAAATGAGTTACCATATATTGCACTTCCAAAACAGTTTATTGTTATTAAAGAGTTACCCATGATGGGTACAGGAAAGATAGATTTCAGAAGCGTTACCAGGATTGTGCAGGAGATTATAAGTGATTCTGAATCTGACCGTGAACTTTTCTGTAAAAACAAGGTTCTCTAATTTCCAAACCTTGGATTGACAATGTTGTTATATATGGCCCCGAAGGTATAGGTAAGGCCTACACCGAAATCGTAATTGTATTCGGTTTCCAGCTCCCTCAATCGCAATAAAACCTCGGTTTCAGACAATTCACCTTTCACGAGGGATAATTGATCGTGAATCCTTCCAACGTCTCCGTACAGGCTCAGAGACAGCCCTTTAATGATCCTTACATGTAGAGATCCCTCCAATACCAGTCTGTTCTTTGAAAAATCATGCAGATAATTTGAAGCTTCCAGGGAAACATTAACCGAACCCCATTTCCCCTGTACCATAAAAGCCAGAAGCAATTGCTGGTGCATCCGGTTTTCACCAATCATGTTATAGATGGTCGTATCATTATAGGTAAGAAAGTTAAATCCAAGACCATAGAGTATTCTCAATTGCCGGTGATTCGATTCTGAATAGGGGAAAATATCATATTCAGCGGCGGGATATATATCGTAACTGTACTTCAGGTTACCATAAGTGGAAGTTCTGAAACTCAAGTAAACTCCTGTTGACCAGTGGTTGGAAAGGCTTTTGACAAGAAGGTTATCAAAATGGATCGATTCTCTTATGGCTACAATCGTTGTATCTTCAGAGATATATTTGGATCGCCTCATTTCGTAGTCAAGATCGGACTCAAATTTCCAATCCGGAGTGATTTTCCTGGTATTGATGGAACTTTCCAGGTGAAACAACTTATAGGACTTCTCACCTTCATATTCCGGATTGATGTCCAGTTCAAAAACCCAGTTATTCCACCGGTCAACCACCACCTCATCTTCTTTCCCTTTTTCATGGATGATCTCTATATCATCGATCAAGGGACTTTTTGACACATACCGCATTAATCCTATTTTTAACATCCTGGTCCTGCCATACCGGATATTGTCGCTGGTATCATCCGGGCTGGATGCATAGGTGAGGGTATCATTCACTCCCTTGAAATCATGCTGTCCCTGGAAGAAAAAGGTGTATTCATCGCCCCCGCTTCCTGTTTCCTGTTGTGTCTCAAGAATATAGACCTGGGCATCCCGGGTGTCTCTGACATAATTCACGTAGGGGATCTCCCGCCGGATGTAATCCATGTCACAATAATGGCAGTCAATGAATATTTTTATGGCATTTTCCCGTTTTACAGAGTCCGATGAAACAATATCTTGTCCTGCAGATTTACCACTGCATAAAAACAATAAATTCATGCTGAGCATCAATAGCGCAATGGTATTGGAATTTTTCATAGATAGAGAATTTTATTGATTAGTAAAGGCAGTTAATATAACTATGTCAAAGCTATAATCCAAATCTTAAGGAATTCTTAAGAGACTATTAATTGGGGCCTGTTCCAAAAATCCCATCATATTGTCTGTCCCATTGAAAAATTTTAAATCGGTAGCTGTCCCTATTTACTCTCTCTATTGCCCAAGTCGTTCTAATGAAAAAAACAGATAAATGTAAATAGCTTGAAATAATTACGTACCTTTGTCAAAATTTCAGATTTGAGAATTTGTGCATCTTACTAATTTACTCTCTCGATTAGTTCATCACTGCTCACCTTTTTAAATCCAATTTTCAAACAAAAACTTAAAACAATGAACATTTATGTAGGAAACCTTGATTTCAAGGTAAATGAAAATGACCTGGAAAAAATTTTTGGAGAATATGGAACAGTAAGTTCTTCAAAGATCATTACTGATAAGTATAGTGGCAGAAGCAGGGGCTTCGGCTTTGTCACCATGGAAAACCAGGATGAAGCAAAGAAATCAATTAAAGCACTGGACGGAACCACATTGCACAACAGGGAAATTGTTGTCAATGAGGCAAAACCCAGGAAAAACGATTAGTAACAATTATTTTATGTAATTATGACAAACGGAAAAGTAAAATGGTACAACGAAATCAAAGGATTTGGTTTTATTGAGTCAGAAAATGGTGACGATATATTTGTTCACCGAACCGGATTATCTGGTTCATATCGTGGACTTCAGCCTGAACAGGAAGTCGTTTTTGAAATCAAACAGGGCGATAAAGGCCTGTTTGCGACAAACGTGAAATTAGCTAACTAAAGCATTTGGGTCTAACCCAAAGTGTTGTAATGCCAGGGTGCTGCTGGCAGCTTATCTGGATATTAATCCGATTTCAATGCGGCAGTTAAAAATTATAAAACAAATAACCCAGCGGAACGGTGATTCGGTAAATCGCTACTTTCAGGAGATAAACAAGTATCCTATGGTAACTGCCGAAGAGGAAGTTGAATTATCAGCACTCATCCGAAATGGCGATACCGATGCCTTGAAGAAGCTGGTTGTTGCTAACCTGCGTTTCGTCATATCCGTAGCTAAACAATATCAA
>Ga0315539_1003697_pt1 | contig 10691 bp, 6 predicted proteins | sample SalMarSW160150MG_FD_203097 | JGI IMG/M metagenome (GOLD analysis project Ga0315539, IMG submission 203097) | Salt marsh sediment microbial communities from the Plum Island Ecosystem LTER, Massachusetts, United States - Salt Marsh Sediment SW1601-150 ... | reverse complement strand
AGCTCTTTTTTAATTCCTTGAAGCCGGCGTTGTAAATTCAAACCGTATTTATTCCCGGCAAGGACGGCTATTGTTCCCTTTTCATTGAGTTCACTTGCAAGTCCCTTCATCAGCATTTTGCCGAATTCAATATCATCCGCGCCATAGTAAGCAAATCGTGTACTACTTGGCGCATCTGAATCGAAACACATAATCGGTATTCCTTTCCCAACCACTTTATCGATTGTTGGAATCAGATAGTTTGCATTAGAGCATGATATTGCAATGCCATCTACTCCTGAACGCGAAAAACGTTCAATTGTAGCCTCCTGTTCCTCAACACTTTCTTTTTCAGGAGTTTCCCAATCGATTACTATATTTATATTATATTTCGCTCCCAAATCCTTTGCAGCTAATTTCGCTCCTGAGTGTGCCGCCACAAACACAGGATTTTCTTTAATTTTTCCAATAAGGCCGATCGTTATTTTTTTCTTGCTGAATATATTCTTATTTGTCTGGCCGAGTAACATTACACAGCATATAAAGATCAGAGAAAATAACAAAATAAATCTGCTTTTCATCTTATTGATTCTCCTTTAACTACTTCATAAAATTTATCCGACTGTGCGGCCTAATCGCTTTTTATTCTCTATGACGGATTGTGAACTTTGTGAAAGTGCTCCTTGTTCATTCTGAGCGTTTAGTTTAAATTGATTAACAAGTGATTGAAGAATCTCGGTTAACCTGTTTAGATCCTCTGCAGCACGAGCAATCTGCTGGGTACCAGATGCTGTTTGCTGAGTTACGCTGGCTATCGCTTCCATATTCTTGCTGATCTGTTCGCTGGTGCTCGATTGCTCTTCGTTAGCAACGGCAATCTGTGAGACCATATGCGTCACCTTTTGTGATATTTGTACGATCTCCTGCAGTGACACACCGGCGTGATCTGCCAGCATAATTCCTTCATCCACCTGCTTCGTAGCATTTGCCATAGTACTAACCGCACCATGACTGTCAGATTGTATTTGCTGAATCATTCCCGCAATTTGTTTCGTCGCTTTTGTTGTCTGTTCCGCCAGCTTCCTCACTTCATCAGCGACTACTGCGAAACCCCGACCCTGTTCGCCGGCTCTTGCCGCTTCGATAGCAGCATTCAAAGCTAAAAGATTTGTTTGATCGGCAATATGCTCAATTACGCCAATAATTTCCCCGATCTTATCGCTTGATTTTCCAAGATTTTGGATTGTTCCGGCTGATTCGCGTACAACATTGGCGATCTGCTTCATTCCGCTTACAGTATCCAGCACGACTTTCCCGCCTTGTTCTGCAGAACTTTTTGCCGTCTCTGCAGTATGAGCAGCTTCTCCTGCATTCTCTGAATTTACAGCTATACTCTTTGCCATTTGTTCTACAGCCCGGGCTATCTCTTCCGATTGAGTAGTCTGTTCCTGAGAACCTGCAGCCATTTCTTCTGTACTGGAACTAATTTGTGCGCTAGCACTTGCGACTGACGTTGCTGTTTCGGATACCTGAATCAATGTATCACGTATGGAACCTACAAACCGATCAAAGGAATTTTTAAGTTGGCCCATTTCATCTTCCCGGTCTGTATTAAACTGCGTGTTTAAATCAGCATTTTCGATACTTACTCTTATTTCCTGGATATCATTTACCAAAAGACGTGAATATTTGACAACCCATACGACTCCCAACGCTAATATTACTATATTGATAATTGAAGACCAAAATACCTGTCCATTCACCACATCCATAATCGGTTCCATGGAGATGCCTACAATCGTGGTTCCCAATTTTCTTCCGATATATTCAATAGGCTTTGCCTGTAAAACAATATCATCTGCATCATTAAATTTTACATCGCTCAATAGCGTGGTTACATCATATTCTAATTCTCTTGGATTATGTTCGATAATGGTTTGATTTGATTCATCCAAGATTAAGATAAAAGCAACAGCAGGATCTTTCTTCGCCCAATTGAAGGAAGTTTGAATAAGATCAAAATTACCGTCATTTAATCCGGCTCCAACTGAGAATGAAAGCGTCTCCGCGAGCAACTTGGCATTATTTTCTGATGCATCGTGTCCAGCTTCTCTTTGATTGATCCAGTAGTAGATAATTCCAAAGAAGGTGATAAACAATAATGGAACAAGAAATATCGCTATCAGCCTAGCCGTTAATGATTTTTTTATTATGTCCATCATGGCTTTACTCCTTTAATATCATATTGTTCATGCTAAAAACCGCAAGATCTATATTGTCTATAATTCTTTTTCAAAAAAAACTATTCTATCTATAGCTATTATCCGGTTCCAATATGCATTTTCATAAGAACAATATCTATAAGAAATCCAATGATTCTTCATCGGACTATTCCTATAGTTCTTGAATGCCAATCATTAATATTCATGCGTGTCCTGCTAAGCATAATCATCATCAGTTGTGTCTCATTTGTTTATAGCGTTTTAACTTTCCTTTAACCGTATCGACAAGCATATCGGCTGAAAAAGGCTTTGTCAGATAGTCATCTGCGCCGAGTCCTTTACCATATCTTACCATACCCTCATCCGTCATTCCGCTTAGAAAGATGAACGGCACAAGACTTAAGTGATGTAGCTGCCGGACTTTTTCATAGAATGAAAAGCCGCCAATTGTCGATGTTTCGAGATTTATATCAGAAATTATCAAAGCCGGCATATCATTCTTGAGGCCGGCAAGTGCTTCATCGGATGTGTTATATGCCTGCACAGTAAAGCCCCCGCCTTCGAGGACCCGGACAATCATTCCTAAAGTGTTTTCGTCATCATCGATTACATAGAGCATTGGTTTGTCTTCATGTTCCCCAAATTCCGCAAGGACTCTCGATTCTATTCTCGAGTGTGCTTCCGATGAAATCTGGTACTTATCGCGAAGTTCATTAATGACTGCCGATCGTTCCTTAGCATTCATACCGGAAGTCCAGACTAATGTAAATGCATGCGCATAGGATTCTTCTTTAGCCTCTAATTCGAGTTTATTATGCTCTTCCGTTGTAATGCGGAGTGTTGTCCGCAAATCCCGAAGCTGACTTTGTTCTTCCTGTGAAACCGCTCCATCTGCCCATGCCAGCAGCAGTACACGCTTGTACATATCATGAGTTTGATCAGGTTTTTGTGTCTGTACAACATGAGGAGCATTGTCAGTTACTTTTTGTATTGCCTGCGCCGTTGCATTTTGCGGTATTGACGTCTGCGATGTTTTTTGTGCGTATATTGCCTCGACCATTCTCTGCGTTTCTATCGGAACATTAAGCGTTTTGTCAGAACTTTTTTTAGAAGCAGCAGCTTCTTGTTTTTGACGTTCAGCAGCATCACGAAGTAATTCATCGTTTCTTTTTTCTGCTTCAAGTCTTTTTTTCTGAAAATCATCGTGTGGTTTTTGTTGATCGGGCTGCTTCTGCGGAATTGCTTCCTTTTTTGCACGCTCTAATTCTGCCCTTTTTCGCTCCTCTTCAAGCCTTGTTCGTGCAGCGTTCTCCATAGCTCCACGGTTTGTTACCGCAGCATTTTTCTTTTCTGATTCTTCTTTTAGAAAAGCAATACGTTCTTGAAAAGCATATATGTATGCATTTGTCGGATCAATTATCCGTGCTTTATCGAGATGTCCTTTTGCCTCTTCAAGCAGTCCTGCTTTAATGCACTGATCAACTACCTTCAGGATGATGTTTGCTTCTGTTCTAATTTCTTCATTATGTGGATTTGTTGGTGTCACTTGTTTTTCTTGTCTAAGTATTCGTCCCTATTCTGCTTCAGTATCAACATTTTTACATGCGTAATATCTTTGATGATACTAGCATCTTTCTTGATGCCACCATCGTTTTACAATATCGTCCACGTTTGTTGATGTATTTTTAGTTTTCCATTTGTCAAAAAACTTTATATCGGCGCTTGCAGGTTCCGGATTGGGCGGATCCATTTGGACTCGCAACGGCATTGGAACTGCATCGCCGACGATTAATGCCTCTCCTTGACGAAGCGAAGGAAGAAGATTTTCCAAACCCGGGAACGTATCTGAAACAAGCCGACGTACATAATTCTGATCAACCGGATTCGTAAGACACATAGCAATAAAATTATTGCATTGAGACATAATCGTTTCAGAAATATCAGAAGGCCTCTGAGTGACTATCATGCAGCTTACGCCATATTTCCTTCCTTCTTTGGCAATACGTTCGACTGTACGCCTTGCAGATTGTGTACCTCCAGAACTTGACGATAAATAATTATGGGCTTCTTCAAAGACCAGAAGAATCGGGCATTCGCGCCGATTAATATTCCAAAAATTGAAATCGAACGATAGTCTTGCCATTAGAGAAACGACTGTATTGACGATGTCAAACGGAACTCCGCTCATATCCATAATAGTTACTTTTGATTTTCCGTTTGACCCGAACATTTTTGTTAGCAATTCCGAGAACGATTCTGAGTGAATATATAACCTTGGCCGAAACATAAAATCATACCGCGGATCGTTCAGTTTTGTATCAAGTTGTATAAGAAATCGTGCGAACTTGCCATAAAAGGGTCCACCTTTTTCTGTTTCAAGAGCTTCTAATCTTGCACGCACTTTTGCAAAATCATAGTATACAGGAGTGTCAATAGTCAGAACATTTTTCAATTCCGGATTTTGAAGACGCTTTGCTTGAAATACCAATTCTTTCAAAACAGTAATATGCGTCGCCGCGTATTCATCAGCAAGATCAACAAACACTTCTGTCATTTCCTGAAAAGTCATCAGCCAGAATGGTAATTCAAGTTCTGTCAAATCTAAATACTGACTATTCTGCGGAAATGCATTTCGATATTCATTGTGGATATCCAGAATAACAACTTTCGTCGCAGGATTGCCGATAACCTTCTGCAGGATGGAAGCAACACTACATGATTTGCCGGAACCGCTGGCTCCAATAATTGCCAAGTGTCTACCAAAAAAACGGTTCGGATCAAGATAGGCACGTTCATTTTCAAAATGCGTAAGTGTACCGGTTGAAAATCCAAACTTCTGAAATACCGAGAAAGCAATCGCAAGATCTTTTTCCTCTAGCAAATATACCGGTGCTTCGGCTGTCGGGAAAACAGAAATTCCTCTCTCAAAAATGCCATTCTTTACAGAACCGACCAAAGATATAGTCATCTCATAATGATTAGCAGTTTTCCCGTTTTCTCCATATTCCATTTTCCTAAATTCCGACACCATCCCTAACAACACCTGTCTGCCGACTGGAACAAGCACATACGAACCAATTTGCCCGATCGGATATGTTTTTCCATTTAACTGCAACGAGAGACTCGATAGATGCGGATCCAGGGCAACGATTGCGTTTGAAGTAGTTACCTTACGGATAACACCGATCCGTTTTTGATCCCATATTGTTTTTACGGCCATAGACTCACCTTAATTTATCCGAAAATCCGACAGTATTGAACCTTTAATCGTATACTGTTATAATTTTTGGAGCACCATAAATCTCGTTGTTTACCAACATGACCATATCCTCCGAATCGAACGGCTTCTGAAGAAAAGGCAATTCCTGTACAATAGCAGCCATGTCACTCGATAGATTTTCCAACAGGCTTCCGCTCATTCCGATGATTTTGACGTTTGGATTTATTCTCCTGAGGGCAGGAATTGTAATAAGTCCGTTCATATTAGGCATTAACATATCAAGCAATACAACATCGATCTTATTTCTATTTTTTTCATAGATCGAAATCGCTTCATGCCCGTCATACGCAGTCATTACTCTGAATCTCCTGCTTTCAAGTGTAGCACGCACCAGTTCCTGCAGACTTTTTTCGTCATCGACAACAAGTATGGTCTCTCCATGTCCCATAGGGAGATTGTTCACTCTTATAATATGCTCCTTCACCTTTTCTTCCTTAGCGGGAAGATATACTTTAAACTCCGTTCCTTTGCCGAGTTCGCTATGAACATCTATAAATCCACCATGACTTTTTACAATATTTAATACCGATGATAGACCTAAGCCTGTTCCTTTACCCGGCTCTTTTGTTGTAAAGAATGGATCGAATATCTGGTTCATTATCTCAGGCGCAATTCCGGTTCCGGCATCTTTTACACTGAGGACAACATACGGTCCGGGAACCGCTCTAAAATGCAGACTTGCTTCTTGTTCATCAAGTATAACATTTTGCAGATCGATAGCAAGAGTTCCGCCGTTTGGCATAGAATCCCGTGCATTGATCGAAAGATTCATTAATACTTGATATAGCTGCGTTGCATCTCCTTCAACATTCCAGATTCCTTTAGGACAATGTCTTCGAACTTTTATCATAGGCGGGAAAGTCTCCGATACGAAATTCAGAAGTTCCCATAAGAGATGCTTAAGTTGGAGAGTAATATGTTCACCCTGCACTCCTCGCACAAACGACATTAATTGTCTTACAACTCCTTCTCCACGTTTTGCCGAACTTTCAAGAGTTCGTAAAATATCCTGGCTTGTTTCATCCTTAAGTTTCTCTTTCATAAAAGGAACCGCAAGGATAATTGGTGTAAGTATATTATTGAGATCATGCAGAAGTCCGCTTGCCAAAGTGCCGACACTTTCTAACCGCTGGGCACGAAGAAACTGCTGCTCAATAATTTTCCTGTCGGTAATATCCGTATTAATAGTCAGGATTGACTTCGGCTGGCCGTACTCATCCCGCACAAGACTCCACCGGCTTTCCATAACAAGGTTCTTTTGATTCTTTGTAACCTGCCTTAACTCACCGAACCAAGAACCCTTTTCTTTCACAGAGGTTAACGCCTGTTGTATAATATCCGGTTCCGCGTTGAGCAATCGGGAAGCATTTTGCGAAATAGCTTCATTGCGTGTCCACCCATAAATTCTTTCTGCACTATGATTCCAATAAATGATATTGTCATTAAGATCCCGAACAATAATCGCATCCTGCGCAATGTCCAGCAAATTCGCTTGTTCTCTGATTTTTTCATCCGCTCTTTTACGCTCCGTTACATCCTGCATGTAGATTGCAAGACCATCTTCCGCAGGATATGCCCGAACCTGCAGCCAAGAATCTAATGATGAATAATATTCTTCAAATTCTGCGAACTTGTGATCTGTCATTGCGCTATGCAATGCTTTATATGCCACCGAATCTTTTGGTGCAGGGAATTCAGTCCACCAGTTTTTTCCCCAGAGGTCTTCGCGCTTCTTGTTTACCTTTGCCAAAAAGACATCCGATCTTGGATTCAAGTACTTAACTTCCCATGAATTATTCACTGAAAAAAATGCATCCGTAATACTGTCAAAAATGGTAATTATTTGTTTCTGTGAACGTTCGAGTTCTTCTTCTAATCTCTCATTCTCCCACTCTGATCTCCTTTTTTCGAGAGCATTCTGGATGGCTCCGGGCAACCGGCGAAGACTTGATTTTAATATATAATCATCAGCACCTTCTTTAAGACATTCCACGGCTATCTCTTCATTTTTCATTCCTGTTACAAGAATAAACGGAATCTTCGTTCCTCTTTCACGAACAATTTTCAGCGCTTCCAGTCCGTTGAATTGTGGTAATGAATAATCCGCAAGCACAACATCCGGCGAATATGTTTCGAGTTCTTTCAGAAATTTAGTCTTAGAAGCAACCCGACGTGTGTTGTGTTCAATATTTGCATTTCGAAGTTCTCGATCGATCATTTCGGCATCGATGGGAATATCTTCGAGAATCAGAATATTTAAAGTTTCGGTTTGTTGTGTCATAGCATTTGACCTATAATTTGTTATGTCTTCGGCAACGCAAAATAAAACCGGGCACCATTATCAACTTTCCCTTCAGCCCATACACGCCCGCCATGTCTTTCGATAATCCGCTTGACAATGGCCAGACCGACTCCTGTTCCTTCAAATTCTTCTATCTCATGTAATCGGCGAAAAACACCAAAGAGACAATTGACGTATTGCATATCAAATCCGACTCCATTATCACGGACATAATACACTATTTCGCCGTTGTTGAAATTAGATTCTATCTCTACTTCTTTTCTCTCCTTATAACGAGTAAACTTAAATGCATTCGAAAGAAGATTATACCATACTTGACGAATTAATATCTCATCTCCATATACCGGAAGTAATTGGTGAAGCTTTACAATAAAAGTTGAAGGTGCTGCTTCATTTTCCAGTAATTCGTCAATCACCTTCTGCACTATAATTGTCATATTAATCATTGAATACTTTGGAGTGGACTTAACTAATTTTGAAAATTCCAGCAATCCATCAAGCAAATTCTCCATTTGTTCGGAACTTTTCATAATCTGCTGTAACAAGTAAGATTCTTTAGTATTAAAACTTGTTGAATGTCGATTACTGAGCCATTCACAGTTATTATGAATTGCACGCAACGGTGCACGCAAGTCATGAGATATGGAATACGACAATGCTTCTAACTCATTGAATACATCTTCAACATTCGAGTTCACAGGATGTTGATTAGATACAACCTCGTTTTGTATATTCGGCATATCTTCCTTCCGGCCTTCCGTAACCGTATATTCCATCATACTACTCCCCCTTTCCCGATTGTAATACGTGATTTTGCCCATACCTGCGACAGCCGCTCGAGTGCTTCGACGATATTATCGAGTGATAACATAGAATCTACAAGGCCTTCTTCATGAGCCGCCCGAGGCATACCATACACTACACAGCTCTCTTCATTTTGACCGATCACGTATCCACCTTTTGATTTAATACGCTTCAATCCTTCCACCCCATCTTTACCCATACCGGTCATAATAATTCCAAGCAACGGTCCCGGAAATATCGTTGCGGCAGATTTCATCATAATATTTGCCGAAGGCCGATATACTGAATCCGGCGATCCATCTGAAATATCTACTGTTACTCGGGAACCGTTGTTACAGAATTCCATCTGTTTTCCGCCGGGAGCAATTAGAATTTTTCCAGTTTCAAATACTTCTCCATGCTCAGCTTCCTTCACATAAACCTTACTGAGACTATTCAACCTCTCTGCCAATGTTCTGGTAAAATTAGGCGGCATATGCTGTACAATACCGACACCTAATGGAAAACGTTCGGGGATTCTCGGAATAATATTAAGCAGTGCCTGAGGACCACCGGTCGATACGCCGAGGACAACAGCGTTGAATTTATGTATTACGCTATCGTAACTTATTTTTTTCTGTTCCGGTTTGTTATGATGTGTTTTACTATGTGAAGATTGCACCAGCCTTCTCATACGAAATCGTGTTTGTATTAATCTGCTCTGCGCAATTTGCTTTACTTTTTCAATGAGTTCGTCTTTTATATTTCTAATATTGATCGAGCTGTAAGACAAATCTTTGGATATGAAATCAATTGCTCCTAAGTCAAACGCATGTAATGTCGCTTGTGCACTCTCTGTCGTCATTGAACTAACCATAAGCACCGGTACCGGCACTTGTTCCATAATGATTTTAAGCGCTGTGAGTCCATCCATCCCGGGCATTTCAATATCCAGTGTAACGATATCCGGTTTTAAAGCCACAATTTTTTCTATTCCTTCGTTCCCGTCTTTGGCAGAGCCAATAACACGGATTTCGGGGTCCGATTCCAGCATTAGTTTCAGCGATTTTCGCATGAATGCGGAATCATCAATGATAACAACTTTCACTATATTTTCTTCTGACAGCATCAGAATATCTCCCTTACTCAGGATACTTTGCCGAAATGATGAGCGATCAATTCGATAAATCTGCCAACATCGATAACTAAAATCACGCTGCCGTCCCCAAGAATCGTAGAACCTGCAATACCAGGAACATCGCCAAGATAATTACCCAATGTTTTGATGACTACCTCCTTTTGCCCTTGAAGAGAATCAACAAGAAGTCCGATTCTCTTTTCCGCCCAACCGACTATCACAACATACGAGACAGCCGACTTTTGAACGGCCTGTTTTTTCCCGATGATGTCGGCCATTCTTACAAGCGGTAATATTGAATCACGTACTCTTATTACTTCCCGTCCTTGAATACTGTATATTTCTTCAGGAGTAATCCGGACAATTTCGAGTACAGCACTTAACGGAACAGCAAATATTTCGTCGACTACCTTTAAGAGAAGACCCTGAATAATTGCGAGCGTTAACGGCACCTTCAAAGTGATGATTGTTCCTGTTCCCGGATTTGAATCCATCTCAACAATCCCCTTTAATTTTGCAATGTTAGTTTTAACAACATCCATCCCAACCCCTCTCCCCGATACATTGGTAATCTCTTTCTTCATGCTAAAACCCGGGACAAAAATTAAGTCGAGAGCGTCATTTTTTGACATTTCCGTGGCTTCAATTTCCGATATCAATCCCTTTTCAATTGCTTTCTTTTTTGTTTTCTCGACATCAATGCCTCGTCCATCGTCCTCTATTGTAATCAGGATATAATTTCCATCACGCTCTGCATCGACCACTATTATTCCTTGTTCCGGTTTCCCGCTACTTTTTCTTTCTTCCGGAGTTTCGATGCCATGATCAACGGCATTTCTAATCATATGAATGAGTGGATCCTTTAATTCCTCAATAATGGATTTATCCAGCTCGGTTTCTTTCCCATAAATTTGGAGATCTACCTCTTTTCCTGTCGTGCGCATAACTTCTCGGGCAACAAGCGGGAGCCCGCTAAATACTTTTTCA
>Ga0315539_1003692_pt1 | contig 10696 bp, 9 predicted proteins | sample SalMarSW160150MG_FD_203097 | JGI IMG/M metagenome (GOLD analysis project Ga0315539, IMG submission 203097) | Salt marsh sediment microbial communities from the Plum Island Ecosystem LTER, Massachusetts, United States - Salt Marsh Sediment SW1601-150 ... | reverse complement strand
AAGTACACCCGTTCGGCATCTACGCTGGAGCAGTGGCTCGGGCAGGGGATTCTCGCCGTTGATGAAACGCCCGCCGTTTACCTGCACGACCACCATTTTCGGTATCGGGGGAAGGAATACCGGAGAAGGGGTATCATCGCGCTGGTCGGGCTGGAAGAGTGGGAAAGTCGGGTGATACGTCCTCACGAGGGTACGCTGGCCAATCCCAAAAGTGACCGGCTTGCGTTATTGCGTGCGCTCGAGTCCAATACCAGCTCCATTCTGGCCCTCTATGAAGACCGGGAACGGCGGATGGCATCGGTGCTGGTGAGAAAGGAAAAAGACGAGCCGGTTATTCAGTTCAGTGCCGACAATGGAGAGAAACACGTGCTGTGGGCCATCGGTGAAGCGGAAATCCTCGCTCAAATACGGCAGAATCTGGCCCTTAAGCCCCTCTATATCGCCGATGGGCACCACCGCTATGAAAGTGCCCTGGCCTACCGGAGAGAACGGCGCCGAAAACTGGGCGGACCTTCAGGAGATGGTTTCGATTTCGTGATGATGATGCTCGTTGATTTCGCTGACCCCGGCCTGGTTATTTTGCCGCCACACAGGCTCATCCGCGGTTTGCCCGCGCCCAAGATGGACGGACTTTTAAATGAGGTGAATTCACTTTTTCAGGTTGAGGAACTGCCCGTGAGCGCTCCTGAGGCATGGTCAAGAGCAGAGCATTTTTTGTCTGAGGCGGGTCAGGGCAGCATCGTCCTTTGCCGCGACAGGGGAAAGAACCTGCTGCTGAAGCCGCATGATTCGAAATCGCTGGAGAAGTTCATGCCCGTCTCTCGTTCGGAGCACTATGAAAAGCTGACGGTCAGTATTCTCGACCACGTGATACTGGAGAAGCTGCTGGGCCTGCAACGTGAACAGGAGGATAAAGCACTGGCCTACAGCTATGACCATCTCGATGCTGCCAGAAAAGTTCTCAGCGGAGAATATCAGATGGCCTTTCTGATAAGCCCGGTAAAGACAGAGGCGATTAAAACGATTGCTGATGTCGGCGACCGGATGCCCAGAAAGTCGACCTACTTCTATCCCAAGCTGCCTTCGGGACTGGTATTCTACCGGATGGCAGAACATTAGTGCCCGGTCGAACATTATGTTTCGTTGACGCTTCGGCCTGGCTTGTGTTACCATTAGGACATCGCAGAGGGCTGGTCAACACGGGGTTTGCCTAGAGCCCCTTTTTCATTTTATCCTTGTAGCAGGCTATATGTAATCAAAAGGCAATCGCCGATAGAGAGAAGAAGCGATGCTGGTCGAGGAAGAGCTGGCCCGGTTTTCACCGGATAAAGATACGCTCGTCACTGTTGGTGTGTTTGACGGTGTGCACCTCGGTCACAAACACCTGCTCTCCCAGCTGGTGGGTAAGGCAGAGCAGGAAAATTCGTTGAGCGCGGTGGTAACGTTTCGAAAACATCCCCAGGAGGTACTGCACCCGGCTATCAAATTGCCGTTTCTTACCGACCTTGCCGAGAGGGAAAAGCTGCTCAGGAATGAAGGCGTGGATATAGTCGTTCCGTTAACCTTTACGATTGAGACCTCCCGACTCAGTGCTGGCGATTTCATGAGCCTGCTCAAGAAATACCTGCGCATGCGCGGAATGGTCATCGGGCCCGATTTTGCTCTGGGCAGAAAACGGGAAGGCAGCGCAGATGCCCTCTGTGTGATGGGACGTGAGCTGGGCTTCAGCGTTACTGTGGTGCCTCCGGTGGTAATCGATGGCGAAATTGTGAGCAGCACGGCGATAAGACAGGCTCTTTTGAGCGGAGATGTGCGTAAAGTCAGACGGCTGGCCGGTCGCGGCTTCAGCCTACAGGGGCCCGTTGTCGCCGGCGCGGGGAGGGGAGTGGCGCTGGGGTTTCCCACCGCCAATTTGGGTGTCGACCCGGAGCAGGCTTTGCCCGCGGATGGAGTCTACGCCAGCTGGGCGGGCATTGACGGCGAAACTTTTCCGGCAATGGCCAATATCGGTACCAACCCTACCTTCGGTGATAAACGGCGGGCGGTGGAGGTCTATATAATGGATTACCAGGGTGACCTCTACGGGTGTAAAATACATATCGAGTTTGTGGAGCGGCTGCGTGGGGAAAAGAGGTTCAACAGCGTGGAGGAATTGAAAAGGCAGATGGCTGAAGATGTGGAAAGAGGCGTCGCCATACTAAACGCTAAAGGTGGAAGATAGGCATGAAAGACCGGGCAAGAAAAATCACCGGGCAGGAGAAAAATGCCCTTCTGCGACGAGGGGTAGCCGAGATTATAGTCGAGGATGAGTTAGAAGAGTTGCTCCGCTCCGGGAAAAAGTTGCGGCTGAAAGAGGGGTTCGACCCCAGTTTCCCTGATATCCACCTCGGACACATGGTGTCGCTCCGAAAGCTGCGCCAGTTTCAGGAACTCGGACATCAGGTGGTGCTCATCGTGGCCGACTGGACGGCCCAGATAGGCGACCCGAGCGGAGTTTCGGCCACCCGCCCCATGCTCACCGCGGAACAGGTAAAGGCCAATGCCCAGACCTATATGGACCAGTTTTTCAAGGTTGTGGACAGGGAAAGGACCGAGGTGAGGTGGCAGAGCGAGTGGTTCGGCAAGTTCACCCTGACTGAGGTTATTCAGCTGACCAGCAAATTTACCGTTGCCCAGATGCTGGCGCGGGATGATTTCAATGCCCGATACAATGACGGGCAGCCGATTGCGCTGACCGAGTTCATGTACCCGCTGCTCCAGGCATATGACTCGGTGGCCATACAGGCGGACGTGGAGTTCGGCGGCACCGACCAGAAGTTTAATTTCCTGGTGGGCAGAGAACTCCAGTCCATGATGGGGCAGCGTCCCCAGCAGTGCTTCATGACGCCGATTCTGGTGGGCACCGATGGCAGTATGAAGATGAGTAAAAGTCTGGTGAACTATATCGGCGTGGCCGAGCCATCTTACACAATATATGGCAAGGTAATGTCTATTCCAGATAGCCTAATCCTGCAATACTTTGAACTGGTAACTGATGTCTCTGATGAGGAACTTGAGGAATTCAGAAAGGCGCTGGACAATAATGCGGTGAATCCCATGGAGATGAAGAAGCGCCTGGCCAGGGAACTGGTCACCCAGCTTTATGATAAAAAAGCGGCCAGTGAAGCCGAGGCGAATTTTGAGAGGGTTGTTCAGAAGGGGGAGATACCGGAGGAAATAAAGGAATATCACCTGTCTTTCAGTGAATTCGCGCCCGACTTAACTCAACCTGTAAATATAGATATCAGTCGACTACTGGTGAAAATAGGACTAGCTAAAAGCCGTAGCGAAGCAAGCCGATTCATTGCTCAAGCAGGTACTACTATAGCTGGTGAGACAGTAACTAGCCATATAGCGGAAGTCCAGAGTGGAAGCATTATAAAAGTAGGTAAGCGCCGCTTTGCCAGAGTGATTAATACTGATATTGAGAAAGAGGAAGGTAAATAAATATGGGACAGTTGCGTATTCCAGGGCCTACCCCGTGCCCGCCGGAAGTCCTGCAGGCGATGGCCTGGCAGATGATAAACCACCGCGGGCCGGAATTCGGGGAGATGCTGCATGACGTCACTGCCAAGCTGAAGCAGCTATTCCAGACAAAAAACGACCTCTATCTGCTGACGTGCTCCGGGACAGGGGGGCTGGAAGCGGCCATTGTCAATACCCTCTCTCCGGGGGATAAAGTGCTTTCTGTTACCGTGGGCGCGTTCGGCGACCGCTTTACCAGCATGGCGGAGGTGTTCGGCGCCGAGGTAATCCCGGTACGTGCGGAGTGGGGGAAGGCGGCTGACCCCGATGAAATCCGGCGCGCATTGCAGAAGGAGCCCGGAATCAAGGCCGTAATGATAACGCATAATGAAACCTCGACCGGCGTTACCAATGACCTGGCAACCATCAGCGCCGTGGTCAAGGAGTTTGATAAACTGCTGCTGGTCGATGCCGTCAGCAGTATAGGCTCGATTGACCTGCCGGTGGACAAGTGGCGCTGTGATGTAACTGTGACTGCATCACAGAAAGGGTGGATGGTGCCTCCCGGTATGGCCATGGTCAGCGTCAGCAAGGAGGCGTGGCAGGCTCACGCCAAAGCCAGGATGCCCCGCTTCCACTGGGACTTTGCCAGAGCTCAAAAATATCTGGAGATAGGGCAGACGCCCTGGACGCCGGCGGTATCAATCGTGTTTGCCCTCTCGGTAGCGCTGGATATGATGCTGAAGGAAGGTTTATCAAACATCTTCGCCCGTCATGCCAGGGTGGGCCAGGCGGCCCGGGAGGGGATAAAGTCGCTGGGGCTATCTCTCTTTGCCGACGAGAAATACGCGTCCGACACGGTTACCGCCGTGTCCGTCAAGGACGGCCTGGATGTAAAGGAAATGCTCAAAATACTGCGCGAGGAATATCAGATAGTACTTGCCGGCGGCCAGCAGAGCCTGCAGGGCAAGATATTCCGCATCGGGCACCTGGGCTTGATAACGGAAGAAGATATCAAGGAGATACTCTCGGCCCTGAGGGAAGTATTGCCCAGGGCAAGCTCATAGCATACTGCAAGGTTAATGACAGCGAAGAGCCGGTGTATACTGACAGTACTGGGCCTGTCGATGGCAGCGCTGATACTGCTTTGCACCTGTTCCAGGGAAGAAGCAGTCGAAAGCCCCGGTCAGGTAATCGAAGACATCAAGCTTGAAGAGGCATTTACCCTGATGGAGGACAACCGGGGCAGCGATGATTTCATCATCATTGACCTGCGTTCCGCCGAGAAGTACGCAAACGGCCATATAGAGAAGGCGATTAATCTGGATTGCGGCTCTCCTGATTTTAACCAGCAACTGGACGGGCTCGACCGCGATAAGGTCTATCTTCTCTACAGCCGTACCGATGCCGTGAGCGGTAAGGTCCTGGATATTATGGCCGAGCTCGGCTTCGTCGAGGTTCACAATATGCTGGGCGGGATGGAGCGCTGGGAGGAAATCGGCCTGCCGCAGGTAAAATGAGGGCTGCTCACTAAGCCGCATCCGCTGGAGGAGCATGCGCCCCTCGCTTCATTTCCACAGCTATATTTCAAATTGACTTGACATATAAGGAATGTTATCATAAATACAGAAGCTGAAAGAATCAGTTATTAAGCTTGATTGAATTCCTAGTAACATGTCGACGCTAAATGAGCTTAATCAGGAAATCGCCGGATGTGTGCTGTGTGAGATAGCCAAGTATCGAACCAATACCGTGCCTGGGGAGGGGCCAGAGGATGCTGAAATCATGTTTATCGGTGAAGCTCCAGGCTGGCATGAAGACCAGCAGGGACGGCCTTTTGTTGGACCGGCCGGGCACTATCTGGACCAGCTGCTGGCATCCATTGGCCTGACCCGGCGGCAGGTCTTTATCGCCAATGTAATCAAGTGCCGTCCCCCGGATAACCGTGACCCGTTGCCGACGGAAATCCAGAACTGCCAGAGATGGCTTGACCACCAGATAGAGATTATCAAGCCGAAAATGGTCGTTACCCTGGGACGCTATTCCATGGCCAGGTTTTTCCCGGGTAAAAGCATCAGTAAAATTCACGGCACGGCGGTCAAGCAGGGCAACACTATTTTATTCGCGATGTACCACCCGGCAGCGGCGCTCCACCAGCAGAGCCTGCGGCAGGCGATAGAGTCCGACATGAAGAAGATACCGGTCGTTCTTGCCGAGGCAAAAAGCCTTCCCGAAACTGAATCCGAACCCCAGCAATTGAGTATGTTTTAGGACTGTTTAGATGGCTAAAGCAAAGCTGAAGCTCATTCCTCTCGGTGGTCTCAGTGAAATCGGCAAGAACATGCTCCTGCTGGAATATGGGAACGACATTCTGATTATTGATGCCGGGCTCATGTTTCCCGGGGAAGAAATGCTCGGCATTGACCTGGTAATCCCTGACATCAATTATCTTCTGGATAAGAAAGATAGAGTAAGGGGCATTGTCGTTACCCACGGTCACGAGGACCATATTGGCGCGCTGCCCTACGTTTTGGCGCAGCTTAATGTTCCCGTCTACGCTACCAGGCTGACCAGCGGCATGATACGGGTCAAGCTCAAAGAGCGGAGAGCGCTGGCTCATGCCAAACTTAAAGTGGTATCGCCTGGCGAACAGATCACGCTGGGAGCATTCAGGGTGGAGTTCTTTCCCGTTTGTCACAGTATCCCCGATGCCGCCGGCCTCATCATATATACCCCGGTTGGCGTTGTGGTGCACAGCGGCGATTTCAAGCTCGACTACACGCCGGTCAGCGGCCGGCCAACCGACCTTTCCCGTCTGTCTCAGGTGGGGTCACAGGGGGTACTGCTCCTTCTCTCCGATTCCACCTACGCTGAACTCCCCGGCTACACGCCCTCGGAGAGGGTGGTTGGGGAAGCCCTGGACCACATTATGGCTGATGCCCCGGGGAGGGTGATAGTCACCACCTTTTCTTCGCTGGTGTCGCGCGTCCAGCAGGTGATTGATGCGGCGGCCAAGCACGGGCGACGAGTTTTCATTGTCGGCCGGAGCATGAGTGATACGGTACGCATGGCCCTGGAGCTCGGTTATATTAAGGCTCCTGATGGCATCCTGGGCAGAATTGATGAAGCCCGTGGCCTTCCCCACGATAAAATCGTATTTGTCACCACCGGGAGCCAGGGAGAGCCTACCTCGGCGCTGGTGCGCATGGCAAACCGTGACCACCCCAACGTTAACATCCACCCTGGGGATACCATCGTGATTTCGGCGACTCCAATCCCCGGCAACGAGGCCGTCGTCAACCGCACCGTGGATAACCTCTTCAAGCAGGGGGCACGGGTACTGTACGACAAGTTGGCGCAGGTTCACGTTCACGGCCACGGCAGCCAGGAGGAACTGAAACTATTGATCAGCCTGGTGAAACCAAAGTTCTTCATGCCCATTCACGGTGAATACCGCCACCTCAGCCTGCATGCCAGACTGGCCGAATCAGTGGGCATACCGAAAGAAAACACTTTCGTTCTGGAGGACGGAGATATTCTTGAGCTCAGCGAGCAGGCGGCCAGAAAGATTGGCAAGGTAGGTTCAGGCAATGTCTATGTTGACGGGTTGAGTGTGGGTGATATAGGCGGTGTGGTGCTGCGGAATCGGCGCATGCTCTCCAAAGACGGCATTGTGGTGGCGATAATCGCGGTAAACCGGCAGACGGGCAAGCTGGTGGGGCGTCCCGATATCGTAACTCGCGGTTTTGTTAATACTAGGGAGTCCAAAGATATGCTTGAGGAAAGCCGTGACCTGCTGGGCAGGATCCTGGACCACAGCGGCGGCAAGGCTGCCGAGTGGAGCTTTGTCAATGCCAAGGTGAAGGATACGCTGGACAAGTTTTACTATGAGAAGACCAAGCGCCGCCCGATGATTCTACCATTTATGGTCAGGGTGTAACCGTTATGCCAAAAAGAAAACCGAGAGCCGACAATGAATTTTTGAACCGACCAAAACAGCGGCCGCGCTCTTTCTGGGGTGGGCTGTTCCTGTTCCTGTGGCTGCCGCCGGTGCGCTCTGCCATTCTGCTGGCGATTATCGGCCTGTTGGCCTGGTGGCAGTGGTCGGCGTTAACCGCTTTATTTGGCTGGGGGCTGCTCTTTATTGCCGCCGCGATTATCACCGTTATCGTTCAAATAAAGCGGCGGAAGCTGGCCTCGTTTGTTCTCCGCTTCAATCGGTGGCTGGGAACCGCTGCCTTTGTCCTGGCGACCTGGGGGTTGCTGGCGATTTTTGACCTGGGGGGCAAATTCGGCGCTGCGCTTATCATGGAGCCGGCACCGGTGGTTGATGTCCTGATAGTTATCGGGCTGTTTATCATCGGTGTAATCATGGTTTCTCCCAAAGCCTGCATACGGCTGGCGGCCAAGTTCTTCGCATGGCTGGGAGGCCAGTTCCAGCGGCGGCCGGCAAAGGTTCCCCGATATCTCGAGAAGCAGCTTGAGCAGGAACGTGCCGCCATGTCACCTCATATGGAGCTTCATCCGAGGCCGCCCCTTGAGGGAAAGCCGGCCATGCCGAGCGAGATGGAGCAGCCGGCGATGAGGCCGGAGAAGACGATGCCGAAATCGCCGCTGATGACTCCTCCAGAGAGGGAAGCCGTGACCAGGGCCCCGGCACCCGCGCCGAGCACGCAGGAGCTCAGGCAGGTGGCGCAGGAGGTGTGGAAAAAGTACGGACAGTCGTCTGATTTGGTGGAGGTTGATGGCTGGCGGCTGCCGCCGATAGACATCCTCGACACGACGCCGGAAATCGAGTTCAGTGAGGCGGATAACGTACAGCGGGCGAAAATCATTGAAGACGCGCTGGCCAGCTACGGCGTTGACACCAAGGTGGTGCAGATAAACGCCGGTCCCACGGTAACCCAGTTTGGCGTGGAGCCGGGCTGGGATAGAAAGCTGAGGGAAAGAAAAGAAAGGGACAGAAACGGCGAGGTAACGGTGACGCTGGAGGAGGTGTCCAAGACCAGGGTCAAAGTTGACCGGATTACCTCCCTGGCCAACGACCTGGCGCTGGCGCTGGCGGCCCCGAGCATCAGAATTGAAGCGCCGGTCCCGGGTAAGTCAATCGTTGGCATTGAGGTGCCGAACGTCAGTGCCAGCGTGGTCAGCCTGCGCGGCGTTATCGAGTCCAGCGCGTACCAGAGATTGCAGGCGCGGTCAAAACTGGCCCTGGCGCTGGGCAAAGGTGCCGGTGGTGAGTCAATGGCGGGGGACCTGACCCGGATGCCGCACCTGCTCATCGCTGGAGCTACCGGCAGCGGGAAAACGGTCTGCCTCAATGCCATTATCAGCTGCCTGCTGCTCTACAATACCCCGTACGATACCAGATTCATCATGGTTGACCCCAAGCGCGTTGAACTCACGCCCTACAACAGCATCCCGCATCTGGCCACGCCGGTTATCGTTGATACGACAAAGGCTTTGAGCGCCCTGCGCTGGCTGAGTCAGGAAATGGATCAGAGATATCAGAAGCTGGCCACAGCCGGTGCCCGCAACATCGAGGGCTACAACAAGAACCGCGAGGGCGCCGATAAGATGTCTTACGTGGTGCTGGTCATTGACGAGCTGGCCGACCTGATGATGACCAGCTTCGATGAGGTGGAGCATATTTTGTGCCGGCTGGCCCAGCTTGCCCGCGCCACCGGCATCCACCTGGTCGTGGCCACGCAGCGTCCCTCAGTGGACGTGGTCACCGGGCTTATCAAGGCCAACTTCCCCACCCGCATCAGTTTTGCCGTTACCTCCCAGGTGGACTCGCGCACCATCCTTGACGGCGCCGGCGCGGAAAAGCTGCTGGGCCGGGGTGATATGCTCTACATGCCCACGGAGGCCGCCAAGCCCAAGCGGCTCCAGGGATGCTTTGTCTCCGATTCCGAGGTGGAGCGGCTGGTCTACTTCTGGAACAGCCAGAGGGAGCAGGAAGCGGCGCCGATTAAAGTACAGGAAATGGTGCCTCCGGCGGCGGTAACCAGCCGTGGCGGCCAGCAGGAGGACCCGCTTCTGGACGCCGCCCGCGAGCTGGCGCAGGAGCACGAGCACATCTCAACGTCTTACCTGCAGCGGAAACTGCACATTGGCTACCCCAGGGCCGCCCGCATCATGGAACAGCTTGAGGAGGAGATGGGGGGAGAGGTAAGTGGTGGGGGAGAAGGAGAACAGGCAGAATGAGAGCTGAGGTATACAAAGTAAAACCTTCAATAGAATAAGACTAACGGGCAAGTTCTTGGGAGGTAGAAATGGACGAAAGTTACATTGAAGGAAGATTCGGTATCGTAATGGAAGAAATTAGAGATGCACTTGTTGGCATCGGCTTCCAATTAGAAGAAATCGACAAGAAACTGGGTAATTTCAATGAATGCATTGAAACCAGAACACCGCTAAAGGCTTTACGAGTAGCAGATATAACAAGAAAACCGTAGTAAAATTAAGTCCCCAGCCTGGCATGAAGCATCGGCTTCACTGATGGGACAGAAGTTGCCAGCTTAGAGGGTTGTTACACAAATGCAAAAATATTCCTAAAAGTTCCACATTTCACACAACATGTCTCACTTCTTCCCTCTTAACCTCTTCATAATCGCGTCCATATAAACCCGCGCCAGGTTTTTGCCGTGCTTTTTCATCTGCTCCTGCTTTTTCCTGAGCTTCTTCTCGCGGCGCTGCTGCCTGGTATCTGGCTTCTCGTCGTTCACTTCTTTATTTCCACGCATTCAAATTCTCTCCGCAGCTCGATGATGCGGTCGCGCAGCAGCGCCGCCTTTTCGAACTCAAGGCCTCTGGCGGCGGCCTTCATCTGCGTCTCCAGTTCCTTGATGAGCCGGGCTATATCCTCTTTCGATACCGGGGCTTCAGCGGTATACGGGGCACGTGCTTCCGCCACCATCTTCACCCGTTCCGTGATGTCGCGGATGGCTTTTCTGATGCCCTGCGGCGTGATGCCGTGCTCTTTATTGAACGCTTCCTGAACCTGCCGGCGGCGCTGGGTCTCATCGATGGCGGCCTTCATGGAGCCGGTGGTGGCGTCGGCGTACATGATGACGTGGCCGTCAACGTGGCGGGAGGCACGCCCCATGGTCTGGACAAGGGCCTGCCTCGACCGCAGGTATCCCTCCTTGTCCGCGTCCAGGATGGCCACCAGGCTGACCTCGGGAAG
>Ga0315539_1003685_pt1 | contig 10708 bp, 7 predicted proteins | sample SalMarSW160150MG_FD_203097 | JGI IMG/M metagenome (GOLD analysis project Ga0315539, IMG submission 203097) | Salt marsh sediment microbial communities from the Plum Island Ecosystem LTER, Massachusetts, United States - Salt Marsh Sediment SW1601-150 ... | reverse complement strand
CCGCCGCCCAGCTCTCTCTCTTTGTCTGGCTGGATTTTCGACTGCACGTCATCGGAAGTATCTTTTACTGATGTTTGCACCTCAACCATCTTGTTCGGCCCTGTTCTTTTCGTCTCTGCCTTCTTTTCTCCTATGCCCCAGGCCATTTTTATACCTCCAATTTCAATAAAATCCCGGTTTCAAAAAGCAACGCCACGATACACTTATTTTATCGGCCGTTCAATAAAAGCTTCTCCATAATTTTCTTCCCTTCAACTGTACAATAGCAAAGCGAAAGCACTGCTAAAAATATCATTTGCACAAAGCCGCTTTAATTTGCCAGAAACCAGGACTTCTCGCCGTATTATTCTTCTTCTTTTGGTTTAAATAGTCCCTTCAGAGCACCTGTTGCTGTTTTTCCGGCATCCTTTCCCGCCTCTATCGCCTCTTTGCCAGCGTCTTTTCCCGTCTCTATCGCCTCTTTGCCGGTCCGGCTGGACTGCCGGATTCCGAGGATTTCACCGCCTTGCCCAAGCAAAGTGCCGGCCAGGGATTCAAGTCTCTTTAGCTCCGATGTCAAAGAGCCAACTATATCCTCTGGCAGCAAACCGGCCCCCTGCTCGGCAATCCCTTTGGTGATGGCTAATAAGATTTTACTGGATAAAGCGGCGGTATTTAATTTGTTATCACCGCCTAAGTCAATCATTTTGATTGGCGCAAGTTTCAACGTTAGAGTATCTGCCTTTCCAGGAATGGGAAGCAATTTCACGTTGACTGTTGTATTGGTAATTTCAAGATTATCTATATGCAATTTTTTCCCGGATGGTTCAGATGGCTGCTCTTCCTTAGTTGGGATTGCCTTTATAACATCATTAATATTATTGGAAAAACCTTTCTGTTCGAGGACAACGTTCGCTCCGTCGAGTTTGATTTCCTTTATCTTAACCGTGTCACTCAAAAGCGACCAGACATCAACCTCAATTTTGGCAGATTTCAGCTCAAGTAGTTTTTCGTGTTGATAGCCGGGCGGATTATCAATTACGAGATTTTGCAGGCCGAGTTTTCCACCCATTATTGACATGTCCACATCACCTACTTCCACTGCAACATTTAATGTTTTAGTTGCGGCTGTCTCAATCCCGGCCTTTACTGCCTGATTGCCGAAGAGATGAACTAAAGCAACGACAACAATGACCAGGACAATAATTACCAACAAAACAATATAAACGATTTTTAATGGAGACTTCATTGTCTCTTCCTTTCTCATTGTTTTGTAATAGGTTTTTTGTCAGACATTACAAAAGAGCAATTCAATGCACAGCAACACAAACAAGCATACATACGCAACTTGCTATCAGTTTCTTCCTCATATATCGCCTCCTTATCAAACCGACTTATTTTGGTAAACAGTATAATTATATGGCTCAAATAATCGATATTGCCGACTTAGATTTCCAGGCCCGATATATCGCCGCCCTTTTCCTTCAGCTTATTATAATAAACCTCGAATCGCTCTTCCAGCGCTGACAGAGATTTATTTATGCTCTCCATCTCTGTCTTTATCTCTTTTGTTTTGCCGTCCAGTGCGTCAGCAGCGGCAATGTCTTTAAGTCCGGCAAGCAATTTATCAATCTCTTCGTTTTTGGCTACGATAGCTTCTTTGTACTTCATTGCCATCGCCCTGAGCTGTGCCGTGTCCATTTTTTCTGCTTCCGCCTTGATTTCGTCGATGGATTTGTTCTCATCACCGGCCTTTTGGCTGCAACCCAGAACAATCAGCGAGCATAACAGCAGCAGAAGGTAAAATGCGATGCCCTTTACATTTTTCATTTCTCGTTCCTTTCGATATTTAATAAAATAATCACTGTTGAAGATAAATCATGCACTTTCCCGCATTATCTTTGCACCGACGGGATTTAGTCTTTCTTCGATTTTTTCATAGCCGCGGTCGATATGATAAACCCTGTTGACGGTCGTTGTTCCTTCGGCAGCCAGCCCGGCTAAAACCAACGCCGCCGACGCACGCAGGTCCGAAGCCATCACCGGGGCAGCCATTAACTTTTTAACGCCTGCAACAATGACGGTCGGCCCTTCCTTCCGCAAATTGGCCGCCATTCGACTCAGCTCGGCAACGTGCATAAACCTGTCGGGAAAGATTTTATCTATTATAATACTATTGCCCTCGGCAAGCGACAACAAGGCCATAAACTGCGCCTGCAAATCGGTGGGAAATCCCGGATACGGCTGAGTGGTAATATCAGCCGGCTTTAGTCGACCATTGCCGACAACGACACAGCCATCACCGTCCGGCTCAATTGTTACCCCGATACCCCTTAATTTATCCACAACAGCCATCATATCTCCAAGCCGACAGTTATGCAGTTGTAACCGGCCTGCCGTGATAGCCGCGGCGACCATAAACGTTCCTGCCTCAATTCTGTCCGGAATCACCTCATATTCGACCGGATTTAACTGTCTAACCCCTTCAATGACCAGCCGAGGTGAGCCGATACCTGTTATCTTTGCCCCCATTTTATTAAGGCAGTTTGCAAGGTCTGCTATTTCCGGCTCGCAGGCAGCCGATTCGATAATAGTTTTACCCTTCGCCAGCGTCGCCGCCATCAAAACATTCGCCGTCCCCAGGACTGTCGAGCCGAACGGGCCTCCCATAAAAATTTCCCTGCCTCTCAAACCATTCTTTGTTTCGGCTATTATATAACCGTTTTTAATATGTATTTCGGCGCCAAGCTCCCGCAGTCCCCTGATGTGAATATCTATTGGCCTGTAGCCAATCGCACAACCGCCCGGCATCGATACCTCCGCTCTGCCGCAGCGGGCAAGCAATGGGCCAAGTATGCAAATGCTCGCCCGCATCCTGCGGACAATTTCGTAATCGCCGACAGGTTTATCAATTACCGACGAATCTATACACAAATCACCGTTCTGCTCACGGCTTACTTCACAGCCCAATTCAACAAGCAGCTCGCTACATACGGAAATATCAGAAAGATGCGGCACCGCAGACAAAACCGATTTGCCGCCTGCCAGAACTGCCGCCGCCATTATCGGCAAAGAAGCGTTCTTTGAGCCGTTTATCCTCACCGAGCCACTAAGCTGCACCGGCCCCTCAATGTGGAATGCATCCATAATCCATTATCCTTGAAAAGATACGGCTAATGTAATATAAGAAGGCCCTGATTTCAAGATTCGATAAATACTGCAAATGAATATTTTAGAGATTATAAAACAGCTCAACAATATAAATATAACTGAGGCCGCTATTTGCCTCACAGGACTGTTCTTATTAGCCCGTTGGCTTCTGACAACATCCCTGGGCAGAAACGCCCTCGCGGACTCCATACCCCGGCGGAACAATATGCCCTTTTATCTGCCCTTCGTCTTATTGTTTCTCTGGTTCGGCTCCGTCCCGCTGATAATGCTTATCACTCAACAACTTCTTCCCGATTTGCCGGACTGGCAAAACGCTTTACTGGACAATCTTATCCTCTGTGCCGGCGCGATATTAACAATAATCTTAATTATCTATCTGGCAGGAATCAGTTTTGTCCGCCGGTTAAAGGGCTTCGGCCTGAACGCAAAAACAATCCACAGGGACTTCTTTGCCGCCTGCATAAACCTTTTGTCAATCTGGCCGCTTATGTTAGCCGCTATACTTGCAACGATATACATCGGCAGGCACATCTTCGGCCAGGACTTCAAGCTTGAGCAGCACGAGGAGCTTGAGCTGATAACGGCATATTCGCAATTATCGGTTAGGATAACTATTATTATTATCGCCGTTGTGTTAGCGCCTGTGCTTGAAGAGATGCTCTTTCGAGGCCTGTTTCAAACGATGATGCGCTCATTTTTAGAGTTCAGATTCTCGAACATCCAACCTCGTTACACTCCCTGGCTGGCAATCCTGATAAGCTCCGGATTGTTCGCAATGGCCCACGTAAACGCCGGGCACTGGCCGGCGCTGTTTATACTGGCGATGTGCCTGGGCTATTCATACGAAAAAAGTGGCTCGCTGCTGCGCTCGATATTTATCCACTCCTTCTTCAACGCAATAACCATAATAGCAGTCCTCGCCCAGTAGCTCATAAAACTGCTTTATGCACCAAAATCTCCAGCCAAGCAAAAAACACTATTATCAACAAGACACAACCATTTGCTAAATAGAGCGTTATAACAATTGAAAAAATCTTCTTTTTTTTAATTTTTTTTATTGCTATGGGGGGGGGCAAAGCCTGTAGAATGGTAATTTGGAGAAGCGACAAATTCAAGTCTGTAATCACTTAGGAGAAAACGCGATGTTCGCCAGAACTATTCTCACGACTTTAGTTTCCGTCTGTCTTCTGTCTGTTGGTATATCACAGGATTGTTTCGCAGAAGTGTCCGCCGAGCTTGAGCAGGCCAAATCAAATATCATTTCTCTGATTCGAGATAGCAACTACGCCGAGGCCGATGTGCAAATGCAGGAACTGATTTCTAATTTTTCCACAGAAAAGAACTTGGCCGAAGCCATCCACGAGATAGCACAACAATATCAGGAGAGCGAGAAATTTGTCGAAGCCATTGAGCTTTCCCGATACGCTTTAGAAAATTGGCCTCAGACACCGTCCAACATATGGTTGCAAATGCGATTAGCGGTTTGCAATATCGCTCTTGGCAACGATTCTCTGGCCCAGAATGCGATAAATACATTGACCACCGAATATTCACAGCATCCTCAGCTGCCATTGACGCTTTATATCCTTGCAGAACAATACAGGTTGTCACTGAAACCCGAAAAAGCGAAGGACCTATACGAACAAATCATAACAAACCATCCAGACAGTCCATTCGCAGACAAGGCAGAGTTGGGATTTTTACAGGCAGATGTTATCTCCAATTTTATGTCACAAAATAATGACCTGGCAGAAGAAGCTCTCAATAACTTATTTGATAATTTCGCCGGTCATCCAGATATATCGGATACACTATTTTGGGTCGCAGAAAGACTTTACTGGTCTAATAAATATGAAGAAGCGAAAATCATTTATCAGCAAATAATACAGGACTATCCTGATAGCCCTATAATTAACGAATCAAAGTCTGGTTTTTCAAAAGCAGAGATAATGTCTCTTATTATTTCGCAAAAAGACGAACAGGCCAAAGAAGCTTTTGATAAACTGATTGCCGATTTTTCCGAACGTCCGGACATATCAGAAACGGTTTATCGTGTGGCAAAGAAATACGAAGAAATAAAGAAGCCATATAAGGCCTTTCAATTCCATCAATACAATGTCGAGAACTTCCCAGAAGATATACACGCGATGTGGTCCCAGGTCGAGGTTGTTTACTTTCACATACGCGACTTTAATGAGCCAGCCGCCGACGCAGCGTGCAATAAACTTCTAACGGCGTTCTCCAATCAACCAACCTTGTTAAAAGAAGTCTATAATGTTGCAGATTTATACAATAGAATCGGAAGATATGACAAATCCAGTCAGCTTTACCAACATATCATCGATAACCGGTCTAATAGCGAGAATTCGATATGGGCAAAAACAAGCATGGCAAAGTTAAATATTCTGTTTGAAAACGAAACCGAGGCCGAGAAATCTCTTGCCAACTTAATTTCCGACTTTAACGACCATCCTGATTTATCTCAGTTAGTTTTTAAAATTGGAGAAGATTATTATGAAGAGGCGTTTTATTTCGAAAACGAAGGCCAGACACAGAAAGCCAAAGAGTATTTCACGAAAGCGATAGCCATCTGGGAAAAAGTGACAACAGAATTACCTGAGACTGATACAACTCCATATGCCCATTATCTCTCAGGCCGCTGCTACCAGAGATTCGGCCAGGCAAAACAAGCGATTGAACACTATAATGCCGTAGTTAGTAAATGGCCGGATTTTGAATTCGCCTGTGATGCACAATATCTAATCGCCTGCTGCACGGAAAAACTGATAAGGTCGGGAGATATCTCATTAGCTGAAGGCGCTGAAAAAATCCGCCAGGCCTGCCAGAACGTGCTTGATAACTATCCCAACAGTCTATCTGCAAAACCTGCCGGAGGAATGCTAAAAGACTGGGAAAATTTAAGGATCGAAGATTAAAGGAGAGGACAAAATGAACAAAAATTTCTTAGTCAGCGTATTGATTTACATCGCCATAATTTCCTTTATTAATAAAAGCTATGGCTGTAGCGATATTCCGGTAGCCAATATGGATATTATTCTCGGTATAGATGACCCAACAACTGGCGTTACATATGTCCAGGCAGAAGAAACGGTATATTTGAAGGCCAGCTCCTGGTCTGGCGAAGACTGGTCTGGTTGCCCAGAGTATAATAACCAATATTGTTCCTACGACCGGGACACTTTTGTGGAGTGTCGCAATCGATTCTGGCCGCCTTGGTGGATGAATGAAATAAAGAGGTGGCAGTGGGACTTTGATGGAGACGGCAACTGGGATTACACAGAAGATTGTATCAATCAAGATGAACCCGGAGACGCTGAGTATGATAAAGATTACTTTAACGGAGCAACTACGGTTGTTTTCTCGCCGCCGGATACATACGAGGTAAAACTAAAAGTCACAGATGACGACTACTACGAGTCCTGCGGAGATTATGGGGATAAGAGCGCTACGAAAACATTTACAGTTGTAGCTGTAGATGTGGACATAATAATTGAAACTGCAACTCTTGCGGTAAATGACGACGATGACGATGAAGATGGAGTAAAAGACTCTTGTGATGATATAAATCCGCAGGAAGACGACCTAGTCGAGATCTCAATCTCAATTGAGCCGGATGGCCTGCCTGGAAAAGTGGGATTTGGTGTGGGCCCCGAACTTTACAGCGGCTGCGTTAAAGTCTGGAGCCATCCAGATAAGCAAAATCAGATACTACCGACCAACGAAGGCAGTTACGTCACCGAGTTCTCTGCATCAGCGCTACCAAAAACAATGTATGTTGAAGGCATATCTCATACACCACAGGGAGCTGTAATTATAGATACAGTCTATAGACCAATGAAGGGGAAAAACCTCGACCACGAATACATACAAATAAGTATTGTAGATGTGGAAATGTATATGGAGAACGTGATTGATGGCTGCATAACGGAAGAACTATTTCCAGGCGGATTTATATCTCTAAATGACGACGATGACAATAATAATGAAATACCCGACAAAGATGAAAGTGGGCCTATTACAGATGAAGATGACCTCGTAAAATTAACGCTGGAGAAAGTTCAGCCGGAAACCGTTACAGGCCCTATTACATTACAAGCCACCGGCGGCTCAAAAATCAAGATATGGGAAAGCGAAACAAAAGGAGGAAGCCCTATAACTCTACCGAAAACCTACTCAACTCCTACAGATTTGCCAACAGAGCTCTGGATAGAAGGAGTCGATACAAGCTCGACAGTCAGAGATATCGAGCTTGTATTCGATTATAGTGGCCACCCGTTTGACGACAAAATAAAAATGACAGTCCTACAGGTTGACATAGATATGGATGGTGTGTCAGACAATAAAGAAACTGCAAAAGGGGGCTTTATAGCTCTAAACGATGATGATGATGACGATAACGAGAATGCTGATAACAATGAAAATGGTCCTATCACAAATGAAGACAACCTTATAAAGATAACGTTACAAAAAGTCAAACCAATTGAACTTACTGGTGACGTAGTGCTTAAAGATGATCCTAAAATCAATATATGGGAAAGTGCTACCAAAGGAGGAACTGCCATAACTTTGCCAAAGACTTATTCCACACCGTCAGATTTACCTAAAGAACTTTATGTAGAGGGTTTTACAGCAAGTTCAAGTGTTCGTGATATCGCACTAACCTTAGAATATTCTGTAGCCGGTGAAACATTTAACGATAAGGTCAAAGTAACCGCGATAGACGTCGAGTCTATAGCTATTGATACGAGTGATAGTGATTCACATAAGATACCCAGTGTTAAGCCCCCTTCGAAAGTACCGGACGACCACTTTGTTACAGTAAAAGGAATCACCGATAATATTGTTCTAAAGGCAACTATTAATCCGAATACAGAGGAAACCCGTGATACAATTACATGGACGGCTATGTCGCAGGACCCAAGCGACAAGCTCAAAGCTACAAAATCACGTGCAACCTCCGGTAATTTCCCGGCGACGGTAAACGTAAATGGCCGAGATGCAAGAGACCTCACAAACTGGGTTGTATGGGCAACAGGCAGTACTCCCACTTTTAGCAAAAGCACTCAAAGCATTATATTTACTACTGGCGATGGTACCTCAGGGCCGGGGTTGAACATCATATTTACTGTTTCCAATCTGATATTCACGATTGCGCCAAGTACAATTATAACAGATTCAGACCGTCCGAATCTTGCAGGTGCCCATAGTGAAAGTGTCCCTGGCGGCACTCAAACACATGTAATTAGCGGTTCTACATTATCAGGAGGTGCTGTTAACAAGTGGGATGAATCAAGACGCGTAAGATTTAAAGTTCTAAATCCTCATCTATACACAAAAAACCAGCTTCCGAAAGTAACGGGAACCTATTACGACAATCAACCTGTCGCTACAGATATTCCTGATAATTACCCTTCTAACGTACTTATTGGCAATGATGATACACATACAGGCGATGAGGACAATGATCCTTACAATAACCCAAACGTCGGAAAGTTAATAGGTTCTGATACTCCATCTAATCCAATGCGACATTCCACTGGTTCTGACAATGATACTTACGAGGAACGATATCATTTCGGCGAGTTTGCAAGGTTAGAATTGGGTAGCAAATGGTATCGAATCAGTGATTTCATTAATTGGAGAACACATTTCAAATATAAGCGAGTGAATGGACAATGGACAGATGATGGTAGTTCTGCCGCAGCTGATAATAGTGAATGGTGATAGTATTATTTTTATATGAAGTTTATTGATACATGTAATATCTTGAAGGAAAATATATATAAACAAGAAATTAAGGGGAAAAATATGAAACGTAACAATTGGATGAATTACACGCCATTCAACCACTGTAGAAAAAATAATCCTGGAAATAGGCTACGCATTAAGATGTTTTTGTGTATTGTAATATTGCTTCCAATGTTCGCAATTCTGCTTACGATAGGAAGCTGCAAACAAAAGGATAAAAATGAAGCGAATGTGGGGAAAAAATCAGTTTCCTTCGAAGATATAAAAATAGGCTACCCTGATATTGAAGGTCAGAAAAAAGAGATGCAGAAGTTCTCTGATGTTATTGATTCAAAGAGTACCATCGAAAAACCGGATGAGGTATTAAGGCAAATGGCCGAGCATGTTCCCTTGGTATTTATCGAAACCCATCTGAAAGATCTTTCACAAAAAACTACACTCAAAGATAGGACCAATATCTCTATTCTGCTGGACCAAATCAACGAAATGCAAACCATCAATGAGCCCAATACATCTGAATTTATTGAGAAAGCTACTGAAAATCGCAATACCGACAAGCTCAGTGTAGCACTTTTCGGACTACGAACTGAAACCCAGCAGGCAAAAGCTGCGGAAGCCTTGGCTTCTATTGGAAATTCTGAATCGGTTAGACTTCTAACAATGCGATTATTAAACGCTTATGGTTATCCAAAAGGTGGAAGTGAGGACTTAATCTATAGAAAAGAACTTCGTCGGTCGCTTGTTAAGGCCCTTGGAAACTGCACCGGCCTCGATTTTTCAAACTATGATGCCAGTGAAGCTGCAACTCTTGAGATAGTCAAGCAATGTGAAGATTGGCTGATGAAAAAAGACAAGAAGCCATAGAAAACAAATTCATTAATAGATCAACAATTGTTTTCCGCACAATTGATAAAATGAAGTGTAAAAACAACTGCTTTTTACCAAAATTAGATAGAAAAACAGAGGCGGTATTTCCAAATTCAAGGGCCTTAAAATGACGTTCTGTGTAAGATTTATACAAGGTAAATTCAAAAATTGTCGTGCTATGTAAAAAAGCAAATAAGCTCCTGCGAAAGGACATCACACATAATTTGCAGTTGTTCACTGTCTGTTTCATACACCCTGACAACATCCGCATACTTGCCGCTGTCCGGCAGAAACTCAGCCAGCATATTAGGCATCTGCAAAAACCGGTCGCGATTAAACATTGTCCCCTGTTTCCGGGGGAAAATAGCCACATAAAAAATATCCGTTTCAACCAGGTCCTGGAAAAAATGCGTCCCGAAGGAAAGCTCCGGCATAAGATTGCCACCCTCATAAGCGACCTCCGCTAACACTGAGACCCTGTTGATTTCGGCGAAACTGACAGGAATCCCAAGACTCGGCGTGGTTGTTCCCCATCTGCCCGGCCCGATTAGGATTGCGGGATTGGTTTCCTTGTCAATAATCTGCTTGTTTAATCTGCCGATTAACCTGGCTACGTCATATTTCTGCGACAGCGTCATCCGCACATAGGCGGCAGGGTCAACATAAATAACTCTTTTTAACGGCTGTGAGATACTGCCGCCCATAGTGTATCCACAAGTTTTGAATAATATTTTTTCCGGTTTGATGTTTTTCGGTATCGTTATTGTCGCAGTCATCCCTTTCGTCTGCAGCGGTCTGCATTGAACCAGGTTTATCTTCAGCTCATCATTCTTCGTAAAGTTAGCGGTAAACTCTATATCAACGGGATACTGGTAATGATGTTCCAAAGTCTTAAGCATTTTTTGCATATTCTGAACAAAGT
>Ga0315539_1003684_pt1 | contig 10710 bp, 10 predicted proteins | sample SalMarSW160150MG_FD_203097 | JGI IMG/M metagenome (GOLD analysis project Ga0315539, IMG submission 203097) | Salt marsh sediment microbial communities from the Plum Island Ecosystem LTER, Massachusetts, United States - Salt Marsh Sediment SW1601-150 ... | reverse complement strand
TCTGTTTCATCCAATTCTTCACAGCTTTTACGCAACTTCTTCAATTGCGTGCAACCATGTCGAATTCCCGGGTCTCTAAAAACCTCACTCACGATATCGATATCATTGTCATTAATTTTCCCCGACAGACAAGCAATCGGCGGAGGCAATTGAGCAGCGGTCTTAAGCACATGTGCTGCAAGGAATATAAAAGCAAGCGCCATCTGATGATGCCCGATCATACCAAAACCCGATGAAGATAAACTGCCGGTCAGCAAATCGGTATGTGTTTGGGTAGGTGAATAAAATATTCTCAGATACGAATCCATAAACCCGGGAGATAAAGGAGCATCAAGATAGAATCCAACAAGTTCATCAAAGTTTACATCTTGGTTATTCGAATGACGTTCGTAGAACATTCTTTCAACCGAACTTGTATTAACCTTTCCTGATTTGGCCTGAGAAATTAACCACCCGGCAAGCACAAAATGTTGTGCAACCGCTTTCTTATTATCAAACTTGATTGCCTGTTCACGCCCAAATACAATTTTTCGTCCGGCATCACACAACTGCTCGATGAGTTCTCCGTCTTTTTTTTTGACTGCTGCCAGCAACCACTTGGTTAGCCCTTCCTGCAAAACCAGCCGCATTTTGTTCACATCTTCTGCGTTCTTTGATTCACTATCCTCCAGCCATACTCCGGCAAACTCGTAAAAACCGCCAAACTGTCCCCGCATTTCTTGCAGATTTTCCGCCTTATCTCCCGCGTTCTGAATTAAAGCGTACATTTGCTGAGCAAGCCACGTATATAATTCTATCGAGTGATAATCTATCTCACGTAGTATATTCTTCGTTTCTTCCCAAACAGACTTGCGTACTTTACGTGCCAATTTATATGCTTGGTCGCTTTTCTTGTTATTTATTATTTCGCGCAACGCCCTTAAATACAAACGCAGAAATTGATAACCTTTTCCGATATGCTCACCATAAGCATCTCGCACAACTTTATGCTTCTTTCTGATTTGTCTCAACACAGATAGCGGCACGTTCACAGCGTCCAGATATGCTTTCGCCTGTATCGGGTCCGCTTTATCTACGGCTCTTTCTATTGCCTCATTGATTTTGCTTTCTTGGCTGTCCCAGAAATCTTCGTCCATCTCCGAGAATTTATGTTGCCGGTACCTTGTAGCCTTTTCACCCCTCTTACGCACCTCCGATTTCAGTTTCTCATTTGGCTTTTCATTCTCGCAGACCAAAACCCCCAATACGTTTTGCTCGCTTTCAAAAAATGGCGAACTCAGGTATAACTTGGCGTTATTTTCCTTCAGATATTTGTCCAATTCTTCAAGACCTTTAAGGTCATAATCTTTATACACATCCTTCCCTGATTTATCTCTGTTCAATTCAATCTCCACATTTTTATCTGCGCTGTCGGAGTGAATATAAGGTATACAGCATTGTGAAGGCGGATGAATTGCTTTTCCTGCGCACCATTCCTTCAGATAACTTTTTTGCTGATCATAAAAGAGTTTGACGTAAGAATCATTCACATAACCATAAGTCAATTTTCTCGCAGCATATCGCGAAACAACTTTTATTGTTTCGCTTGGCATCGAACACCGTATTGTTTCAAGTATCACGAACGCAAGCATTGCAAGGCAGTCAATTGCCGCGCCTACAGATGCCATGCAAATTCCTACAATCACAACATTCTGGATATCTTCAACGGTAGATACGACAAAATGGCCGACGACTCCACACAGGACCGCTATCAACGTCAAGCAGCAAAACCACGGTGTCCTGCATGAATCGTTTATATACTCTCCTATAAAACTACCTTCCTCACTTACTGACTGTGCTATTGCAACTACTGAAATTCCAAGAACAAACACTTGAACGGTAATCAAGAGTGACAAATCTGTCCACTTGCCAAGTAAATCCGCCCATTTATCCACTGGGTAATCTGACACGATCCACGAAAAGATAATACCTGTAATCCCATATACGACACTAATAAGAGTGAAAATCCTCCAATCGGGCCGAAACAACATCAACTCAGGACTCCAAAAACTTCCTCCTGACTCTCTACAAGCCGATGGTTTGGCCGCATCTTTGTATTCGTGGATATTATTAACCAAATCTGACAGAGCTTCCCTAAGCCCCGGTTGTTTTTTAACACATGATGAAAGCCATCTACCCATTTTTCATTCTGCCATAATTTGTTTTTAGTTAAAAGAAGCTTGCCATACGGCTATGTTGACGGGCAAAGGTGTGAATCTCTTCCGGTCTTAAGGGGTTAGTATATCGTTAAACCAAGAAACAAGACAACCCTTTTCACAACCAATATTCCGTGAAAATCCGTGTCAATCCGTGGTTAAATGAAACTTTCGATTTTCGCTACGCAAATCTTTTTGGTTAGGCGTTGTAGGGTTTTCACTCGTTCGGCGAGGTATTCGAGTTGTTTTTTTGTGATTTTGTAGCCGCTGTCATAGCGGGCACGGACGTAGGCTTCATTAAGCAAATCTCTTCGCGTTTATGCTTCGGCAGATGTGAAAGATTCTTTTTCATTTTAACTTCTCATAAATTTCGTGCGCCGGACGGGGGGTAGAATCCACTGCCGGCTACAAAATCCCCGGCTATGCCTGTCCAAGCCAGGCAATTGCCTGGCATTATTGCCGATTATAACCACAGAGTAAAGCCTAAACCCGATGAAGGTTTTTGTATCATCACGGGCTGGAAGCCCGTGCCACAGGTCCTACCTGCAAACTCGACAAGCACCCGGGACTGCTGAACAGGAGCTTGTCGGTTAAGTTTCCAGTGGGAAAATCTCGCTCAGGATATCCGCGAGTAAATCAACGGCCCGTTCAACCTCCGGGCTCAAGGGCTGGCCCAACTCGGTCCGGGCGGGTTGAATGCCTATAAAGAAAACATCGACAGATATATCCTCGCGAAGGAGGTCGATAAAAAGGCGCGGTGAGGGGCTGTGTGTCGAGCCGCTTAGGCCGCTCAAGACCTCAGGGCTGAGAAGCCGAATCGTGCCCGGCTGAGCTGTGAAATCGATAGCATCAATGATGAGCAGGCTTTGTGGTGCCTTTTTAACGATAGGGCCAACGTAGTTCTCAGGGACGGTGCCCGCGTCTATTACCTCGGCACTTGTCCGGCCGACAAGCCGGTTACAAAGCTGCGGACCTGCCCCATCATCACCTTTGAGGGTGTTGCCAATGCCGAGAATAACCGTACGCGAGCCGCAGAACTTGTTTAACTGCTCGCGCAAGTAAACCGCAGGATTCATAAGAATTACAGGCGGACGTTTAGTTCAAACTTGCATTTCGGACACAGGATGCGCATAAAATCACTGGGCTGAACGGCCTGCTGTTTTTCCGGCTGTTGCTCTGAGTCATTCTGTTTAGTGGTTTCAGGGCGTGCTGAGAGACCCGCAAGCAGTTGGCCGCTTTTGGCAAGCAGAATTGAGGGATTGGCGTATGCCAGCGGGCCCAGCTTTTCATAAAGCCAGACCAGATGTTTTTTGGTGCCTATTATCGCGCCGCACTTTTCGCAAAGCTGAAGCTCATATTCCTGGGTCTCGACGGTGGAGCCCCTGTCCAGAGTGGCCAGGTCCCATTGCCTCGAAAGATATATACCCTTCTCGGTTGTGCAATTGTCTTGACAGTTGCCGCAAAAGATGCAGGTGTCGTATCGCAGGGTGATTTTCCTTTTCGGCGGGTTGCTTTGCGTATCATCGAGTTGTGTAAGTGCCTCGGTTGGACAGACATTAACGCACGCCCCGCAGCCGATGCACTCGTCCAGGTCGAACTCCGGCTTGCCGCGATACCTTTCGGGCACCTCGCAGGGCACGGCCGGAAAGCGGGTTGTAAACCGAGGTGAGATAACCGCAATAACAGCTTCTTTCAATTCTCTTAACTTAGGCCAACGCAATTTCAAACTCCTGTATTTAGTTCATAGTTCGTAGTTTATAGTTCATACCCGTCTGCTGGCAGGCAGGTCCGAACTATGAACTTTTCTTATCAATTTTTTCTGCATATTTGTCTACAACGCTGTTCTCCCACAATTTTACTCCCGAGGCATAGGCACCTTTGGCGATGGCATGAGCGGCGGTGGGTGAAGTTACCAGTATAAAAGCGGCGCAGATTATTGCTTTTATTGCCATTGCGTCGTGGTTACAAATCAAAGCCACGCCAAAAAGCAGTAGAATCGTGCCGAGCGTAACGCATTTTGTGGAGGCCTGCAGCCGGTTGTAAACGTCCGGGAAACGCACTAAGCCTATGCAGCCGCAAACATTGAAGAAAATGCCGAGAATTATTAACATGTATCCGATAATTTCACTCATCAAAACCTCTGCCCTCCAAAAATTTGGCCAGCGCTATAGTACCGATGAAGCTGAGCAATGCCCAGGCCAGAGCGATATTAAGGTAATAATCCTTACCTGTTGTCATTCCAAGAATAGCACAGAAGCCGACTATAACGATGCCCAGTATATCAATGGCCACGGTCCTGTCGGGCGCGCTGGGGCCGCGACCTATGCGATACAGACACATAAAGCAACATGCCATCAGGCCGATATAAATTACATTCTCCATTCAGCCAACCTCTCCCGACTTTATCGGGATTCAAAGATTTTCATCAGGAACCATTCGAACTTCTGAGCAATAAGTTGCGTGGCGGCCTCGACGTCGTCGGATTTAACGTTTATCCAGTGTACGTAAAGGTAGCCGTCATCCGTCAAATCAACAGTTAATGTGCCCGGTGTAAGCGTAATTGAATTGGCAAGCGCAGTAATTCCGGAATCTGTTTTCAGGTTTGTCTTAATCTTCACGATACCCGGCCTTATCGGCATTTTCGGGTGCAGGGCCCGGTAGACTACATCAAAATTGGCCCTGATAACATAAAAGAAGAAGACCGGAATATAGACCAAAAGCCAGAAAATCCGCCTTGGCGAGAAGTAAACTCCATGCTCTTTTGGGAGAATTTCGGTAAATAGCAAGGAGGCCGCGGCAGCGGTGATCAGGCCGGCAAGTATAACCTGAAGGTCAAACCGCCAGGTAAGTAAAACCCATACTACAAACGCCAGGACAAAATAAGCAAGTCGTCTCATATCATTACGCCTTACATACTGAGTACCTTAACGGAATATGAAACCCCGTCAGTCAATGTCTTGACCGCCGGGTCAAGTATGCCTGCTTTCAGGTCCGGGACAATTACCAGCAGTCCCATCAGCACACACAGACAGGCCAGAAACACCATTGCGATTAGCATAGAGCCTTTATGCTCCTCTATGCCGGTTAAATTCTCCGGCAGCTGGCCCAAAAAGACGTACCTTTGAACTTTTAAGTACATAATCAGTGTAAGCAGGCTGACCACAATAATTATCGCAGCCAGCCATATAAATCCCGCCTGAACGGCGGCGATTACGAGTATCAGCTTACTCCAGAACCCGCTGAAGGGTGGAATGCCCACGATTGATGCGGACGCCAGCGTACAGGCCGCTCGTGTAACAGGCAGCTTTTCCGCAAGGCCTCCCATCTGCCGCATTTCTCTGGTACCGGTGGACATTTGCACTGAGCCGCTGGTTAAAAACAAAAGAGACTTATAAACCGCGTGGTTTGCCAGATGAAAAAGACCTCCTAATATGGCCAGTGAGGCCCAGGCCAGATTTCCGTCTTGTGCCAGAATGACAGCACCCAATCCGATACCGAGTACGACATAACCTACCTGACTGATGCTCGAATAAGCCATAAGCCGCTTCAGGTCCCACTGACCTATGGCCAGGAAAGCACCGGCGATCATACTCAAAAGGGCCAGGACCATCAGAACCCATCCTATTTGAAGTGAGACACCGAAAACATTGAAAATCATACGTGAGAGTGCATAAACTCCAAGGGTTTTAATCAGGACACCGGAAAGCATCGCGGAAATAGGAGCAGGAGCGGACGGGTGCGCATCGGGTAGCCAGGCGTGGAACGGCACTAATGCGGACTTTAATCCGAAGCCGACTATAAATAGACCCAGGGCAAAAGTCAGGCCTTTATTCAGGCCGGTGCTCTGAATGGCCCTTGAGACGTACGCCATATTGAGATTGCCCGTATTGCCGTACACGAGCGCTACGCCGAAAAGGATAAATGCCGAGGCAATGCTGCCCAGAACCATATACTTGAATGACGCCTCGAGTTCTTCGTGTTCGCAGCCGAAGCCGACAAGTGCATAAGAGGCAATTGAAGCGATTTCCAGAAAAACATACAGATTGAAGATGTCACCGGACAGTACCACGCCGTTCATGCCGGCAATCATAAGCAGAAACAAGCTGAGGAATTTAGGCTTGGCCGTGTATTGCTCCATATACCTTATGCTGAAAAGCATTGCTGCAAAACTGACCACGCTGACGACCAAAAGTACCAGTCCACTCAGGCCGTCAAGGACAAGATTAATTCCCAGTGGTATCGGCCATTTGCCGATTTTGTACACGTTTGACTGGCCGATGACGGACACGGCCAGTACTACCAGTGAGAGAGTGGCAAGATTGGCCAGTACCGTTGCCAGGGACTTGAGTTTTTTGCCGCAAACCGGCATAAAGAACCCCGTTGCCAGAGGAATAGCAATAAAGACAGGCAGCGGAACATTCATCCTTTTAACCTCCTTATATCGGTAATATCGAAGGTGCCGTACCTCTCGTAAGTTCTAATACAAATCGAAATCATCAGGGCCAATGAACCCAGGCTGATAACAATCGCGGTTAGAACGAGGGCCTGCGGCAGCGGGTCAACCGATGCGTTTATAAAGCTCTCAGCAATCTGGCCGGTTGCTGAAATCACATGCTCTTTCTCGATAATCGGCGCCACACCGCCAAAGTGGTAGCCCAACATAATCAGCATCAGATTAACGGCGTACTCCATAACCATAATGCCGATGACAATTTTGACCATATTTTTCTTTACTACGGTGCAATACAGCCCAATCATAAACAACAAAAAGCACAGTGCATAAGGCATTTGCTTCTACTCCTTTGTGCCGCCTGGTGACTCAGGCCTGAATATCGAAAGAATAAAAACAACCATAAATAGTGAGGCACCGACTTTCAAGCCAATGGCGATATTCGAAAGCGGAATGGTGCCCGCACTGATAAGCGCAAACGGCTCTCCCCGACAACATCCCTGGTGCAGAAAATTAACAAAGAAAGAGCCACCGACAGCCAGACCTGCGATGGCAATGAAGGCAAATAAAATCGCCCCAAGGCAATCCAGTCGCGAGACCAACGCAAGCGGAAGGTTCTTCTCGGCCTGCTCCCTCCCGAACGCAAGCATCAGCAGAATATAACAGGAGGCCAGGATAACACCGCCTGCAAAACCGCCGCCCGGAGTCAGGTGTCCGAAAAGAACAATATAAACGCCAAAAAGGAAAATCAGCACTTTTACCCAACTACCTATAGTTTTAACTATCAGGCTCATTCCCTTCATTCGTCTGTTTCCTCCAATAGTTTCCTGCTCTTTTTCCTGAGTATTACCGTTGCTCCAATGACCGCGGTGAAAAGTACGGAGGCTTCGCCCAGGGTGTCATAAGCGCGGAAGTCCAGGATAATCGCAGAGACCAGATTGGCCGCTCCGGTACCGGACAGGCCGTCTTTAATGTAAGTACGACTTGGGGCGTCCGGCGCGATAGAGAAAATTGACGTGCCGAATTCGGGCAGAGTCTCAAAAACTCTCATTCCAGCCAGGAAAATTACAAAGATAATTACGATGGAAACGACCATCCCGAAGAATTCCCTGTCACCGGCGATGAAGGTCAGGTCGCGAGAGATTGTAGCGCGAATCAGGATAATCAAACCTAAGACTTCCACAACAATTTGTGTTATTGCAATATCCGGCGCCCGCAGAAATAGAAACATCAAAGAACCACCAAAACCAATGGCACCAACACAAATCACAGAACTTAGCAGGTCTTTCGTTTCTACTGCAATAATTGCAGCAATTACTATAAACATCAGTAAAATGTAAAATATAACCATCGTGTTATCGTCTCCCTACCAAATCCTGCAAACTACAAATAAAATCACTAATAATCCCAGTGTTACCCACGTCAAATACATTGGCAGGATACCGGAATGCAGCCATCTGAGAAAATCCGTCAACGCCAGTCCAAATCTGCCGCTTTGGTTGTATGGATCAAAATACCCTTTTTCCTGCCCGGAATACAACTGTTTCAGGCCCTTCATTGCCGAGACTGTTTTGTAAAAATGTGTGCCCGGGATTATCATTTCATCACTCGGCTGCACCTCACCACAGCTCCAGGTGCGAACTATCCTGACTTTTCTTCCTATGAGCCCAATAAGAAGAATCACCAAGCCGGCAATCAGGCCGAATATTATAAGAGCAGTCGCAAGTGTTGATTCCCAGGTGCCGAAAATTGCCGTACCCGGTGCGATATTCAGGGCCGGATAAATGAAAAGTCGCAACGGCACATGATAAAAGACACCAAAAAATACACACAGCAAGGCAAGTATAGCCATTGGGACCTGCATAGAAAGCGAAACTTCTTTTACGTCTTTTAGTTCCTGCGGCAGGCGAGCGAGAAACAGCGAATGGATGAGCTTGACAAATGATGCCAGAGTAAGCGCACTTCCAAACATAGCAGCTACCAGCCAAACGGGCCACAATCCAGCCCCCATTGTAGTGCCGGTGCGACCCATCTCAATCACACCCTGATAAACCATCCATTTTGAGACGAATCCATTAAGTGGCGGTATACCCGAAATACTGAGTGCCGCGATTAGGCAGGTAACGAAAGTCAATGGCATCTTCTTTCCCAATCCACCGAGCCTGTCCAGCTCCTGTGTGCCGCTGGCGTGTTCCACGGCTCCACCACAAAGGAATAAGCAGCACTTGTAAATGGCATTATTCAGCATGTGAAACACTCCGCCGGCAATCCCTACGGGGCTCAGCGTTGCTATACCAAGAATCATATAGCCGACCTGGCTAACGGCGTGATAGGACAAAAGTTTTTTGAGGTTGTGCTGGACCATCGCAATCATCACGGCAATAACAATTGTGACGGCACCGATAAACGCCAGAATGCTGGTTAAAATCCCCGCTTGAAGTACAAAAATCACCCGCACGATTATCACAAGAAGGTAGATGCCGAGGAGTTTATCGATTGCGGCGGGCAGCAGCGCCATTACAGACGTCGGAGCATATTCGCCACTGGTTGGAATCCAGGTGTGCAAAGGCAGTGCTCCTGCCTTTGTGATTGCGGCAATCAAAAGCAGTAAAAAGGTTATAATCCCCAGGATGGATGTTGTATCTACGGCAATGTTCGATAATACGAATGTGCCGGACAATGACCATACCAACGCACTACCCAGAAGCAGGGCACCGTCTGATAAGCCTATCATTGCAAAGCTCTTGGTCGCTGCGAAATTGGCATTTTTGCCCCCGGTCGTAATCAGCAGGTACAGCGAAGCGGTAACAATCTCCCAGAATATCAGCAGCAGGAGCAGATGATTGGAAAGCAAAACGCCGGCCGAGCCGCCTATCGTTATAAGTATCGCGCCGTAATACTCATTGAGCCGTTTTGCCCCGGCCATCGATTTGAGTGAGTATAACGTTATCAGCACGCCAAAGCCTGTCGCAAAGAGCAGAACAAATTTACTCAACGGCGTGGTGACCAATAGCAAATCCAGTTTGAGGTTGCCCACCCTCAGGATCGGCATAACGCATTCAAGCCAACCCATAGTAAATATCCGGACCGCAGCAATAAGGGCGGAAATTGAAACAACCAGGGCTATTATCTTGGCCGAAGCTCTCATTTTAGTGGGCAAAAACAGCAGGCCAAAGCCCACGACCAACGGGAAGAATACGGGCAGAAGTAACGGATTCAGCGTCATTGAATCTCCATAATTGTTATTCTTAATTTACGGTTCGTTATTTGTCCTTTTAGATCCGCGAATACGTGCGGTCTTTTCACGGCTAAGTCTCAAAAGCTCTTCGCTGTCGCAAATAATCTTATGGTCTCTGCCGCTCACCACAGCCAATCTCTCGGTACAACTATAGCATGGGTCAACTGCCGCCAGCGTGATAGTTACGTCAGCAATGTCGGACCCTATACACGAGGCCTTGAACGAGGGTACGTTGACGTAGCTCGGCGCTCTTACCTTGTGCCGTACCGGCCTGTTGCCGCCGTCGCTGCGAACATAATGGAATGTCTCACCTCTCGGGGCTTCAGCGCGGCCTGTGCCTTCACCCGGCGGGATTTCCCTGACCGGGATAGCAACCGGGCCGCCGGGAAGCTTCTTTGCCGCTTGCCTGATTATCTTAATTGATTCAAGTATCTCCAGCAATCGTACAACCGCCTTGGCAAAGACGTCGCCCTCAGGTTGAGTAATCACATTCCAGTCCAAATCGCCGTACGCTGCATACGGGTCATCACGCCTAACGTCTATCTCGAGACCACTGCCTCTGGCTGTCGGGCCTGTTACAGCGAACTTTATTGCGTCTTCTTTACTCAGGATGCCTACACCTTTCAGCCGGGCGTGTATAATGGGGTCATCAAGCACGGCTTTTATTAGCATCTCCATTTTCTTTTCAATCTTGTCCAGTTCCTTGAACATTTTCGGTATCAGCTCCTCAGGGATATCCTCCCGGCAGCCGCCTACCTTGACATTACCGTAGTTGTTTCGGTTGCCGGTAATCTCTTCAAGCAGGTCCAGTACGGGCTCACGGTACT
>Ga0315539_1003682_pt1 | contig 10714 bp, 5 predicted proteins | sample SalMarSW160150MG_FD_203097 | JGI IMG/M metagenome (GOLD analysis project Ga0315539, IMG submission 203097) | Salt marsh sediment microbial communities from the Plum Island Ecosystem LTER, Massachusetts, United States - Salt Marsh Sediment SW1601-150 ... | reverse complement strand
ACTGCCAAAGGCAGGCAGTTACTCCTGGCGAACCGAACAGAATGGCTCACCTTTTCAAGGTGTATGAACAAGCTGACTATGAATACCTAAGTATATTAGGTATTATGTTTCGAGATTTCCTACAAGGCGGTTTTGTATTTGACCTTCAAGAGATACCTAAGTATCTTAGGTATTATCCTCCGTGGCCAGTTTATCCCCTCACCGTATTTGACGGCTTACTTGCCTCCCAATTCTCACCAAACGCAAGCCAAAAATTGCCTATAAGTGTAAAATTAGTAGTTTACTTCACTGCTGCCTGCGGTTCGGATTCCAATTTTCCTGAGGCTCCCGATTTCGAAACGCAGCGAAGATCCCGATGATGTTTATCGGGGCTGTCTATCGGGGCCATCGCGGCCTCCGGCAGCAGTGCTTAGCACACCATAGGGACAACGCTTCTTAAATCTGAAATCTTAAATATAAAATCCCCCGCCTTTGGCGGTTGGCTTCCGGAGGCTACAGCAATTAGTTTAAACAGTGTAAATCCGTGTCTATATCGTAATTTTTAATTTTAAGCTGTGGCTTTGGCATTTACACTTTAACTTTTAACTTCCCCCGGCTTTGCCGGCCTCAACTGGCGAGACCTGCCCACTACAGGTGAGTATGCTAAACGCTACACGCTATCCGCTGTACGCTATACCAAAATCCATCGCGGTTCATCCTGAGTCCCGGCGTGCCGGGAAAAGATCTAACTCTGACTTCTGTCTCCTGACTCCTGCCTTCTGTTCCCTGTGTCCCCATCCCGACACTTCGGGGTTTCCTCATTGCCCTAAAAAGCCAACGTTCGTTGATATCTATGTATGACATTAAGGGAATACCTAAGTATCTTAGGTATTATGCTTCGTGGCTAATTTATTGTCATTAATCAATTGCTTTACATCCTCCAGTTCGGACTTATTTATTTACTGCGTCCTGATAAATCAGGACTGCGTAATACTTAAGGATCCTCATCGCGGCTTCCGGATGCAAAAGCATTAGTGCGGAAAAATAATCCCCCGGCTTTGCCGAATTCAACTTGCGAGTAACGAGTCACAAGCGACGAGATACGATAAGCAATCAATCGCCCACATCTTCGGGCGGCTTTCTGATTGCCCTCAGTCTCCTGAATCCGAATCTATATGCAACAAAACATACTGCCCCGTAAGTGAGTAAAAGGAACCACAAAGCAAATCCGGACTCAAAAACAAAGACATCACCGTTTTGAGTCTGCGTAACAGCGACAATCCGAGGATTCACAAAAACAGACGGGAATAGTACATAGTATCTATGCTCGCAATTTCTTTGGACTGATTGACACTTTGAGTACCCCACGCACAAAAGATACTGGCCTGCAAGTTGCTCGTGTTCCACAGCCGGCGCCCAGGGAAACAGGGCATGAACAATTGCCAGTACAGGCATAACGATAGCGAACAGAGTACAACCAATAACAGCAAGCCAGCCGAATACTCGCAACCACCTCTTCATATTATTGCCCAACAATGATTATAAAGTATGTACGTAACATGAAATTGATGTCATTATACATCGAGATAAAAAAAGAAGACAAAAGAAAATCCCTCCTTCCCCGCGCTACCTGTTATTAACAGGTACTGAAATCTTCAACAGTTAGTTTTGGTTTTGTATTTTGGTGATTTGAATTTGTTTCGGATTTCGATATTCGGATTTCGTGTTTCGACCCATCTAATCCCTCTCCCCTAACCCCCATTCCCTAAACGCTGTCCGCTATACGCTGTACGCTAATCAACTTCGGGCAGTTGCTCGGCTGCGCCTTTGCTGGCGGCCAGAAGCGCTCGGTAAAAGCACCAGCCAAGCCCGCCAATTATTATCAAAAAGACCACCGTCAGGATAACGTAAGATACGCCGGTCAGGTGCTCATGCTCAATGAATTCCTCTTTCTTAACCCCAACACGCCTTGTAATATCCGTAAGCTTCATAGCTATATAAGCGCCGATATCCAGCACAGCCACAATCCCCGCCCATCCCACAGACCAGCTAAGCTTATGTTCCGGGCCTTTATACTTCTCTATCAGCCAGACGCTTATAATCAATGCGACAACTGCCATTGCCAATACTATCCAGGATGCCGTCTCCTCGAGGTATCCGGTTGTAAGCCCGTCTAAAACCAATATCGCGGCAGCCCCAGCCAGGCCGAAGGCGGCCAGCCCGTCTAATCGTCCCTTAATCTCGACAGGCTTTTGCTCCACCCCGGCCTCGGCCCGCTCCGGCCTGCCTTTGGCCAAACTGATAAGTATCGAAAGGACTGGCGCAAGCCCGACAACCGCCACGCCAACGCAGTTCGGCAGTATCCAGTTGCCACTGCGGTCCATAAAGAAGCCCTTCTCTTGTGTTAAATCATCATAAAGGCTCCAGACAAAAAGGGTGCCCAGGATAATCGGAATTACAATACGAATAAGGTAGCTCCACCACTTGCCCAATCTCCAGTCGCTGCGGGCGTTGGCGTGTCGGCGAAGCTTTTCAATCCGCCAAAGCCAGCCTAACACCAGACACTCCAGCAGCCCGAGGAACGCAATCCCCCACGTCCCGTTGATAAAGCTGTCGACAGTACCAAGCCAATTAAGCCCGCCCCGTGTAACGTAAACCAGTCCCAAGGCAAGGCCGATAATGCTCATCACCGGCAGGACCACGCATCGCCGCCATCCGGTCTTGTCGACAATGCTGGCAAGTATCGATTCGGTTATCGAGAAGGCCGAGTCGATCCCGAGTGTTACAAGCGCAAAGAAGAACACAAAACTGAACCACGCCGAGTACGGAAGCTGCGCCAGCGCGTACGGGAACGCCACGAACGCCAGGCCGGGCCCTGCATCAACGACCCTTTCTACAGGCACAGGGTTGCCTGCCGCCTCAGTTGCGTATGCCATACCGCCTAATGTTGCGAAAATCGCCAGACCAGCCACAAAGCTTGTGGCGAAATCTGCAATCCCAATAATTGCCGCGTTGTTATTCAGGTCGCTTTGTCTGTGGAGGAAGCTGGCGTATGTTACCATCACGCCGAACGCCAGGCTCAGCGAGAAGAACACCTGGCCGAACGCGAACCGCCAGGTCGTTGGCTTAGCGAGTTCCGACCATACCGGGTCGAGATAATAGGCCAGCCCTTTCATACTGCCTTCGAGTGTCAGGCCGCGTACCGCCAGAATCAGCAGCATCAGCCACGGCAGAGGTACGGTCAGCCACACTATTCTGCCGACGAGTCGCACGCCCCTGAATATGCAGAAGTACATTGCCACCCAGGTAATTATCAGTGGCAGTACAATGTTCCAGCGAATTGCACCCAGCGCCTCGCCCGGCTGATAGCCGAGGTACTGATTGAAGAAGAAGTCCTTTGCCTTCTCAACCCCCTCAACGCCCGTCCCCGCCCACGGCAGCTGGCCACCCGTAAAAATACCATGGATACTAAACCATAAAAAGCTAAAGCAATATGCCAAAATGACGGGGTAATACGTTATTATGACGAAACCCAAAATTATTCCCCACCAACCGACGATTTCGAAGCGTCGGCCGCCGCGTTTGAAGGCCTCGGGGGCCGCCCGCTGGGTGTAATGGCCAAGGCTGAACTCGAGGACCATCATCGGAATGCCGACCAGAAACAGGGCGATTATATATGGGATAAGAAATGCGCCGCCTCCGTAGCTGTAGAGCTTGTAGGGAAACCCCCACAAATTGCCAAGCCCGACCGCCGAGCCGACGGCCGCTAACACAAATCCGCCTCGCGTCCCCCAGTTTTCCCGCTGCTCCCCCAGAAGTTCTGCCATAAGAGCTCACCTCCTTGTTATTAGCACTTCGGCTTTACTTTTTTATCCCCAAAAGTGTAAGGCTGTCCCGCTCTATAATGCCGCGAACCTGGCCCTGCGGGATGGTCGGTAAGTTTGTATCACCAAGGAGCTTGTTCAGGCCTAACAGCCTTTCCATACAGGGACCCGGCTGAGCAAATGGAAAACCACTGCCGAATAGCAACTTGTCCATCACTGCCTGCTCGTGGGCTGTCACTACCACATTATAAGTCTGCCAGATGCTGTCCGGCTGAATCGTCAAATCCGCGTAGACGTTCTCATGCTTGCCAATTATACACAGTGTTTGGTTGACAAAGGGCCTGCCCATCCGGCCTATCACAATCTTCAGAGAACCAAACGTCCGGGCAACCTCGTCAAGCAGGTACGGCTGAGCATAGTCCAGCACCGCATCCGGTGCGAACGGCGCGGCATTATGGAAGAAGACCGGCAGGCCAAGCTGCTCGGCCGATTCGTAAAAACGCATCGCCCGGCTGTGAGTGGGATGGAATCCACACTCGCAGCAATAGAGGACACAGCCCTTAAGATTCAGGTCGTCCTGCAGCGATTTTAGATACTTGAGCCCCACCTTGTCTCGCACAGGGTCAACCAGCGCAAAGCCAACCATCTTTTCCCCGTGCGTATTGATATATTCAGAAAGCTCTTTATTAATCGCACTGCTGCCTTCATCCCGCCCCGGCGGGCAAGCGATAGGTGCAGCCAATACGATACACGCATCGGCCGACTCGGCAGCAACCAAGTGCTCGGCATGACTCACTTCCCTGGCAGCACAGTGGATATGCGTATGGCAGTCAACAATCATTCCTGTAACCTTCTTTAGATTGGCCGCTGCCGGCCGATTACTTAGCGGCTATCTTAGTCCTGCGTCTTTTGGCGGTCAAGCACAAAGCCTTCCGGCTGTATAACTTTCGCCGGCAGGGCTTTGCAGGCGGGCAAAGCCCGCAGGGCCGAGAGCTATTCGCCCTTAACTATACGGGCCGACCTTATGACTATCGGTTCGACCGGCACGTCACTATACATATCCACTTGCTTTCTCTTGATCTGTGCGATCGCATCGACCACCGGCATACCCTCGACAACTTTGCCGAAGACCGTATAGCCGGGCCGGGCATCACCGGCATAGTCGAGCCGATAGTTGTTAATTAGATTGACGAAGAACTGGCTGTTAGCGCTATTCGGTTTTCTTGTCCGGGCCATCGCTACACTGCCGCGTACGTTCTTCAGGCCGTTGCTACTCTCATTAATGATTGGCTCGTTAGTCTCTTTTTTCGTCATATCCGGCGTGAATCCGCCGCCCTGTATCATAAAATTCGGGATGACCCTGTGAAATATCGTGCCGTCGTAAAAACCTTCCTTGACATATCGCAGGAAGTTGGCCACCGTTACCGGCGCCTTTTCCTCGTCAAGCTCGAGCATAATCCTGCCTCTGTTCGTTTTTAGCTCGACATATTTAAGCCCGCCGGCCTTTTTGTCGCCACCCAACGGCAAGATTGACTGTTCCTGCTCGTCGCAGCCTTGAAGACTCAGGCACGCTACCGCAAGGACCAACGTCAAGATACCGAACTTCAGCCGATGAACCATAATATGACCTCCTGTTTCGATTCTCGATACTCGTGGCAATAATCCTGCAATAAATTGCAGGGCTAAATACCTGATTCCCGATACTTGTTTTTTTGTGGGTATGCTTATAACGTCTTGGGGGTGAAAAATCAAGGCCCTTCTCTCGTCGCTGGCCAGTTGAGGCCGGGGGGATAATTAACCACGGATTAACCCGCCCGTGGGCGAGGTCTCACCGAAGGTGGACGCGGATTTGCACAGATTAATTACAACTACAGATATCACCCCGCTTCGCTAAGTGCTACGCAGGGCAGGCCCTTCGACAAGGCTTCGATGGTGAACTCAGCCGAACCGCTCAGGGCGATGCATCCGGAGCTTGTGCCCCTGTGCCTTAGGTAATAGGTAGCTGCGATGGCGGGTAGAAAACAGGAAATTTCCGGCTTGTGTTTAGTGAAAATTACAAGGCAAGTAAGCCGTCAAATACGGTGAGGGATAAACTGGCCACGGAGCATAATACCTAAGATACTTAGGTATTCACTTAATGTCATACATAAAGCCGCTTTGTAGGAATTCTCGGAGCATAATACCTAAGATACTTAGGTATTCACTTAATGTCAAACATAAAGCCGCTTTGTAGAAATTCTCGGAGCGTAATACCTAAGATACTTAGGTATTCTCTTAATGTCGTACATAAATAATGTCATACATAAATATCAACGAACGTTGGCTCTTTAGGACGATGAGGAAACAGAGAACAGAAGTCAGGAGACAAAAGTAAGAACACAGAAGGACAAAAAACAGACAGAAAATTGATTTCCGAATCTGCCTACGTCAAGACTACCCTCGGCCGGGCCAAGAGGTGGGCGGCGGACAGGCATTTTTTTTGTGGGTATGCTTATAACGGCTTGTGGGTGAAAAATCAAGATTCTTCTCTCGTCGCTGGCCAGTTGAGGACGGGGGGATAATTAACCACGGATTGACGCGGATTAACACGGATACCTAAAGTACAAATTCACTCAGATTAACACTGTTTTTTTATTGCCACGGAGACCACAGAGGGATTTACTCAACTTGCATACTCAGCCCAAAGGCGTTCTCGATACAAGTATCTGCGAGGCTCTTTTACTTCGTCCGCCGAATCCCGAAAAAAATCGGGCTTCCCTGTATAAGTCGAGCAAATCAAAGACAAAAGAACTGGTTCAGGAGAACAGGTGGCTCAGATAGCACATAGTCTTTCTATTGACTCTACCTTTACATTCAGGTATCGTGTTATCGGAAAATTATTTATTGGATTATGAGGGATTAGCATTGGCTTCCAAAGGTGAACCACTTTTTCCTGTGTCAAACAAGGCACGCTACGGAGAAAAACGTCGCCTTAGGCCTCTTTTTTTGCCTATTTTGTTACAGGATATGTCTCGAGACAAACGCCTTAGAGATTCTGACCAAGAACGTGCATACGAAATAATCTGCAAGTGGGCAGATATCGAATCCAGCGGTAAGCTTGACGAGCAAAAAGAGACCGGCATTGAAGGTGAATTTTGTAAAGAGGTATTCGGTGAAGCGCTTGGTTACACATTCTTTGCCGACAATAAAGACTTCTGGAATTTTCAATCGAAATTTTCCATCAACGGCGGCATCGCTGATGCTGCCATTGGCACTTTCAGGCCATCACAAAAACATCCGCCACGAGTTGTAATTGAGCTTGAAGGTCCTAAGGTTAACGTAGATAAAGACCGGTCGCAGGGAAGAACCCCAGTACAACAATGCTGGGACTACCTGAACGCACTTCCTAAATGTCCGTGGGGAATCGTCTGTAATTATGTCAGTTTCAGGCTTTATCATCGTGAGCATACGCCTCGAGTTTACGAACTCTTTGTCCTTCAAGAATTAAAGAGAAGAGAAATATTCGACCAGTTTTACTATCTCTTTCAACGTGGTGGTTTTATTGCAGAATCTGCCATACAGCCTGCTCGTGCTGATGTACTGCTCGAAAAATCAATAACTCGTGAACGTCAGGTTGGCGAGGAGCTTTATGGCCGATATCACGACGAACGTATAAAACTGATAAACCATCTTTCAGGTGAGGAACATAATTTCAATCTCGACAAAGCTATCCACGCAGCTCAGAAATTACTCGACCGTATAATTTTCATCGCCTTTTGCGAAGACCGCGAACTTCTGCCAAGAAAATCCCTTCAACAGGCATGGGAGCAGGTTCCACCATTCCAGCGAGTAACAAATCCAAGATGGCGAAACTTTCTCGACTTGTTCAGAAGTATCGACAAGGGAAATTATAAAAGTGACATCCCACCATATAACGGCGGTTTATTCAGTGAGGATGAAGATGTCGATAATCTCCAGCTTGAGGATGACTGGACCAATTTCTTCAAAACCGTCGGCGGTTATGATTTTGCGCACGAAGTTAATGTTGATGTTCTCGGCCACATCTTTGAAAAATCCATAAACGATATTAAGATTATCCGCCAGTCGGGTCTTTTTGAAGCGGGCGTTGCCGAAGAAGACAGACCGAAAATGCTCAAATCCGCCGAACGGAAAAAGGGGGGCATCTACTACACCCCACCGGAATTTACCGGCTTTATTACCCAAAATACCGTCACAAGAATTGTCGAAGAAAGAATTAAATTGTTTGAACGCAATTTCGGCATCCGGCTTTCGGAGATTGATAAGGATACCGAGAAGAAAAGGGTTATCGCCTTCGCAGAAAATGCGTTAGAAGAATTACGCGACATAAAAATTGTTGACCCCGCCTGCGGAAGCGGTGCGTTTCTTATTCGCGCATTCGAGGCACTCGAAGATAAATATATCGAACTTATCGACACACTTGAAATTCACGACAAAAAAACTGCCGACGAACTGCGTAACCGGGTTTCGGACTTTATCCTTCAAGATAATCTCTATGGTGTTGACCTCTCGCCCGAAGCCGTGGAAATCACTCAGCTTGCTCTTTGGCTTCGTTCCGCCCATAAAGGTAAAACTCTCGCCGACCTTTCCAAAAATATCGTATGCGGCAATAGTCTTATCAGCGACCCCGACGCAGTTCAACACGCCTTTGATTGGCAAAAAGCCTTTCCCGATGTCTTTAAGCGCCCTAATCCTGGCTTTGATTGTGTTATAGGTAATCCCCCCTGGGAAAGAATCAAATTGCAGGAGCGGGAATTTTTCGATGCTATCGCACAGGATATCGCCTCAGCTACCAATGCCGCAAAACGCCGCAAGCTCATTGAAAAACTAAAGACAACAAAACCACAACTATATCAAAAATACATTGACGCAAAGACTGCCGCTGATAACTCTCTTTACTATATACGCAATTGTGACCGTTATCCCCTGACCGGTAAGGGTGATATAAATACCTACGCTGTTTTTGCAGAACTGGCTCACTCTGTCGTTGCTCCAACCGGCCGTGTAGGCCTGCTTGTTCCAACAGGTATCGCAACCGATAAAACCAATAAGGATTTCTTTGCTACGCTTGTAACTTCTCAAATCCTTTCCGGTCTCTACGATTTCGAAAACAAAGCTCCCATATTCCCTGATGTGCATCGTTCATATAAATTCTCTGTATTACTCTTTGGCGGTTCAAAAAATAAATCCAGAACCGCTGACTTCCTTTTCTTTGCTAATAAGAGAGATGACCTTGAAGATAATTCCCGTCATATATCTCTCTCTGCAAAAGATTTCAAACTCCTCAATCCAAATACCAATACCTGCCCTATATTCCGCTCAAGACGAGACGCAAATCTTACTAAATATATTTATAAGCGAGTGCCTGTTCTTATTAATAAAACACGAAAACAAGGCGGTAATCCCTGGGGGGTAAAATTTGTTCGTATGTTTGACCAAACAAATGATGCCGAACTATTTCATACGGCAGAACAGCTAAAGCCTGATGGTTTCAAACGCTCCGGCCCCATCTGGAAAAAAGGCAAACAGGTATTCCTGCCTCTCTATGAGGCAAAAATGATTCAAATGTTCGACCACAGAGCGGCAGGCATTATTGTTGACGAATCAAACTGGATACGTCAGGGGCAAACCGACTCGACCTCCCTCGTTCAACACCAAAACCCCGAATTCGTTGTAGAGCCTCGCTGGTGGGTGAATCAACAAAATGTTGATAATGCGTTCGGTTGTCCTTCGGAGCCAGCATATATATCCTTCAAGGATGTTACTAGCGCCACTAATCAACGAACCATGATTGCGGCACTTATTCCACATGTTGCTGTTCTTAACTCGGCCCCACTATTTCTTACTTCCGCATCAATTTCGTATCATGAGAAATCCTGTCTTCTTGCTTCTCTAAATAGTATTGTATTTGACTTCATTGCCCGTCAAAAGGTTGGCGGTGTACATCTAAACTTCTTTATCGTCGAGCAACTTCCAATATTTCCGCCTGATTTTTATAAGCAAAAATGCCCGTGGAACAAGAAACAAACACTCGAAAAGTGGATTTCCGACCGTGTTTTGAAATTGACCTGTACAAGTAACGATATGATTCCACTTGCCAAGGCTGCTGGTTTCAAACCTCTTGTTCACAAATGGAATGAAGGAGAACGCCTTGACTTAATGGCAGAACTCGATGCTGCGTTCTTTCTTCTTTACGGCATTAAACGTAATGATGCTGAGTATATCCTCTCAACTTTTGCAGGTATTCGAAAGCAGTCCGAATCTATGTTTGATGGGACGTCAACTGCTGAGTGTATCCTTAACTATTATGACAATCTAAAATCCTCCTCCTGTTAATACCGTCTAACAATCCACCAAAGGCAAAATTACAGTGCAAAATTCAAAAGAAGAAACCCGCCGAATAAATCGGCGGGCTAAATAATTTGAGATCCTTTCCCGGCGCGCCGGGGCTCAGGATGACAACGTCGCCCCATTCGACCCCGGCGCGCCGGGACTCAGGGCAGGCTGGCGATGGCTAAACGACACTCCGTCGTAATCGACGAGGAATAACCCCCACTATAAAAGTGGGGGCTAACCGAAAAAACCAAACTCCGTCATCAAGAAACAACCCACGGCAGTGCCGTGGGTTAAACAAATTTGGATTGGTGGGGCCGCGCCCCCACCCTACAATATTAATAAGAATGACCCCCACTATAAAAGTAGGGGCTTAATGATCTAGATTCCGTATCCCCTATGGGGCAGGCAAGAAACCCCGTCATTGAAATGACGGGGCTGCTATGAGGTCAGCCGTCAACGGTTATGATTATTTTTTTTCTGTTTTAATTCATAAGCATCCTTTCTCTGCTGATCAACGGCTTCGGCTCAGTCTGCTATTCGTGCTCGGGGCACAGGTT
>Ga0315539_1003681_pt1 | contig 10715 bp, 7 predicted proteins | sample SalMarSW160150MG_FD_203097 | JGI IMG/M metagenome (GOLD analysis project Ga0315539, IMG submission 203097) | Salt marsh sediment microbial communities from the Plum Island Ecosystem LTER, Massachusetts, United States - Salt Marsh Sediment SW1601-150 ... | reverse complement strand
GGCACAGACTGGCCCCCTTAGAAATTCGGTCTCAAATCGGGATTTACCTTTTCCACGAAAAGAAAAGACGTTATCCTCTAACAAAGATTTATCCCATTACAAGTGCAAAAGCTGCCAGAAAAAGACCCCAAAGTTTGAGGGAGAAAGTATGGGGAATCTATGAAGCAGTATAAGGAAAAACGATAATGGACCGTTCTGATGTTAAAGAATTATACTTTATTACTCTCATTTCCAAGGTCCGGTCTATTATTGAATACGGTATATTATCCCACAACAAGTCTGTTAAAATTCTCCATGATGATTCTGTCGCAATGCAAAAAATGCAGGAGAAGCGTAGAATCAAAAAAATTCCTGGAACGAACAAGAAACTACACGATTATGCCAATCTCTATTTCGATGCCCATAATCCTATGCTAAGCAGGCGTCGAGATAGAAACAATGAGATATGTGTTTTGCGCATAGATGCGAATGTTCTGGATTTGCAGGGAGTCATCATTGCAGATCAAAATGCCTCAAGCGAATATGCCCGTTTTTATCCAGTAACACAAAGATTAGCTGCAATCGATAAAGATAGGCTTTTTGCTAAATATTGGACACATCCTGAAAATATATATGAGGAGTGGGCACACAAGTCCATCAAGTGTGCGGAAATCCTTGTGCCGGACGAAGTTGAGCCGCGATATATTTTGGCCGCCTATGTCGCAAATCAAGCGGCTTTGGCTGCTTTCAAGAAACTCAAAATAGAATTGAACGTAAGTATTAAAAGTGATATATTCTTCTAAGAGGATGTTATGAAGATTCTAATAGGTGATATTCTGAAATCCAAAGCACAAACCCTCGTCAACACAGTAAATTGTGTTGGTATTATGGGTAAGGGAATAGCTCTCGAGTTTAAGAAGCGATTTCCCAAGATGTTCAAAGATTATTTAGAACGGTGCAAACGTAATGAAATACATGCAGGCCGCCCTTATATATACAAGAGTTTAATAGGTCCGCAGATTGTGAATTTCCCGACCAAAGATCACTGGAAGTCTGTCTCCAAAGTAAGCGATATTGAGCAGGGCTTAGATTTTCTTTTAGCTCATTATAAAGAATGGGGTATTACTTCGATAGCAATTCCACCGCTCGGCTGTGGAAACGGTCAATTGGAATGGAAAGTCGTTGGCCCCCTGATTTATAGTCGAGCCAAACAAATGGAGATTCCTGTTGAAATCTATGCTCCATATGGTACGAGTCCTACAGATATGACCAAGTCATTCCTAAAAAAAGCCGGCGAATCTATGAAGCCTGATTACAGCTCCTCAAGGAATAAACAGATTCCCTTTAATCCTGCTTGGGTAGGTCTTGTCGAAATTTTACACCGGATTGAAAAACAACCATATCATCAGCCTGTTGGCAGAACTATCTTCCAGAAAATTGCCTATGTAGCTACTCAACAAGGACTTCCTACAGGATTTAACTATCAGAAATCAAGTTATGGACCCTTTTCCAAAGAACTTAAACTCGCCGAATCAAAGTTAATTAATAATAATCTCTTGCAGGAAGAACGTTTGGGCAGAATGTTCGAAGTCAAGGTGGGCCCGGGTTTCGATGAATATCGGAAACGCTATGAGTCTGTGCTGGAAACATACGCTTATATAATTGAAAAAACCACAGACTTGTTTATGCGAGTGGACACAACACAAGCGGAAACAATTGCCACGGTAATATTTACCGTAACTGAACTTAAGCAAAAGAGCAAATCCCCGGTCTCGGAAATGGATGTCCTTGAAGCAGTGATGCAATGGAAACAGCGAAGGAAACCGAGATTAGATAAAACAACGGTCGCCTCAACTATACGCAATCTTGGTATGCTGCATTGGCTCGATGTGCAACCTGATGACAGATTGCCCGTGTCTGAAGAAAGTGAGATATACGTTTGAGAATATGTTATGTAACGTGATGCCTCATCTGCATAAGTGCGTAATAGTAAATATCCATTCGTTCTGAGCAATGAAATACCAAGGACGTCGGCCATTGAATATAAAGCCGGCTCTTTTCCAATCAGCCATTTTGCCGCTCGCAGTGACCCCCTTACAAAGGTGTCTCTGCTGCTGGCGGTATGATTTAGAGTAACGGTCTCGCCTAAGGTGCCGAATATTACCGAATGAACACCAGTGATATCACCGGCATGGACACAAAAACGCCGCTGTTATTTATCAGAGTATGAGACCTCTTATTGCGTGTTCTTCCGGCTGCTGAAGAAGCTGCTGTATCCTCCGATTTGGGACTCAGCTTTGCTTGAAGCATCAGTATCTTTTTCGGTGTCTTCAGCCAGCAGTGCACGATAATTTTTTATGACCTTCTTGTAGGCATTGGCGTGTTCCTCAATTATCTCAGGCCGATAGTGCTTAAACCACGGAATCCCGAAAACCCGTCGGTTAATGTCTTCGGAAACCGGAAGGGATTCAACATAATGCTCAATTTTTGCAGATTTACCAAGGTAAGCAATCCGCGTTGGCCTGCCGTGTCCGTAAACGTCCATTGTCGTAAAAAGTGGATGCAAGTGCAGTGGCTTATTGCAGCCGGGATTGCATATCGAACCTTCGGCAGTAACTGCCTCGCTGAATTTAGACAATGAAAGACCTTCGAGCTCCTCCGTGACATACTTAAACAGTGGAAAATACCAGCCGCCCTTGGTCGTGTTGCTGCCCTTCGGGGGCCGCATCGGCCTGATTCCCGCATTATCATCGAGCAGGTCACAGAAGTAGTTCATCGCCTTATCGATTTCCGCCATTTGCTGGGGATATAGCTCCAATTGCACAAGACCAAAAGCGGAGCTTAACTGGTGCATGCGATGCTTGAAACCACCGCAGGGCAATCCTATATAAGGTTTAAGCTCTTTTAGTGTAATCTCATCATGACGTATGTAGTGGCCAAACAAAAGGGCGCGTTCATAGACCTCTCGGTCATCGGTAAATAATATACCCGCCTCGCCGATGGCCAGAGATTTACCGGTCATCAGGGAAAACGCCGCGACATCACCGAAAGTGCCAATTTCTCTGCCCTTGTATAAGGCACCGTGAGCATGCGAGCAGTCCTCAAGGATTTTGAGATTGTGCCTGGCGGCGATTTCCATAATGGCATCCATATCGGCCGGCATACCTGCATAATGCACTACGATAACGGCTTTCGTTCGTGGAGTGATTCGGTGTTCGATATCTTTAGGGTCAATGCAGATAGTGTCGGGGTCAACATCGGCGAAAACAGGTGTGGCACCGAGTGTATAGGCCGGGGCGGCAGTGGCCCAATATGTAAGACTTGGCGCTATGACTTCATCGCCGACTCCGATACCTAAGCCGTACATTGCACCCAATATCGCAGCGGTTCCATTATTGTATGCCAGCCCGAATTTTCTACCGAGCATTTTGGCATACTTTTTCTCAAACTTCTTCGTTACTTCAAAGCCGGACATTTGACCTGCCCGTAATACTTTTAATACGGTTTGCTCATGCCGGTCGGTAACAATAGGCCATTTGAACATGTCCGGCTGCTGCGACTTCACCGCCTTTTCACCACCAAATAGCGCCAACTTGTTTTTCGTTCGTTCTTCCGGGGCCATATCGACTAATTCTCCTTTTGGTTTGGTTAATTGGTGAGTAGTTAATTGGTTAATTGGTCAGTTATGACACTCACTACTCACCACTCACTACTCACTACTCACCACTCACTACTCACCACTCACTACTCACCACTCACCACTTACCAGTCCTTTCACTGCTGCGCTAACTGCAGCGCCCTTGTGGTAATGTAATATTTCGCTATCATATTCGGCACCTCCCACTCCGGCAGCTTTCCATCTGCTAAGTATTGTAGGTACTTTTCGGTAACTATTCGAAAGTGGGCCTCGTGCCCGATTCGATGCTCCTTAGGTATCAGCACCTGCCAGGAATTCTGCTGTCGTTTCAATACTAATCCGGGGTACTTACTTTGCAGCTCGGCCAGAGCTTTTTTCAGAGATGCCGCCAGTTCCTTAGCACTGGCGCCTAAGGCCGGCTCCACGTAAAGCTCCGGCCGATAGTTCTGTTCTTTACCCTGCCGGATGATTACATTCGCTTTGCTGCCCCTGAACAATGAATGATGCGTATCTCCACCGCCCTCCGGGGCCTCGAAATTCCATGTCACCGCCAATTTTACATACACTCCCTTCATTGTGTAAATCATTTCTCCATTGGCGTAATAGGGCAGGATTCCCTCGCTATTTAACGTGTCTTTCAGAAAGTCAGGAAAGTCCGGCGCCTTTGTTACCTTCTCGTACTGCTGCCGCGTGAGCATTGTCGGCCAACGCCTGGCCTTTTTCATTACGATGTCTTTTCGGTAATCGACTGGCTCATCAGGGAAACACGTCCACATCATCAGGTCTATAAGGTGTGTTGTTACGTCCACCAGCCCCTCACCCTGCTGGGCGGTGTCAAAATACCACGTAGGCCGTTTGATAGGTGTACCGGAAACGTATTTGAAGAAATGGTGCACACTTTCCTTCACAACCGCCGGCTCATCCACGGAGCCTTTTTCCAATTCTCCGAACAGCTCCTTATTGAGCACTAACGTTTTCTGCAGGATGCAGAGGATATTGAAACGTTCAGTCATAATATCGTAAAGCAATACCCCCTTTTTCTCTGCCGTGGCAAAGGCCTGCTCCAAAAGCTTGAAACCCTCCGCATCAATGCACATCGGCTTGTCACAAAAAACATTAAGGCCGGCATCAACGGCGGACTTGATATACTCAGTTTTTTTCTGGTTGTTACCGGACATAATGACGATGTCACCGGCTTTTTCGGCTAACATTTTCTCCAGGTAGTCTTCTCCCGTGTATACTTTTTCCTGCCAATTGGTCGGGTTCTCCGGGCGGGTGTTGAAACTCTCGATGCGCTTGAGATATTCCTGCACCTCAGGGCCGTCCGGGGCATAAACGTAAACGACAGGAGCAACCTGGTCGTACATACTTTTCTGGACCAGTGCCGCATGATAATGTCCCGGATTAAGAATCATAAATTTAACTTGGTGTTCAGTAGCGGCATTTTCGATTTTTCCTTCCTCTTTCTCAGCACAGGAAAACAACACTGTCGATAGGCAAAGAGATAATATGAAAAAAATGGCATTTCGTTTCATAACCAAACTCCCTTTATAGTGGTGAGTGGAAACCAATTAACCAATTAACCATTTAACCATTTAACCAATTACCCGATTATCCAATAAACTGCACCAATCAGTACAGCCACACCAGCCCATGCTGCGAGGAAGCCAAAAATACCAATCATAGTGGGCCTTGGTATTTCAAAATCAGGGTGGATTATCAGCGTTTTACGCGGAGCCGGTTCCACACCTGCCGGGAGCGTAAATGGCTCGGTCTCCGGTTCATCAGGGCCGATAGGCGTCCGCAAACAGGCATAAAACCGGTCTAAATTTTCCGCCGGGACCTTTTTTGTAAACAAGCTTACCACAACCAGAACTACAAAGCCGGCGCTCAAATAAATAATCATCTGCCAGGGCAGATAGAGCTTGCCCTCCCACAGCATAAACGCCGGCAGCTTCTCGGCAAAGTGTGCATTGAAATCCCAGATTTCCAAATCACCAAAGGCTATTCTACTGGTGAAAAGAAGTGCTCCGAAACTGGTCAGGGTTGCGGCCCAGGCGCCGGCTACTGTAGTCCGGCGCCAGAAAAGCCCGACCCAGAACGCAATTCCCATCATAGCAGATACCATCCAGAAGATTTCCAGGCCCTGTACGACGCTTTCCAGACTGAAGGCAAAAAGAATACCGCTCAGCACTATCAGCACAGACATGATTCGACCGATAAAGGTGTAGTGTTTATCAGATTTGCCAACCGCCAAAAACTTTCTGTAAATGTTTTCAGTAAACAGAGCCGAAGCCACCACCATAAGCGAATCACAGGTGCTCATAACAGAAGCGAGCATGGATGCAATGAATAACCCGATAAGTCCGGGACCAATACGAGGTAAAAGGTCGCGCGCCATCTGGCCGTAAACGAGGTCCACATTTTCAAGATTGATATCAGCATAGATAGCCACCGCACACAAGCCCGTCAGCATCCAGACAATGGTGCATATCCGCTTGCCGAATATTCCTACAGTAACCCCCATTCTTCCTTCCATTTCTGTTTTACCTGCGGCACAATTTGCCATGGTCTCAGGCATAGTTACCCAGCCGACTAAGGCGTTAAATGCAATGATGGCGATGAAAAAGAAGGTAATCTCACCTGGGGCCACGAGGGAAAGCATAGCAGGGTCAGAGATTGACTGCCGCAAACCGCTCATACCGCCGACTTCCACTAATGCGAACGGCAGTATGATGAAAGACAGAACAATGGTCAACAATCCCTGGACAAAGTTGGTTGCGATAGCTGCGCTGAGTCCGCCGGCAACACCGTAGATGACAAACATAACCGTCATCGCTATAATAGCGAGATTGGAGCTTATCGCACCGCCGGAGACTGCCGTAACCATTGCCCCCGAGCCTTTTAGCATAACCCCAATTGCGACCAAAAGCTGCAATATCCCCATCAAGGCGTAGAGGCCGCTGACGCTGCGTCCATAACGGACCTCGAAATAATCTCCCGTTGTTACAGCCCGCATTCGGCGGAAAAACGGCGCAATCAGCCAAAAGAACGGCGTTACAAAAAGCCACAGCCACTGATACCAGATACCGGAGGCGCCGGCCCGGTAGGTCTTAGCAGCGACGCTGACTGCCTGGTCGGAATGGGTCCCGGAGCCGAACATGAAGAACGCCATCATCACTTTCCCGAACTTCCGGTCGCCGATGAAGAAACTGGCGGCACTGCGGACCTTTTTTACCGCCCAAAGACCGATGAAGGTAATACCTACCAGGTAAACGATAATGACCGCCCAGTCAATAAGTTCAAGACCTAACATTTATATACCTCCAATATTTATTATTGGGGATAGTGTTATGCAAAATAGGGATTAGGCATATATTATTTAAGAAAATCAGGTTTTTTGGTTTTCTTAAATAATCAAATAAACATTTACTGAGCAATAATTTATCGTTTGAAAAGAAAAAATCAAAAGACAATTTTTTCTTTCCAAAGCATGCCTAACCTCGATTTTGCAGAAGGCTTTATATTATCGGGGACATTATAGAGCTTCAGAGATAACCCTGCAAGCCCCGTTAGAAGTAATTCGGTATCAGGTACTGTCAAACACTCCGGGCAGACTTCTAACAGGGCAAGACCGAAAGCCCCGCCAAAAATCTAAATGGCAAATTGTTCAATTATGTTAAATTCGAAATCCGAAAATATAATTTCCATAAAACAGGTTAGAATTGTGCTGAAGATTTGGTATTATTAGGAGAATATGATAAGAGAATCCGGCGACGCAGCCGGGCAACAATCTACAAAGAAATATGAGGAGTAACAAAATGAATCGACAAACCATCATAGTTCTGCCTATCAAATCAGTAATTTTAATTTGGATAATGCTATTGTGTCTGATAGGCCCGGCCGGTCTGTCACATCTCAAGGCGGCAGAAACACCCGGCACCACGGCAAATCCTGAGCAGGAGAAGTGGAAAGCCGGTATCTCCACAACCGTCATCACGCCGGAGCAGTCGATGTGGATGGCTGGGTACGCAGCGAGAACAAAACCATCGGAGGGAAAGGTCCACGACCTGCACGCCAAGGCGCTGGCACTGGAAGCCTGTCCCGAGCGAAGTCGAGGGGATGAACAGGGCACCAGACTTGTAATCGTCACGGTCGATTTGTTAGGAATTCCCCGCCCGTTACGTGACTGGCTGGAAAAACAGGTCAACCAGCGCTATAAACTGCCCCCGGAGAGTCTGCTGCTAAACGCCTCCCACACGCATTGCGGTCCGGTTGTTAAGGAGATGGAGGATTCTATTTATGGGGATTCCTTTTACGGCCTGTCACCGGAGCAGATTCAACGAAGCCGGCAGTACATGAAAACTTTGCAAAAGAAATTACTGTCGCTGGTCGGTCAGGCGATAGAGAACCTCGCCCCTGTACGGCTGGGATACACTCACGCCCGGGCTGGCTTTGCTATGAACAGGCGATTAAAAACCGAACGGGGTTATGTTATCAGCGCTAATCCTGATGGTCCCGTTGACCATGATGTTCCTGTTCTTCGGATTGATAATCCGGATGGCAAGTTACGAGCCGTGGTTTTCGGATATGCTTGCCATAATACTACGCTTAGCTTCTACAAATTCTGTGGTGACTATGCCGGTTTCGCCCAGATATATCTGGAAGAAGCACATCCGGGAGTCACCGCCTTCTTCGTGGCTGGCTGTGGCGGCGACCAAAATCCATATCCGCGTGGTACCCTGGACTTGGCACAACAGCATGGGCGTGCGCTGGCAAATGGAGTCGAAGCGGCGCTTCTCTGGCGAGCGTCGCCAATTCAAGGGCCAATTCGAGTGGTACTGGAAACCGTTACTCTCGATTTCGCGAAACCACCCGGCCGTCAGCAGCTCCAGCAGCAAGCGCAGTCCAGTGATAAATATGAACGCCGGCATGCGGAAGTGTTGTTAAAGGAGCTGGAGCAAACCGGAAAGATTCGCACAGAGTATCCATATTTGGTGCAGGTCATTCAATTCGGTGACGACCTGACTATGGTGGCGTTGTCCGGTGAAGTGGTAGTGGACTATTCGCTGCGTCTTAAAGCCGAGCTGGCCGGCCCGACGGTTTGGGTGGCCGGTTACTCGAACGATGTTTTCGGTTATTTGCCTTCGCTCCGTGTCTTGCAGGAAGGCGGCTACGAAGGCGGCGGCGCTATGCGATACACCAACCTGCCCGGACCCTTTGCGCCTTCCGTCGAAAAGCGGGTTATAGACAAGGTGCACGAGCTGGTCAACAAAGTGCGAGCAGCAAAGAGTAAATGAAGTCAGTGCTCTCTCAAGGCTCAAATGATGGTTTGTCATTCCCGCGAAACTTGTCCCTTCGCGATAGCGGGGAGCGGGAATCCAGACTTATTGGATGGTGCTGGATTCCGCATCAAAGCCTGCCCTGAGCAAAGCCGAATGGGTGCGGAATGACAGCCCTCAAAGCATGCTCGACAAAGCATTAGGATGATTTGGTTTGTGTGCCGATGGATATTTTACTTTGCTTGATTGATGAGGTCTAAAGCCTCCTTTATCATAATTTCTCCGGCCCCTTTTGCAAGATTGGTTCCTGAAACCGGTTCATACCCCCCTTCCTCATATGCCCGGCTGTGACAGACATAGCCTATTGCGTCATTGCTGAGAGAGATAACGAAAAGCTTTTCCAGCCCCGCTCTTCTTTTAATCTCCAGACCAACTTCCACCAAAATTTCTCCGGGCAGCCCCAGAAGGTAAATATCTCCGAGCCTTAAGATTTGTATCTCCGTGGTGATATAATTTGTTTCGTCAACATCTCCGGGTTTATCCGATGAGGAATTTGTCTTTACGGGAAATCTAATTTCCTTCTTGAACGCATTTAAGGTGACATCGCATACGGTAGAAACGAGCTGAAGTCTTCTAAGCGCTTCGCCCCCCAGGGCCTTACCGATTTGCTCACGAGGTTTTACTCCTCTCTGGATTGGAACCGTATTCCCCGCCAGCCCGAGGGCAAAAAGACAAATCCCTCCCTCTATCTGTTCCACAACCTGTGTAGTGTATGCGGGATAATCGGCCGATATCGTCGTACTCAAATACGGATATATACAAACAGGATGGCAGCCAAAATTGATAATAGAGCAGACAATTCCGCCGTTCATATCTTCTACTCTGAGCACGCAAACCTCAGGGTCAATAGGCCCGAAATCCAATTCCGCCTCCTCATCCGGCAGAGTGAATGTTACTTTTACGTTACCTTCGGCGTCTGTCTCTATTTTCTTAGTTGCAGTAACTTCCGGCCCAAGGGTAAACGCCATTTTCACCGAGCCATCAGCCAGTTTTGGCCTTCGATTATATAATATTTCGGGAATTTGCCCTTTTGCCGCACCTATCTTTACCTGGGACCCCGCCTTGCGGGAACTCTCCTGCATATTTTTATAAGCAATCATTACCGAGCTTGCCGTCTTTCTTATCAGCGTCTGGAGATAGGATTGGTCAATCTCAGATTGGGGAACCTTTTGCTCCGGCCTGAGCTTACTTCTGGTAAAAACTTCCGGCCCGGAATGTGTGTGAGTGGCACAGATAAAAACATTCTGTTCGGGGATACCGATTTTGTCCTTGATAATCTTTCGTATCGGATTAGTAATCTCTTCCAGAGGTGTATATAATAAATCTACAGAGACAATTGCTATAGTAGTGCTTCCATCATTAAGAACCAGCGCTTTGGCATAGAGTTCATCGAGTACATCATCGCTCGGTTTACCATACGAGCCGATAAGCGGAATCCCTAATGGAGGAGTGATATTTACCTTTGCACAGCCTCCTTTGAGCACGGCCTGACCGGAAGGGCTCGTCTCGGCGCCGGCTTGAGCCACAGCCGGGCAGAAGACCTGTAAGATTAACAAAACAACCGATACTGATATCTTGGATTTCAACGTCATACATTTTTTCATAGCCACGCATCCTTATCTAATTCCTATTGCCGAACCAGCACCCACCATTCCCGCATATTCTAACACATCTTCCCTCCCGATGCGAACTGTTAATGGGTGTGACAAATTTTTCTGGCGCTCAAAATAGGTAATCTGTAGAATGTAGGCAATATA
>Ga0315539_1003679_pt1 | contig 10716 bp, 4 predicted proteins | sample SalMarSW160150MG_FD_203097 | JGI IMG/M metagenome (GOLD analysis project Ga0315539, IMG submission 203097) | Salt marsh sediment microbial communities from the Plum Island Ecosystem LTER, Massachusetts, United States - Salt Marsh Sediment SW1601-150 ... | reverse complement strand
GACCAGATTGATCGAAAGGAATACCACTATCCCCAGCAAGAAGAGCCAGATTTTCTCCACCGCCGCAGACAATCAGCCGGCGGTGAGCATTCACGTTCTGCAAGGTGAGCGCGACATGGCTCTGGACAACCGCACTTTGGGAAGATTCGATCTGGTCGGAATTCCACCGGCACCAAGAGGAATGCCCCAAATAGAGGTCGCCTTCGATATCGATGCCAACGGCATAGTCCACGTCTCAGCCAAGGATTTGGGCACGGGAAAAGAGCAGAGCATAAAGATTGAAGTATCCAGCAGGCTTTCCGAGGAAGAAATCAAGAAGATGGTGAAGGATTCGGAGGCACATTCAGACGAAGATAAGAAGAAAAGAGCTCTGGTGGAGGCGCGAAACAAGGCAGATCAGGTGGTCTATACTACCGAAAAGACTTTGAAGGATTACGGGGATAAAGTCTCCGCGGACGAGAAAAAGAACATCGAGGAGAAAATCGAAAAGGTTAAGGAGACGATGCGGGGAGAGAGTGCCGATGAGATCAACAAGTCAATTGACGAGCTGATGCAGGCCTCCCATAAGATCGCTGAGGAGATGTATAAACAAACTGCCGCACAGCAACAGCAGCAGGCAGGCGCACAGGAACCACCGCTAAAAGAGGAGAAGAACGAAGAGAAGAAAGAGGAGAAAGGGAAAGAAGGCGCAGTAGACGCCGACTTTGAGGTGGTGGATGATAAGTAGGTTAGCGGATTGAGCGGATTAAAAGGATCGGAAGGTATCGGGATTGCAGAATCACGATACAATAGAAAAGGAGTTTATCCGTTTACGGTAAACCCTTAAGGATTTTAGTAATAGGCTGACGCCTTAACTCGTTAAGCCCATTGGAAGTTGAAGATAAGCGTGGCGCAGGTTTCAAGTTTAACCCGCGCCACTTGTACAAACAGTTGAGTTGTTTGCGTCGAGCAAAGCTAAATGATGTGGTGAAAAGACCAGCACCTAACTTAAGTTAGGTGTTGGCTGTTTCGGGCGGGATGAATTCCCACCTCTATGGGATTGCTTCTTGTCCATAGGGCAGGGTTGAAACTCTGAACCGCAGCTGTTCGTTCACGCACAGCGAACCTGTCAGTCGTGGGGTTCCTTTGGACCGTCCTTTTCCAGCATTCCTCACAGTCTGTTTCCCTTGCCGTGTGTAATCGTACTTTTTTCTTGCCATTTTTCCATTCCATGCTATATTAGCAAGTGGACTATTTCCTTTAGAATGGTTTGGTTTTGTGATTGATGTGATGGGCATATCGACCAGAGTATGTTCCATTGTCGATGCGCAGGACAGATAGACGGGCTATTAAGCCGAGGAAGACAATTCAAGAATGATTGAATTTTGAATTCAATAGGCAGAAAGCCTAAAATTGGAGGTAATGGATGATGAAAAAGCTCCTGACCTTCGGAGCGATATTTTCGCTGCTGATTCTCAGCTGTACAAAAAAGAGCACAACCAACAACTATTATTCCACACCTGGTGAAGGAGGAGCCATCGTTGGGATCGTGAGTCCTGCTGGATCGAACGCGAAGGTCTCGGCCTATATGGGAATAGAGGTAGCATCAACTCAAATTGACGAAAAAGGCTATTACAAGCTTACTGGTTTACCCGCGGGAACCTTCTCGCTGGTGGTGCAAGCTGAAGGATACAACGAGTATTGCAGCAAACCTTACATAGAAGTGGCCGACGGAGCAACGGCAGTAGCGGACACGATTTTTCTTACTTCGATACGCGATTTGATTAGTTCGGTTTACCCAGGTGATGGAGCTGAAGGAGTAGGGCTGGGACAACAAATCAGAATCAGCTTCCGCAGAAAGATGGACAGAGAGAGCGCTGAAAAAGCCTTTCAGATTGAGCCGCCGGTGGAAGGGGCGTTTTCGTGGTATGAACGTCCCGAGCATGGACCATTTGAGTTGAGATATAGACCAGACGATTACTTCGCGGCTAATACAGTCTATGAGGGGAGGATCGATACCACCGCGGCAGATACTGCTGGGATAAAGCAATATGAACCATACGAGTTTTCTTTCGCCACAGAGCCAATCAGAATAACGTCAACCAGTCCGAGAGATGAAGAAACCGGTGTTTCTCCAGGCACTAACATTTACGTCTATTTCAATACTTACATGGACGCAGAGTCAACAGTCTTAGCCTTCAAGATGGTAGACTATGAGCTGAATGATGTGACGGGGGAGTTTACCTGGTATGATCTGCGATCCATGCACTTCAATCCAGACTTGACTCTGGACGTCAGTGAAACATACACTGTAACAATTGACGTGACTGCATCAGACACCAAAGGTGGAAGATTGTCTGAGCCATATGAGTTTTCATTCACTACCGAGGCTATAGGAATTGACTATACTTACCCCAGCGACAATGCAACATGGGTGGTCCCTAATTTCGAAATACAGATCTATTTCAACACCGACATGGACGGGGAGTCGGTGATTTCGGCGTTCAAGATGGTAGATTCGGGACTGAATGAGGTAAAGGGGGAGTTTAGCTGGAAAAATCTACAGCGGCTGGGTTTTCGTCCGAATGAAGTCCTGGCAGTCAGTGAGACCTATACTGTTACAATAGACAGCACTGCGTCAAATACAAAGGGAACAAAACTGTCTGAGCCATACAAGTTTTCCTTCACCACACAACCCCTCAGAGTAACGTCTACCAAACCAGCTAATCAAGAGACTTGGGTCTCACAACACACCAGTGTTTCAATCAACTTCAACACTAGTATGGACATCGAATCGGCAGTTTCGGCCTTTGAAATGGTGGATTCCCAATCGGAGCCCGTTACGGGGGAGTTTACTTGGTCCGAGTTGGCAAAAATGAACTTTTATCCGGATTTGATTCTGACTCCTAATGAGAAGTATACCGTAACCATGGGTACGACCGCGAAAGATATTTATGGCGCCTCTCTGGAGAACGCTTATACGTTCTGGTTCAAAACCCGCTCAGAGTGATTTGAGGAACTGAAAAACGAGAGATAGCACTTTTTCAGGCCTGCAAAGGTAGGAGGTTACGAAAGATGACAAGACAGGTTTTAATCTGCGTTGCGATATGTTCATTGCTGCTTTTCAACTGTTCCAAGAAAAGCATAACCAACAACTACTATCCTTCAGGTGACAAGGGTGCCATTGTTGGGTTTGTGTATCCTCCGGAGTCCGAGGCAAAGGTTACCGCCTATCTGGGAATGGAGATCGCTTGGACCCATATTGACATCGTCGGTTATTTCGAGCTCACGGAGTTGCCCCCGGGTACTTATATCCTCCTGGTAGAAGCCGACGGATACATAGATTACCACTCGGATAAGAAGATATGGGTGCCAGGTGGGGTGACAGTTTCCGTGGATAGTCTCTTCCTTGCTTCGGTACACGATTTGATTCTTTCGGTTTCGCCATTCGATGGAGCGGAGGAGGTAAGCGTAAGCGAAGACATCGAGATCAGCTTTCGAAGAGACATGAATGCAGCGCTTGTTGAGAGTGTTTTTCATGTGGAACCAGAGGTAGAAGGAGAGTTTCTTTGGCACGACGATAGGCCGCCCGAACTTGCGTCTGGTTCAACTGATTTACGTTTCGTACCCAGAGACCAGTTAGCGACCAATACCCGTTATCAGGTTGAAATAGACACTGTCGCGTCAGATTCTCAAGGAACAAGACTAGCTGAGCCATACGAGTTTTCGTTCACCACAGAGCCTGTTAGAATATCGTACGCTTACCCGCAGAATAAGCAAACCTGGGTTGATACATCTACGGACGTGTACATTAGATTCAACACTGATATGAATGCCGAGTCGGTGGTTTTAGCATTCAAGATGGCGGATTCCGAATTGAAAGAAGTGACGGGATGGTTCAGGTGGAATAACCAATCGTATATGACCTTTCACCCGGATTCGGATCTGACAGCCGATGAAATCTACACTGTGACCATCGACACTAACGCAAAAGACATCTCCGGCGGCTCGCTGGATAAGCCTTACAATCTCTGGTTCAAAACCCATCCGGGGTCACTTGGTGGAGCGAGAAGGGCGACGAATTTCTTTCCGCTAATGACGAGGTGAGAATCACCTGGTGAGTTTCCTAAGTTCCCCTTGGTGTTCTTCACCAAGGTTCAACTGAGAGTGAAAAAAGAATTGTGGCGCAGGTTTGGTGGTCAACCTGCGCCACTTTCACAAATGCCTTGATTAATGCTCTGCGGCAAAGCTGAAGCTTTGCACTCCAGAAGCGTTGTCTTAGTCGCAAGAAGGCGGCGATGTTCCTAAGAAAATATAGTTGATTACGATAATCAGGTCCCCTGTGTCTACGGTGCTATCGCAGTTAGCATCAGCGGCCGCCATAGGATCAGGTGGTGATGTGCCCAAAAAGAGATAATTTATAAGGCATATGATATCACTTGCATCGATTAAGCTGTCGGCGTTGACGTCCCCGCGAATGAAGTAGATAAAATTCCAGGTCTCTTCAGACGGCGTCTCCGCACCCCAGTTGTCCTTAGCCACTACCTTCCACTCATATCTGCCGATGTCCAGGGTGTCGGTGTGACGGTTCTTCACCAGATCGCTGTGAATGATATCGGTGGTTTCAGGAGAAGCGCCAAACGTCATGTGAGTGATGTAAAGATCATATCTGATCTGATCGCTCAAATTGACATCCTGGGTTTTTGCCCAATAAAACTCGACTATGTCTGAAGTTGTATCGTCTTTTGCGGGTGAAAGAAGAGGGAAAGGATAGGGTGGCGAGTTACCAGGAACTTGAGTCAAATTAATTAAGATAGAGACACTGTCGCTTCCATGATTTGCCACAGCTAAGTCCAAATCACCATCACCATCTAAATCGGCACAAAAAACAGAGAGAGGCAAAGATCCCACAGCATAGTCAACTTCGGGCTGGAAAGTTCCATCACCGTTATTCTTCAAGATGGAGACATTGTCGCTAGTAGCATTTGCCACGACCAAGTCTAAATCTAAATTCCCATCCAGATCTGCACAAAAAACAGAGTGAGGCCAAGATCCCACAGTATAGTCAACTTTGGGCTGGAAAGTTCCATCCCCGTAGTTCTTTAAGATCGAGACATTGCTGCTATTTCTATTTGCCACGGCCAAGTCTAAATCTGAATCCCCATCCAGTTCTGCAGAAAAAACAGACCAAGGCCAAACTCCCGCGGAATAATCAACTTTGGGCTGGAAAGTTCCATCACCCTTGTTCTTTAAGACGGAAACATTGTTGCTATCATGATTTGCCACAGCTAAGTCCAAATCTGAATCTCCATCCAGATCTGCACAAAAAACAGATAAAGGATAATGTCCCGCAGCATAACAGCTGTCCAATTCAAAACTTCCATCACCGTTGTTCTTTAAAATAGAGACCTTGTCGCCATCATAATCCGCCACGGCCAAGTCCAAATCACAATCTCCATCCAGATCAGCGCAGAAAACAGATACAGGACCACTTCCTGCAGCATAGTCAACTTTGGGCTGGAAAGTTCCATCACCGTTGTTCTTTAAGATGCAGACAATGCTCCATCTCTCTGCTATGGCTAAATCTAAATCCCAATCTCCATCTAAATCCGCACAAAAAACAGAATAAGGACTATCTGCTGCATAGTTACTGTCAAGGTAAAATGTCCCATCCCCGTTGTTCTTTAAGATAGAGACATCGTCGCTCTCAGAATTTGCCACAGCTAAGTCCAGATCACCATCACCATCTAAATCTGCACAGAAAATAGAACGAGGAGCATCTCCGGCAGGATAGTTGACCGCTGGTGCGAACCACTGTGCTGTGGTGTAGCTGTAATAGATATTCCAGTTCTCTTCCTGGTCGCCGGGGAATACTGAGCCAAATTGGTTGTTGCCATCAAAGAAAGAGGCGGGTTGAATCTGATTGCCTTCGTCCGTGCTTACCGGAACAGGAGTTGACCATCCGCTTTCATAGGTACTTTGATGAATGTTCCAGTCGCCGTCGCGGTTGCTCTGCCAGGTCACCAGCAATTTATCCCCGCCGTTATAAGTTACGCTGGGATAGAGGTCATCACCCGTGTGGGTAGTTACCTGGATGTCCGAGGACCAGGCCATTCCGTCATAATACTTGGAATAGATGTCCAAATTTCCGTTTCTGTTGGAGCGCCAGACCACCCACACGCGGCCTGACGAGTCGGCAGTGACCGACGGTTGGAGATCGTAACCGGGATCGGTAGTTATCTGTATTTGGCTTGACCAGGTAGAGCCGTTGTAGTATTTGCCATATAAATCCCAGTTCCCAGCGTTCTTGGCGTACCATACTACCCATACGTTTCCGTACTTGTCCACAGTTATGACGGGGTCTCGTTCTTCATCGTAAGACGAGGCAACATAACCCTCGGCTGACCAAGATGAGCCATTGTAATAACGGTACATGATATCGGAGTCTGGTTTTCTTTCGGCTCTCCAGACCACCCAGACTTTTCCTGAGCTATCGACTGCACATTTCGGCTCAACATCATACTGGTCAGCGGTGGTAATTCTGATGGGGCTTGACCAAGAGGAGCCGTTATTATAAACGCCATAGATGTCCCATCCATCTATATAGTTGTCTGATACCCGGTAGCTCTGCCAGAAAATCCAGACTTTTCCGGAATTGTCGGTGACCATGGAAGGGTGAAAATCCCAGGGCACCGAGAAAGCAGGTTCCTCAGGCGCAGACCAGGAGCTGCCGTCATAATAACTGGCCCAGATATTGGCCCTGACGTCTCTTCCTGCGTTCCAGGCCGTCCAGATGTTGCCGGAATGATCGACGCAGGCAGAAGGATTGCCGTCGGTGTAGGGAGAGATGTCAACCGCGGAGGTTTCCCACTTTGGATCACCGGTCTTTATGCTCTCATAGGAAAAGCCGGCCATTTTCATAGGATTTGCGTGTCCGTGGGGTTTGAGGGTGGGGTCTCCGAACACGTCGCAGCCCAGCCAAAAATCCCAATACCACCATTTCCAGTCGAGAAATGCGTCACCCAGGTTGTTCCCCTGGCCCAAGCTGTAGTAGAGCTCCTCGAAGCTGTTCCCATACATGATCTTGGTTTCTCCGATGGCCACCAGGCAGTAGTCGCTTCCGAAGATATAGGTCTGACCAAGGTTATTAGTCTCGGTGTATTTGGCATTGGAGCAGGCTTCCAGAATGACGAAGATGGCTTCGGGGTTAACATGAGCCATATCATAGCTGAAAACGCTTCCGCCGCCCCACTCGTCATCCTCCAGGAAGAACGTGCTTCCCCAGGGGGATGAGTGGGACAAGAGGTGCACAAACTCATATCCTTCCTGCAGCATATCTTTGTAGTCTAGGGCGGTGGTGGTGTTTTCGTCTATCACTATGTCCACGTCGTCGTAGGCGTAATCAAGACGGGGAACATACCAGGGTATCTCGATGTAACCCAGAGCCCGGTCGGGGAGGCTCATGCTGCCGGTTCTATAGGCATGGTTTTTGGCGAAGTAGTGATTAAGCATCTCCACCTCATCCCCAAATGTGCAAAATGAGGGAGTGATTCTTCCCGCCCAAATTTCCGGCTCCATGTCGCCGGAGAAATCATCGTAAAAGCCGTCGGAGTCGTCATCGTCCCAGGTTCCGTCCAAATCCATGTAGAAGTAGTCCGTGGGAAAGTGGGAGCGGTAATTGTGTGTCATGGGATAAAGCTCTATCCAGGCAGCGGGGACTTCTCCCACCAGAATGACTCCCACCAATCCAGAGGAATATTCCGACTGCAAAATCGCCCGGATGTCTTCCGGAGTCTCGGTGACGGCCTGAGTTACCAAGACCGTGTAGCCCTCGAATTCAAGATCGACGACGAATTGGTCGAAGTTGGCCTGGATGTGCGGATATACATAAGCGTCAACAAATATGTGCACCAATCCTTCAGCCTTTATCCCTCTTATTGTTTTGAAGTCGGGGCGCGGCTCTACGCCTTCCAGGATTTTGATCTCTTTGAATACTCCGGGCGGGACTTTGAGCGGATCTTCGCATTCTGCGATTATCTGCTTCAACTCCGCGATTCTTTCCGCCACCCTCAGCGAATCCTGAGAGACCGCCTCAATTCTTAGCACCAGGGCGAAAAGAACTACGAGAAAGAGTATGACCTTTCTGTGCATGAAGCACCTCCTAACTTGGTTATGTTTGTTTTATCGGACATACAGTAGAATATACGAGCAAGGGAATGAGAGGATTCATTCTGAGAGAGTTTTTCATCAAATCAAGCCCCTTAAGCTTCGAAGCCTACAACCTACCTACAATTTAACTTCGGAACCGAAAAAGTCAAGATAAAATGTTGTGTCTTGCCGAGGATTCTTGTGTTCAGGTGACAAATCAGAAACAGATGAAAAGGGAACCCTACATTGAGCAGTCGTTTTTCGTTTCAGTAAGAATCTAATGCTGTCAGGTCAACGTCAAGGGATCCAAGCTCTTACGATCCAGTCAAATCGCCGGGATTTCGGGAGAACGAGACACAACCGCTCTAATTAAGTGTTGACAGAGAAAATTGCGGGAGATATATTGAAAAACAGCGAAGAATCGTATGTTGGAGAGGTAATAATCTGTAAAATGATATTTGCCGATAATGGTGATTGAGATGCAGATAGAAGCAGATGGTTGAAATTGTGGTTTAGATAATTCCTCGACCGCCGTTGTAGGATTTGTCGAGAAGAGAGATCGAGAATATGCCAAAGCGTGATTATTACGAGGTATTAGGACTAGACAGAGGCGCCTCGGAGAATGATATAAAAAAGGCATACCGTAAGCTTGCCCTCCAGCACCACCCTGACCGTAACCCGGGAAACAAGGAGGCAGAGGAGAGATTCAAAGAGGCTACGGAAGCCTACGAGGTTTTGAAAGATCCGGATAAGAGGTCACGATACGACCGATTCGGTCATGCCGGCGTGACCGGTGCGGGGGGATTCGAAGGATTCGATTTCGGGGGCTTCGGTCTTTCCGATGCCTTGCGAGCTTTCATGCGAGATTTCGGAGGCTTCGGAAGCGTTTTTGACGATTTTTTCGGGACCACCACTCGAACCCGAAGAGGACGCCCAAGAGGACAGGATTTGCAGATCAGACTTAAGCTCACCTTAGAAGAGATAGCCACCGGGGTGGAGAAGAAAATCAAGCTGAAGAAAATGCAAAAATGCGAGGCCTGCAACGGCACCGGCGCGGAGAGAGGAAGCTCCAAAAGGGAGTGTCCTCAATGTCGTGGCGCCGGACAGGTGAGAAGGGTCTCCCGTTCTCTGTTCGGACAATTTGCCACCGTTACCACCTGTGACGTCTGTCAGGGTGAAGGTTCCGTCATCGATAGGGTCTGCCCTGAGTGTGGTGGGCAGGGTAGGGTCAAAGGGGCAAGCACCATGAACGTGAAGGTTCCCCCCGGGGTGGCAACAGGAAACTACATCCCGCTGCGTGGGGGCGGAAATGTGGGGCCAAGAGGCGGGCCTGCCGGAGACGTCATAGTCTTGATTGAGGAGGAGGACCATCCCACATTCAGGCGGCACGAGGATCACATCATCTGCGAAATCCCGCTGAGCTTTACTCAGGCCGCTTTGGGGGACGAGATTGCGGTTCCCACCCTGGATGGAAATGCGAATTTGAAGATACCACCCGGAACCCAATCCGGAAAGATATTCAAGTTCAGGAATAAGGGAATCCCTCATCTTCACGGCTATGGCAAGGGAGATGAGTTGGTGCGGGTGGTGGTATGGGTTCCTACGCGTCTGAGCTCAGAGGAGAAGAAACTTCTAAAAGAGCTTGCCGAGAAGGAGAACTTGAAGCCGCCAAAAGGAGATAAGAGCTTTTTTGATAAATTGAGGGAAACGTTGGGAGTTTAGCCCCTGAGCAGATTAATCGGATGCAAGTTCAACACCAGGTCTAGGGACGCATCCCGTCCCACCCCCGGCAAGCCTGAAGGTTTGCACTCCAAGTAGACATGATTACCAACTTCTATGTGAATCCTGAAAACGTAAAGAAAGATAGCCTGAAGATCGTGGGGGAAGAGGCGAAGCATATCGTCACGGTGTTGAGGCATAAAAAGGGAGAGACTGTCGACGTGGTGGATGGGTGTGGAATGAAGTACAAGGTTTTGATTCTGGATTTGGGTAAGGATTGTGTGGAAGGCAAAATCCTGTCAAAGAAAAAAAGAGAAAATGAGCCCATGGTTCATTTGACCTTAGCTCAAGCCATCTGCAAAGGAATGAAGATGGATTTTTTGATAGAAAAGGCCACGGAGATCGGAGTCTCCACCATTGTGCCAATCTTAACACAGAACACTGTTGTCAGGATGGGCAAGATTACTGAGGAGGATGGCTCGACATCCGCCGGCGCAAAACGGAAAACCCAAAGATGGACAAGATTGGCCATTGCCAGCATGAAGCAATCATTGAGATCAGTTCTGCCAGATGTGCAAAACCCCATCGGGTTTGACCATTTTCTTCCCAAGATTAAGTCCTTTGATCTATCCTTGATAGCCAGCCTGGAAAAGGGGGCAAAAAGTCTGAGAGAATGTGGTGAATTAAAAAAGAGATTGAGAGATCGAAAGGATCGTTTACGCAGGGTTTCAATTATGGTGGGTCCGGAAGCAGGATTCACCGACGAAGAACTTTCGAAAGCCAAAGACCTGGGGGCTATTCCCATTACCCTGGGGCTGCGAAGATTGAGAACCGAAACCGCAGGGATAGTCTTTTCCTCTGTAGCTCTTT
>Ga0315539_1003671_pt1 | contig 10720 bp, 12 predicted proteins | sample SalMarSW160150MG_FD_203097 | JGI IMG/M metagenome (GOLD analysis project Ga0315539, IMG submission 203097) | Salt marsh sediment microbial communities from the Plum Island Ecosystem LTER, Massachusetts, United States - Salt Marsh Sediment SW1601-150 ... | reverse complement strand
TTAGCTATACTTTGCTCAATAGAGCAGTTTTAAGGAACGAAATAATCATAACATAAAATGGATAGGATGTCAAGCATGCTTGATAATTCCCGCATTCTAACCTCAATGCACCACCCCATTCGGCGTATCGAAAAGCCCCGCACGACTTCCGCATCCGAGGATTGGATGGGATGTCGTGCGGGACCAAGGGTCCACGCCTACGCCCTACGGGCTTCGGCGGGCAGGCAAGGGCTTGTCCAAGTGCCTAGGATCAGAGGGCTTAAATCGCGGAAAACGCCACGGCGAAGCTGACAGCGTCCCACCTGCTCCGGACATCGCTAAGGTCGAGCTTCCTGCGGTCGCCATCCCGATAGAAGAACGGGGCGTACAGGATGCCGCTGGAGTAGCGGAACAGACGTGCACGGTCGTTCGGGATGGAGGTGAACAAGCCCATTGGCTTGTGCTTGATGACCCAGGCGATGAAGGCTGCCGTATTCCCATCGGCTCCGATGGACTTCTGCCACGTCCGCGCCTCCTCGCTTTCCCACTCCCGACCAACGTTGCGAGTAAAGACCCTGAACGTCTTACCACGCTCGTCCAGAAGGAAGTTCCACCCGTTGTAATCCGAGTCCAGGTAGGTGAGTGGAATGCCCGCCTCCTGAAAGGATCGCCTCGCGAGCGCGATGAGTTCGTTGGCAGGAAGGTCGGGAACGGTGACGGTGCCTGTTTCTTGACCTTCACTTGGAATGAGGCCGAGATACGCCTTACCGCCTTTGACCATGGCCTGCGCGACTCCATGATCGCTAATTGCCGCACGAATGATCTCAGCCGAGAGCCCGGCGTTCGTCAGCAACCCCTTGAACTGGGACATTTCTCCATCCGTAACCTGAGAGGGGCTTGTCATAATGACCTACTCCTTCTTTGTATGCCGTCGGCTTGTTACCTATCAGAACACCATGCTCTTTTTTGGATAACCTGCCTTTTGTTGGAAACGGCTTTCTTAACCCGAATATCGGGTAAACAAAGCCATTTCTAACAGGGATTTGCCTATTGTAAAGAACGAAAAAATCATAGCAAAAAATGGATAGAATGTCAAGCATTCTTGATAATTCCCGCATTCTAACCTCAATGCACCACCCCATTCGGCGTATCAAAAAGCCCCGCACGACTTCCGCATCCGAGGATTGGATGGGATGTCGTGCGGGACCAAACGAATGTACGGAAGTCACCGTCGGACCAAGGACAAAAGGGCTATTGTCCAAGGCACGGCGTTCGCGAACGCCGTGCCAAGACCCAAGCGTTCAAGCGCCCGCTTGCCCTGCTTACAGCGGGGCTTGCGGGAGGGCAACGCAACGATCGTACGCGTTCAGCTGGTTCTCGGGGTAACGCCAGTCCAGGCAGAGCTTGCGCCGGCCGCCGCCCTGCCACAGCCCGGGCGAGCCCAGGTTACCGCCGGCAACGCGCCAAGAGGAACTGTGATCGATGATGTCGTAGGCGAGCTGGAGGTGGGGGTATTGCGCCCCGATTGCCAGCGTTTCCGCAACGTCGATCTGTTGAAGACGGTTCGCCTTCATCTCCGCCTCCTGTTCCTCGAAGGTGATCCCTTCGCGGTATGGAGGGATAAGCAGTACGGTCGTGGAGTACTGGAGCTCCGGCACCTCGCGGTTGATCGGGAATCGCTCCTCCGTGATCTCCTGCAATGCCTCCTGCTCGTTCGCATACTTCCCGCGGCGGATCATCTCCTCTATGGGAAGCGAGAGATCAATCTCGAGCGAGAGCGCGATCGTACCCTTGGGGTAGACCGGACCCACGAGGTTTACGAGGCGAGGCTGATCGTGTTCGATGACGGCTTGCAGACCGTCCATCGCGAGCTCGAACGGAACAGACCCGTCCAGAAGCCTCCTCTCCAAGTCGCGACGCCTTTTTCCAAACTGACCAAACTGTTCGTCGGTGACACGTTGCGTCATGACAAACTCCTTCTGTTACCGTAGGGACATCCATTAAGCGGCCCATCCGCTCGCCGGAGCTCCCTTTTGTCAGAAACGGCTTTCTTGACCGGATGTTTCAGGTGAAAAAAACCGTTTCAGACACGATTTGCTCTATTTTAAAGAACGAAAAAATCATAACATAAAATGGACAGGCTGTCAAGCGTGCTTGATATAACCCGATAAACACACTTCTTGATCATTCCCCCGCCACATGGTATGCCGTTATCCGCAAGCCAAAAAGGAGATTCCCTTGATCGTTCACGAACAGCACCTTCAGACCTTCTCGTTGGCGGTTCGCCTCACGTTCCTGTTCGCGCTCCTCGCGTATGCGGCGCGCCGGATGTATGCGGCATGGAAAGAGCGCCGATATCAAGAAGACGCGCGGACCATCCTTGCATTCCTGGCTGCGGGCGAGTCATCCCTTGGCGATCTCATCGCCGATCTTTCCCTGTGCATCGAGCCGGAAGACGCGGAACGCTGTATCAAGCGCATGGCCGCCGAAGGCCTGGTGCTCGTTCCCGTCGATCGATTCGGAGACCTCCCTTCCTGCCACGCATCCTGCCGCATATCCCGGGAAGGAAGACGCGCCATCCGACGCGCATAACGCTCTCCCCTTCTGCTCAAACGGCCGGCGATCAGAGCGATCGCCGGTTTGTTCTTATCGAAAGAGCGGCATATAAAAAATCAGGCGATCCATCCGCGTGGATGAACCGCCTGATAAGGGAGGAAGAAGGAGCGTTCCCGGCGAGGCTTACTCCTTGATCACGATGCGGCGAATCTGGTCGTTCTTGGGATAGCCGGTGGAATACGCGTAGGCGTTCACGCCCAGGTAGAAGCTCCGGTCCGGCTCGAGCTCGCCCGAAGCGCTCAGGCGGTACACGTCAACGCCGTCTTTCTGAACGAGCGCGTTCTCCCCGGAGGAAACGAACACGTCGCCGGCCGAGGAAACCGCAAGGTTATCCGCGTGCGGAAGCGAGACGCGGGACGTAACCACGTAGTCCTGCAGGCCGAAGGCCGTGAGGCCGCCCTGCGTGGAAGACGCGGGATTGCCCGAGCCGCCGACGACCGCCTGCCCGGTACCGGGCAGGATCCCGATTTCACCGGCGAAATCACCGATGTCATAGGCAAGACTGCCGTCGGAAAGGTGCTGGACGAACTCGTTCGTGGAAAGATCACGGATCTGCACGTCCCCATGATTCGACTGGTACGAGGAAATCAGGAGGTACGCGTCATCCGGCGTGAGCGCCAGATCGCTGATGAAGACGTACGCGTACATGTCCGTGGCCGTCAGCGTATTCGTTCCGGTATCGATGATGTCGATATCGTAGCTCGTAACAGGATTCGCGTAGTAGATCTTGCTTCCGTCCGAGGAGATGGCCGGACCGCCCGGCACCTCCGCGTAGGACCACGTGCTCCCGGTGGTGATATCGCCGGGAAGCGGTTCAAGGAGCGTGTTCGTTCCCACGTCCAGCCGCTCGTTCCACGCGTACAGCGTGAGGCCGTCCGGCGAGGCGAGAAAGCTGTTCTGAAGAATATCGGAGCTGAACGCCAGCGTCCGCGTCTCCGTGTGGAACGACGTCTCGATGACGCCGCGGTCCTGGAGGTAGATCTCGTTCCCGTTGGGAGCGATCCCCGCCACATGACGATCCGGGATAATGCCGAGCGGCGCGTTGAGCACGGGGTCCAAGACCACGGTCCCGGAAATCTCCGGAACGGGGTAGTCCTCAAGGGACTCGTACACCACGTCCACGTACACGAGCTGCCTGCTCGCCGTGGAATAGGCCGGATCATACGTGATCGTCTTCTCGGCCCGGAGCGTTACCTCTTCACCCGACAGCACCTCGAGCACGATCTGATTGTCGCCCGACACGAGCGGAACGACCGTTGCCCAGTTCCCCGTGCCGTCCGTTGCCGTTTCCGGCAGGGGCTGACCGTTCACCGAAACCTCCTGGGACGGAAGCGTGGGCACGGCCACAAGAAATTGGCCGATGTTCGTGGTGACCTGTTCTGGTATTCCGGAAAAATCAATGACATCGATACCGATGGCCGGATTCGTCCAGTTGTCTTCCATGGTTTCGCAGTCAAAGACGTTCCGCATGCCCGGCTTCAGGACGCCGGTGCGGTCAAGCACGCCCCAGCAGGCGCCCTGCGGCCCTTCCATTGCCGTTTTCCACGGCTCGTCCAGCGCCTCGAAGTAGAAGTAGGCCACGTTGTTCGCCTGCGCCCAGGACGTAACGTTCAAAAAGTAGAACGACGCGTTCTCCGGAGACGGAACCGCATCACCGATGGCGTCTCCGCAGCTCGGCCATCCGGTTTCGGATACGACGACCTGTTTGCCGCCGGAGGCATCCATGAGCTGCGTATGCCACCGGTCCACGTACGCAACGGCCAGGTCGATGTCGCGGCCTTCCCAGTACGGGTAGTAGTTCGCGAACACCACGTCCACGACGTTCAGGATGTTCGGATGGTCCAGGAGCACGCCGTACACGTCGGCATACGTCACGGGAATGTCCACGGATGCGGCGGAAGCGCAGGCCTGCACCTGCGAGATGTAATCGATCAGTTCCGATTCGGTCACGTCTCCGCGCAATAGCACTTCGCTGCCCACGATGGCAACATCCGCGTCACCGGCCGCGATGCGGTCGCACAAACAGGCGATCTGCGCCGCGTTGGCGTCGATGCCCGCCTGCGTTGTCACGGGTCCGATCCACGCGCTGATATACGCTTCCCTGCCCGCTTCATGGATGAGGCGTCCCGCATCCGCCAGATCCTCATCGCACGAAAACGTACGGATGCGGTCCGCGTAGGGCGCGACAAGGCCGATACGCGACGTGAGTTCCTCCGTCGTGATCTGCGAAGGCCCGTTGCGCGGATCCTCGCCCGATGCGATGTACGGGCCGAGGCCGATGCCGTGCAGCGGGTAACAGGGTGGGAACGTCATTCCCGCTCCTCCCTGGCCGCCTTCACCCGACCGGCCCGCTGCGCCGCCGATCCCAACGTCTCCGCCGATACCTGCAGATCCGGACGATCCTCCGGTTGATGGATTTCCACCGGTCGCGAAGCCGCCGGCTCCGCCTGTCGAAGCACCTGCTGCCCCGCCCGTTGCGGAAGCGGTACCGGCTGATCCGGATGCGCCCGCGTTCCCCGCGGAATCCGTGCCGCCGCTACCGGCGCTCTGACCTGCCGTGCCGCCGTTTCCGGCGTTCTGGCCTGCCGCGCCCGACGCGCCCGACGCGCCTCCGGTCACGAGACCCGCAGAGCCGCCTTCCGGCAAACCGGCTGATCCGGCGGAAGCATGTTCCGATCCGCCGACAGCAGACGCATTGGCTGATCCGGCGCTTCCGGCCTCTCCGCCCGTACCGCCGCCTCCGGAGGCATCCGGCGCTTCCGAACCTGCGGCCCCGGACATACCGGCACCGGCATTCGCAATCACCGCGCCGCCGGACGCGGATTCCGCAGAACCCGCCTGACCGACTCCTGCCGCTCCGGCGTCTCCGACCGAACCATGATGATTACCCGATCCTCCGCATGCCGCTCCGGTCATACAAAACATCAACGCAAATATAGCCTTCCCGTTCATGTGAACGCTCCTTCCTCAATGTTTGAAAGTCCGCAAGGCCCGTTCATGAGCCTCAAAGAGAGGATAGTCATATTTTGGATAAAAAATCAAGGTTTACGGATAAGGGCAAGAAATTCAAAAATCATTCCCGAATGGAAACGCACGTCGTCACTCCAACCGCCCGCTTCTCGTTCCCGAGCGGAGACGCCCCGAAGCGTTCATTCCCGCTGAGTGTCATTGGCGGCGGAGCGAGGGATCTCGTATGGCAAGGAGATGCACGTTTTAAAAACCAACAGGAATCCCATCTTCTTCCTGACATCTTTCTGTCCTCTGTTTCTCCTTGCCATACGAAATCCCTCGCTCCGCCGCCGGATGCGTTTTTGAACAAAGCATCTTTCAGGGGCGTCTCCGCTCGGGAACGAGATTAAGCAACTTCCGCTCGGGACATGTCGTTCGCGAACAACATGTCAGGAACGATGCTGATCAGGAACGAGATACTTTAAAAGTCCGCGTCATAAATAACACTGAAATCAGGATACGGCATTCGTGAATGACGTATCGGGAACGACATTCCGTATTCCTTCATTTTTTCTTCCACTTTTCTTCGCCAAAGATTAATGCGCCTCCGGCATACATTTTCCTTTTTTTTCCCAACGAAACAAAGAACCCCCGAATTGATCGGGAGTTCTTTTGCTTTCGGTGAGATCTTTACTTACTTAAGAGATGCTTTTCCGCCGGCCTCTTCGATGGCCTTCTTGATCTCTTCGGCTTCGGCCTTGGGGACGTTCTCCTTGATGACCTTCGGAGCGCCGTCAACCATGTCCTTGGCTTCCTTGAGTCCGAGACCGGTTGCGGTGCGAACGGCCTTGATCACGCCGATCTTGTTTGATCCGGCTTCCGTGAGTTCGATATTGAATTCGGACTTCTCTTCGGCCGCGTCAGCGGCGCCGCCTGCGGCGGCAACAGCCACCGGTGCGGCTGCGGAAACGCCGAACTTCTCTTCGAGGACGTGGACGAGTTCCGCGAGGTCGAGCACGGAGAGCTTCTCGATCGCTTCAACGATGCTCTTGAACTTCGCAGGGATCTCGACGTCCTTCTTCTCGTCGGTCTTTGCTTCTTCAGACATAATAATAATTCTTTATGATTCTTGTTTAGGAGCCTCTTCGGGCTTCGTCTCTTCCTGGGAAGGGGCCTCCGCCTCAGGAGCAGATGTTTCCTCTTCCTGTTGGGCGACGCTAGGCGTCGCCCCTACGGATTCTGCGGTCTTCTCAGATTCCCGGGATACCTCGGCCGGCGTCTCTGCGGCGGCGGGCGCACCTTCGGACGCTTCGCGCGCCTCGCGGATCGCGTCCAGGATGCGAACGAATGAGCTGACCGGGGCGTAGATCGTTCCAACGACCGTACCCAGGAGTTCCAGCTTGCTCGGGAGCATGCTCAGGGAAACCATCTTCTCCTGATCAACGATCGCTCCTTCAAAGATGCCTCCGACGATTTGCACGCTCGTGGTCTTCGACATATCGCCGAGCACCCTGGCCGGTGCGATCTCGTCTTCGGTTCCAAAGGCGATGCCGAGCATGCCTTTGTACTGTTTAGCGTCGAGCTCATAGCCCGCTTCCTTTGCCGCGCGGTTCACGAGCGTCTTCTTCGCGACCACGTAGCTCACGTTCGCTTCCCGCATCTTACTGCGGAGTTCGTCCACCTGCGGGACGGTGAGCCCGTGGTAGTCGGCGAACGCAACGGACTTGGCCCGCTTGAAGTCGTTTATGAGCTTGTCGACGGCAACGTTTTTCTGTTCACGTGTCTTTGCCATATTCTTTAGCGTTTAGCATTTGGCTTCTAGCGTTTGGCTAAATGCCAAATGCTAAATGCCAAACGCCTTCTATATTATTCGACCTTTATGTATCCCGCCAACGGCGGAAAAGAAAACACCTGCAAACATGTCCTGCAGGCGTAAAATCCGATATGGATCGAATCACGTCGCGCCTCGGTAAGGTGGAGGTTTAAACCCGTTAGGGCCCTTACGGTCTCAGAACACGAGTCTTTAGATGTCGACGGGAATCATACAAAAAATGACTGAATCCGTCAAGCCGTTAAAAGTACGCCGCGTCCCCAAGCGGAGACGCGGCAGCATCGGACGTTGTTCAGGCACGTGCCTCTTGAGCCCTCTGTTCGGATTTTTGAGCCTCCTTCAGCATGTCTTCGAAACGATCGGCGAGTCCTTGGAGAAACTGCTGGTGTCTCGGGAGGACATCGCCGTCACGAAGAACCTTTTTGTATGCCTCGCTGGCACGCCGACGAACGGAAAAGCTGTTCCACGTTACATCACGAAGCAAGTCGAAACGGAAGAGCAGATCAGCCAAACCGTCCGTCTTGTCCCCGCACTCGGTTTTCCGCGGACGAAAGAACGCTTTGAAAAAGGGGTAGCTCTGACTTTCTTTCGACAAAAATGTACGGAGTTGTTCCTCTGAAAAACGGACGTCGGGGCTCAGCATGACAAACAGGCCGATGAGACAGTCCGACACGAAAGGTACGTTGTTGGGTACGCCTGAATCTTCCATTCATTCCTCCTAAAAAGGAAGTTTACCGTTCATGGCATGATGTTTCAATATCCGAAATGACAAACGGGCTCCGCTTGTTAAGGCGAAACCCCTTGAGTTGAATGGAAGTGTGCTACAAGGATGCACCACCGGCCGCTTGAGCTGGGCCGCTCCCCTGTGAGGTTGCGCCCCGGCTCATGAAAGAGTCCTTCATGGACTGCATCTCTTCGCGTCGGATTGCCGCATACTGGACGAAGAACAACTGAAACTCTGCATTGAACTCATCGAGCGCCGGTTCGACAACCAACTTGTAGTAGCCGCTCTCAAGATCAGCGAGCTGTTTCAGAAACCTTCTCTCGCGCTCTGGGATGAGGAAATTCACAGCTTTTTGCAGCCATGGAATGCCCGCAGTAACCACGAAGATGCCGACGTCGTATATCTCCAGGTTTCCGGTCCACTGTTTGAAAATGACGTTGTCGAAATCAATGGGGATGACCGCGCAAAGACCCAAGGCGACGATGAGGTATAGCATCACCCGAAGCTTTACTCTCCAAACGACGTTTTGCAAAAGGAGGCGTCCATCCTCAAGCCACGCGATGAGGTGCTCAATGTGCGCATCCGGATCACGTCCGGGAGCCAAGAGGAGCGCCTGCGATTTCCTGTCTCCCGCATGCTTCATGTTCCGCATCCGCTTGGTTATTGCTTGCAACGTATTCTTTTTGTTGCCTAAAACCTTATAGGACGCCCAAAATGCCTGCACGCCGCCAAAAGCCGCGATGATGATTGAGACGACGATACTTGCCGTGGTCGGTTCCATCTCTCCCTCCGATGTGAAAGGTTCGTACGCCCATCTATATCCCTTTCACGCGTTTTGTCAATATTCCGTATCTGTGCCCATAATATGCAGATCATGCAACAACCTGTTTTTTTGGATGAACTTGCGTGTACGGACTTTGAGAAAGCGCGCGAGCGGCTCCGGCAGCTGGCCATGCGCCACGCCAGCCAAGAACACCGAGAGAATGACGAATTCAAGCGGGCGCTGCGACGAGCCATCGAAATCGTGTTCCAGTGCGCGAGCGACCGGTTCACCTACCAAAACGTCCTCAAGGCCAAACTCATCTTCGGCATCATCGACCAGATCGACGATGAAAGGAAAGTCGTGGGGCATGCGGACGTTTCACTCGATACGTATTACCGAATCACCGGCGAAGACCTGTGCGACCTCCCTCACATCCGGGATTACGCAACCAACGACCTCTCCTTTCACCTCGCATTACGCGAACCGCTCGGCTGGGTCGCGCTCGCCTGGCAGATCATCTGCAACGGAACGCTCGTTCTCACGAGAGAGCGGCTCATGCTCCTCTAACCCGAAACGCCCCGATCTCACGTGAGATCGGGGCGCGTTTTATAAGGTTAGACATCTGCCCTGCAACCTGCCAACTGCAACCTGCTCACTGCAACCTACTTCTTCGTCCCGGCCACCGCATTCCCAAGCCAAGCGATGAGCCAGAACGCAAGTGCGCCAAGGAAGGCGGCCAAGAAGCCTTCCACGTAAAATCCTTTGACGATGGTGGATGCGAACCAGAACATGAGCGCGTTAATGACGAGCGTAAAGAGCCCGAGCGTGAGCACGGTGATCGGGAGTGTGAGGAGCAAAAGCACCGGACGGATGAGGACGTTGATGAGCGCGATAATCGCTGCGGCAATGATGGCCGTGTAGATGCTCGCGATCGACACGCCCGGAACGATGTATGGGACGGCGAAGATGGCGGCGGCGCTGATGAGCCAGCGGATGAGGAGTTTCATAGATAGTCGTGAAGTCGTATAGTCGTGAAGTCGTAAAGTGAGCACTGTACGACTTCACGACTTAATGACTATTCTTCAAACTTTTTCTTAATATCGTTAATCTTCTGCTCGGCCGCGGACAGCTGACTGCGGCACTGCGCGGCCAGCTCCATGGCGCGCTCAAACTTTTGGAGGCCCTTGTCGAGATCCGGCTCCTCCTTCTCAAACCATTCGGCGAGCTCCTCAAGCTCTTTGAAGGCTTTGCCGAAGTCCGTGGATGTTTTCTTTGGCATATTCGTATATTTCGCATTGCGCATTGCGCATTGCTCTTTTCTATGGTAGATGCGGGGCGAAAAACATGCAATGCCATACCGTCGACGGGTTTCGCACGTTCCTCAAAACCCGTATCTCATACCCCTTCCGAACGCAAAAGGGACCGGACTTGTCCGCCGACGGCGGATGATCCGGTCCCTGTAGCAAGCGACGATGTTCGCGCGCGTACGTAGGGGCGCTTTATAGCGTCAGGATAAAAATACATAGGAGGAGAAAAGCGATGAAGATCAGCGGCACGCCGAACACGCAAAGGACAAAGGATCGCCAGGCGAACCGGGCCGTCTCCATCCCCGGCACAAAGCCGCACTTCTTGCATCGCTGGGTAAAGAGCGTCTCGTCCTGGATGCCGAATCCGCATGCATCTCCGTCTTCGAACTCATGATCGCACGCCTGCGGTTCCGCTTCTTTTAATTGTTCATCCGACATCTAACCCTCCTTTCGTTGAAAGAACCGCTTACGGCTTATCGCATTTCGCGCTTCCTGTCAACGCAAAAGGGACCGAGTGAGACTCGATCCCCTGAACGGAGGCGGAGAGAAAA
>Ga0315539_1003664_pt1 | contig 10734 bp, 7 predicted proteins | sample SalMarSW160150MG_FD_203097 | JGI IMG/M metagenome (GOLD analysis project Ga0315539, IMG submission 203097) | Salt marsh sediment microbial communities from the Plum Island Ecosystem LTER, Massachusetts, United States - Salt Marsh Sediment SW1601-150 ... | reverse complement strand
TTCAGGCAAAATTTCGAGATGAGCCGCGAGCACGGGGCGGAGTAATCAGGGCAAGGGAATTCTTGATGAAAGATGCCTATAGTTTTTGCCAGAGCAAAGAAGAGGCAAAAGTGATTTATGAGAAAATGAAAGAGGCTTACAAGAGAGTCTTCTCTCGCTGTCTTTTGGATTATAGATTAGTAGAGGCTGACACAGGAACTATGGGAGGAGAATTCTCGCATGAGTTTATAGTTCTGACTAATTCAGGTGAAGATAGAATAGTGGAGTGCGAAAGATGTGGATATGTAGCTAAGTTGGAAAGAGCTGTCTGTGTAACAGATGAGGCAGAAAAGGGTGAAAGGCAGCCAGTGAAGGAGGTATCTACACCAGGAATTCGAAATATCAAAGAACTTAGCCATTTTCTTGGTTGCCAGGAAAAAAAGACTTTAAAAACCATCTTTTATGAGACTGATAAAGGCCTGATAGCAGTATTAATCAGAGGCGACCATTATGTAAATGAGGAGAAACTGAGATTGCTTCTTAAGGCAAAGGAGCTAAAACTCGCTTCAGATAACCTGACAAGAAAAGAGATAGGAGTAGAGATAGGATTTGTTGGACCAGTAGGGCTTGACAGAAATAAGCTTGTGGTGGATAATACAGTGATGCAAGGAAAGAATTTCGTTACAGGAGCCAACAAAAAGGATGTTCATTTAATAAATGTTAATCCTAATAGGGATTTCAAACCGACTCTCACAGGCGATATAAGATTTCCTGTTTTAGGAGATGGGTGTCCTTTGTGTGTGGATGAGATAAAAATAAAAAGAGGAATTGAATTAGGTCAGATTTTTCACTTAGGAGAAGGATATAGCTCTAGCTTGGGAGCTACTTTTCTGGACAAAATGGGAAAGGAAAAATACTTCATCATGGGGTGTTATGGTATAGGAGTGAGCAGACTTTTAGCAGCAGTTATTGAGCAGAATTATGATAAGGATGGTATTATCTGGCCAAAGGAGATTGCTCCCTTTCAAGCGGTAGTTATAGCCACTTCTCCTGATACTGCCAGGGCAGCAGAGGGGGTTTATCTTCGTTTAAAAAAAGCAGGAATAGATACATTGTGGGATGACCGGGATGTAAGTGCAGGAATAAAGTTTAATGATGCAGATCTTCTAGGTATTCCTTTTAAGGTAATTCTTGGTAATATTTTTCTAAAGGAAGATAAGATAGAGATCAAAACTCGCCGACGAGGGGAAAAAGAAAAAGTCGGGAGAGACGGGATTTCCCAAAGAATAAAGGAGCTAATAAAGGATGCAGAATAGTGAATTCTTCTTTCTCTTAGAGCGTATTGGAAGAGAAAGAGGCCTTTCTTCAGAGGCGTTGTTAAAAAGTGTTGAGGAGGCTTTGACTTCTGCTTATAAAAAGAAATATAATCAGCCAATAGAAGATTTGAAAGTACTTTTAGACGAAAAAAATGAAAGGCTGCAGGTTCTGGTTACTAAAGAGGTGGTGGAAAAAGTATATAATCCTGGAATAGAGATTTCTTTAGAGGAAGGGAAGCAAATTGATGAGAAGGTGAAATTGGGGGATAAAATAGAAGTAGAGACAGATCCTCTTCAGTTCAGTAGGATTGCTGCTAGCACAGGTAAGTATGTAATGATGCAGCAAATTGTGGAGATGGAAAAAGATCTAATCTATGAGGAATTCAAGAAAAGAGAAGGAGAAATAATTAGTGGGACGGTGCGTTACCGAGCTGATCGCTTTATTCTTATTGATCTGGGTAAAACAGAAGGGATTCTTCCTAAGAGAGAGCAGTTACTTGGTAGAAGGTATAGACAGGGAGAACGGGTAAGAGCTTATATTTTACGAGTTACTCGAGAACCTAAAGGTCCTCGCATTATTCTTTCTCAGACCCATCCCGATTTCTTGAGAAGACTCTTCGAGCTGGAGGTGCCAGAAATAGAAGAAGACATTGTCAAAATCAGGCAGATAAAAAGAGAAGCAAGTAGAAGAGCCAAGGTAGTGGTGGAATCTACGGAAGAAAAGGTGGATGCTGTAGGGGCTTGCGTAGGTTTGCGTGGTTCTCGTATCAAAGCAGTCCTGCGGGAGCTGGAAGATGAGAGAATTGATATAATACGCTATAGTGAGGATGCTTCTACTTTTATAAAGAATTCCTTGAAACCGGCTGAGATAATCGAAGTTAAACTTGATGAAAGCAAAAAGGAAGCAAAGGTTATAGTTACTGACAGCCAACTTTCTCTAGCTATTGGAAGTAGGGGAGAGAATGTAAAACTGGCGGCAAAGTTAACTGGCTGGCAGATTGATATAAGATCCCTGGGCCAAATAATAGAAGAGACAACTTTTTTGAAACATCTGGCGGGAGTAGGAGAGAAAACGTTGCTTTCTTTGAGAGAAGCTGGTTTTCTGACCAAAAAGGATATTTTAAGAGGTGGAGTAGAAGCTTTGTGCAAAGTCAAAGGGATTGGGGCTAAGACAGCGGAAAAGATTCTGGAGAAAATCAGCCAGGCAAACCAAAAACCTGAAGAGCCGGAAGGGGAGGATTAATGCGTATTTATCAGTTGGCCAGAAAGTTGAATCTATCTACCCAGGAGCTTCTGAAGATTCTTTCTCAGTTGAAGATAAAGGGAAAGACCAGTGTAAGCGGTCTTTCCGCACAGGAGATTAAGAGGGTAGAAGGAAAGCTGGTAAAGAAGAAACCTTCTGCTGAAGAGAAAGAATTAATGCCACGGACTCCCGTCGTGACTTTATTGGGTCACGTAGACCATGGGAAAACTTCCCTTTTGGATGCTGTGCGTAAAACTAACGTAGCTGGAGGGGAAGTGGGAGGGATTACTCAAAAGATTGGAGCCTCAGAGGTGGAATGTAAAGGGAAAAAGATAGTATTTATTGATACTCCCGGCCATGAAGCTTTTACCAATATGCGGGCCCATGGAGCCCAGGTTACCGATATTGCTGTTTTAGTTGTTGCCGGTGATGATGGAGTTATGCCTCAGACAATAGAGGCGATTAATCATGCCAGAGCGGCTAAAGTGCCTATTATGGTGGCTATAAATAAAATAGATAAAGCAGAAACAAAATCGGAAAGAGTCAGGGATCAGCTAAGCAAGTATGATTTAGTTCCAGAAAAATGGGGAGGCGAGACCATATTTGTGGAGGTTTCCGCTTTGAAGGGTCAAGGGTTAGATGAATTCCTGGAAATGATACTCTTAGAGGCAGAAATGCTGGAATTAAAGGCAGAGCCAGAGGGAGATTTCCAGGGGGTAGTTATAGAAGGTGAATTAGATAGACAAAGGGGTCCCTGTACTACTCTCCTTGTTCAGAAGGGAACCTTAGAGATAGGTGATATATTGGTGGGAGGTTCCACTTACGGAAGGGTAAGGACTCTTATTAATTGGAAAGGAGAGATAGTCAAAAAAGCAGGGCCATCTATGCCAGTAAGAGTTTTAGGGCTTTCTGATGTGAGTATGCCTGGAGATACCTTCAGAAAGGTAAAGAATGAGAAGGAGGCTCGGCAAATAGCAGAGTCAATCAAAGAAAAAGAACGAGAGAAGGGTTTAATAAAGAGAGATATATTTACTTTAGAGAGTCTGTCCCAGCCGGAAGAAGAACAAAAGACTATGAATATCATTGTCAAAGTAGATACTCAGGGCTCCTTAAGAGCTATTTCAGACACAATAAAGAATTTGGAAAGCGAGGAAGTAAAGATAGACATCCTTCACGCAGGAGTGGGCGAAGTACAAAAATCCGATATTCTTCTGGCCTCTGCTTCCCAGGCGATAATAGTAAACTTTAATACAGTGGTGTCCTCAGCCAATAGAGATTTAGCCAAAGAAGAAGGGGTAAACATAAGAAATTATCAGGTTATCTATGGAATGATAGATGATATTAAGAAAATGAGAGAAGGTCTCATTGAGCCTCGCTATGAAGAGAAAGAGGTTGGAGAGGCTCAGGTTCGGGAGATATTTAGCATCCCCAAAGCAGGGAAGATAGCGGGTTCTTATATTAGCGAGGGAAAAGTGACAAGGGGAAGCAAGGTAAAAGTCCTTAGAGGGGAAGAGGTAATAGGAGAGGGGATTATTGGCAGTCTTAAACGTTTTAATCGAGATGTTAGTGAGGTTTTAACTGGACTGGAATGTGGAATAAATATAGATGGTTTTAGTAATGTAGAAAAGGGCGATTTGATTAAAGCCTATGAAAGTAAAAGAGTTGAATAACTACAGAAAGAAGCTTCGCTCAAAGTGTTTTATCTAAGATTATGAGGTTTGTAGAAAAGGAGAGAGATATTTCTCTTATAGATTCAAAAATGGAAGTTATCTAGAGATTTTCCCGCCTGTCACTGCGAGAAGCGAACGACGAGGTAATCTCCAAGACAGGTTTACAATGAAAAAGAAAAGAATTTTGGAGAGAATAGATTATACCAGGAATAGACTGGACGGGGTCCTTTTAGTTGACAAACCAGGAGGGCCGAGTTCCCATGATGTAGTGGATAGAGTCAGACAGGTTTTTAAGATAAAAAAAGTAGGACATACAGGAACATTAGACCCAACGGCCACAGGACTTCTCCTTATATGTTTGGGTCGGGCTACAAAATTAGCTCCTTTTCTACAAAATCTAAATAAGGTTTATGAGGGCAAAATGATTTTCGGAGTTACTACCTCCACTCTGGATAGCGAAGGAGAGATAGTGGAAGAGAAAGATGCCTCTTCTTTGTCGCCGGAAAAAATAGAGGAAATATTTGCTCATTTCCAGGGAGAAATAGTCCAGACTCCTCCCATGTTCTCTGCTATTCATCAGGACGGCAAGCGACTGTATGAACTGGCGAGAAGTGGCCAGGAGGTAAAGCGTCCCCCGAGAATAGTTAATGTTCATCAGCTTCAAGCTCTTCGATTCAGCTTTAATTCCCATCCTCAAGTAGAATTCAGAGCCCATTGTTCCAAGGGAACTTATATTAGAAGCCTGTGTGCGGATATAGGGAAAGCTTCTGGTTTTGGAGCCTATCAGTTATCTCTTCGTCGCACCAGAATAGGTCCCTTTGATTTGAAACAGGCCAGGAAACTTGAGGATTTAGATGGGAAAAGTAAAGAAGAAAGAGAAGAAATCCTTCTTTCTTTGAAAGATGCTTTGCCACACCTCCCTCTAGTTACAATAAAGAGGGGAGTGGAAAAGATAGTTAGATGGGGTAGACCCCTTTATTTATCCCATATACACGAGCTACCCTCTAAGCTAGAAAAAGGTGATAGGGTTAAATTGTGTACGCAGGAGGGAAAACTTCTAGCAGTGGGGATAAGCTTACAAAAGGGGACCCACTTCTGCGAGGACAGAGTGGGATTTAAATATCTCAGAGTATTGATCTAAAAATGGAGGTTAGAAGAGGTTTCTCTCAAAAGGAAAAGTATAAGGATGTCATTCTCACGATTGGGTTCTATGACGGAATTCATAAAGGACATCAAGAAATCATCAGGTATGTGACAGGCCAGGCAAAGAGAAGGAAAGGGAAAAGCTGTATTATTACTTTTCCTTCTCATCCTTTTGGATTTTTTTCTGGTAGGCCCTTATCTCTCATAACCACCTGGGAAGAAAAAGAAGAGATTTTAGCTCAAACAGGAATAGACTTAGTTGTGCTTGTTGATTTCACTTCCCAACTTGCCTCTCTTTCTCCTCACTCCTTTATCGAAAAAATCAGACAAGTTCTAGAAATACGGGAGATGGTAGTAGGGGAAGATTTTATTTTTGGCAATAAAAGAGAAGGAGACGTCCGTTGGCTAAGGGAGAACGAGAAAGTATTTGAATATAAGCTAAAGGTAATTCCTTGTTTGAAAGTAGGAGAGGAAAAAGTCAGTAGTTCTTTGATTCGCCACTGGTTAAAAGAAGGAGAAATAGAAAAAGCTAGCCTTTGGTTAGGTCGTTATCCCACTATTCTAGGAAGAGTAATTAAAGGTAAAAGGCGAGGGCGAAATTTAGGCTATCCTACGGCCAATTTAGAGCCTTATCCCGAGAAGCTTTTGCCTGGCCCAGGAGTCTATGCAGGAAAAGTAATAGTAGGAGGAAATTATTATAAAGGGATTGTGAATGTAGGCAGTAAACCCACTTTCAAAGATATGTCTTTTGGGGTAGAAGTATATATACTGGGATTCCAGGATAATGTCTATGGTGAGGAGATTAAGATTGAGCTGGTGGCCAGACTGAGGGAGATAAAGCAATTCTCTTCTTCTCTTGACTTGGTTAAAAGGCTAGAAGAGGATAAAAGAGAAGCGGAGAAAATATTAGAATAGTTCGTAGTTCATTGTTCATAGTTCATCGACAAGAAATTCAAAGAAAAAGAGTTCAAAGTTCATCAATAAGAAGAACGAGGGGAAAGTATCCTCTCCCCCAGGGGAGAGGGAAAGGGTGAGGGGGAAATATCCCAGATTATGAGCTTGACTTTAAATACAAGAGTGTTCGGAAAAAAAGTCTATTCATACTCTAAAGTAGAATCTACCAATGAGATTGCCTATCGACTTGCTGAGCAAGGGGCAGAAGAAGGAACAGTAGTAATAGCAATAGAGCAAACCAAGGGAAAGGGACGAGCGGATCATTATTGGTTTTCTCCTTCAGGGGGATTATGGCTTTCTCTTATCCTGCGTCCTTTGATGGTAAGTTCTTCTATGTCTCAATTGAGTCTTTTGGGAGCCCTGGGAATAACTACCAGTATAAAGAGAATGTTTCCTCTTCTCTCTTCTGGAATTCGTTGGCCTAACGACGCTGTAATAAACGGGAAAAAGGTGGGAGGAGTTCTCTGTCGGGCAAAGAATGAGCAAAAAAAGGTGGTCTTTGTCATAATGGGTATCGGTGTTAACGTGAACATAGAGGAGTTTCCTTCTCCTTTGTGCTTTACTGCTACTTCTCTTAAGAGAGAGACAGAATGTTATGTTCCAGAAGAAGCTTTTCAACACTGTCTATTAGAAGAGCTGGAGAGACTTTATTTTTCTTTTTTGGATGATTCTTCAGCCCTCTTGGAGGAAATTCGGCTATTTTCTTCTCTATTGGGAAAACAGATAAAAGTCAAAATCAGCCAGGAAGAGCTTACTGGATTAGTGCAGGATATAGATGAGAAAGGAAGATTGGTTCTGAGATTAGAGAGTGGGATACAGAGAAGAATTGGTCCTGAAGAGGGGTATATTAGCGGATAGCGCAAAACGTAGAGCGAAAAATGCAAAACTATAGCGTAAAATTCAAAATTAAATTCAAAAAAAGCAACTTTTGAGTTTTGAATTATGGTTTTTAGCCTTACGTTTTAGCTTTTATATGTGATGACCTATTCATCTGCGTATTACATCTTCCAAGATATTTTATTCATGGGCATCCGGATGCGGCCTATACGCAATTATTTATGTCGTTTCATATAGTTTGATAAGGGAACGGATAGAACAGAGCGAAAATAGAGAGCCATTACAGAAAGTACCCTCTCCCTCCTCAGGGGAGAGGGACAGGGTGAGGGGAAAATGAACCTAACAATAGATGTAGGCAATACTTTAGTTAAGGTAGGATTATTTAAGAAGAGAAAGTTGATTCTAAATGGTGAGTTTGCCACCCGTCCCAGAAAAGAAATTGATGAATGGGGAATCCTGCTTTCGCAGTGGACAAACAATTGCCAGGAAAAAGTCACTATTGAAAAAGCAGTTATCTCTTCTGTAGTTTCTTCTATTTTTGCTCCTCTGAAAAGAGCAGTGGAGAAATATTTCAGGGTTCCCTCTTTTGAGGTAAGAGGAGAGAAGATAGGGGTTCCTATTCTTTGCGATAATCCAGGAGAAGTCGGAGCGGATAGAATAGCCAATGTGGTTGCTGCTTCTGAATTATACAAGCTCCCCGCCATAGTCATAGACTTCGGGACTGCTACCACCTTTGATGTAATATCGAAAAAAGGAGAATATCTAGGAGGGGTTATTGCTCCGGGAGTAAGATGCAATATAGAGAGTCTGGCTGAGAAGGCAGAGGCACTGTTTGCTGTAGAGTTCAGAAAGCCAGCAGGGGTAATTGGCAAAAATACCAGGGATAGTCTAGTCTCAGGGATATTCTACTACTCGTTAGGAGGAGTCAAGCAAATAGTAAAAGAGATAAAGAGAGAGCTAGGCGAGGAAGCGAAGGTGATTGCTACGGGAGGATTAGGCATCCTCTTGGCTCAGGAATGCGAAGAAATAGATGATGTCAATCCTATATTGACCTTGGAAGGACTCAATCTCATCGGGGAAAAATGGGCATAATAGGTAACGGATAGTCTTATGAGCAGAAAAGATGCGGCTGTAAATATCCTGAGAATAACATCCTTTGGCCATGCCTTGAGCGATATGTACTGGCTCATCTTCCCCATTCTTCTTCCCCTTATTAAGAAGGAATTCAGTCTAAGCTATACCCAGGCAGGTCTTTTAATTACCGCCGTCAGTGTGACTACTGGCCTGGGTTCTTTCATTAGCGGCTATTTAAGTGACCGTTTTGGCCAGAGAATTATCCTCAGTGGAGGATTCTTGATTGCTTCTTTGGCCCTGATACTCTGTGCTAACACCAGCTTCTACTGGCAACTGCTTCTTGCCTCACTTCTGGTAGGAGCAGGAGCCAGTACTTTTCATCCGGGCACGATTGCTTTGCTTATGAACTTGTTCTCTGAAAGAAGAGGCAGAGTTCTAGGCACTTTTATGCTCTCCGGGTGGATAGGAGCGGCAGTTATGCTTACAGGAGTATCCTATCTGGCCGGTAGAATGTTAAGCTGGCGGCAGATATTTTTTATTCTTGCCTGGCCGGGCCTAATATTTGCTCCTTTCTTTTTCCGTTCTCTTCGTTTTCCAATAAGGAAACGGGAGTCGCACCCTCAAACCGAATTAGAGTCGGCTCACCTATCCCGGGATACCCTATTTCTCTTGATTATCTTCTTTGCAGCTAACCTGACACTAACTATAAGCTTTTATGGTGTGTATAATTTCATTCCTACTTTTATGGTGCATGCAAAGGATATATCAGTAGGGAAAGCTGGCTACTTCTACATATTTGCAGCTACGGGAGGAATGATAGGTTCGTTCTTCAGCGGGAGATTAGTGGATAGATTTTCTTCTTTGTTGGTTATTCTGATGGCAACAGTCATCGCTATTCCCATCATTCTTCTATTGACGCTGGCCACTAACCCCATTAATCTGGCATTACTTCTCATTCTTTTCGGAATCTGCTATTCGAGTGTATTTCCTCCACAAAACATCTATCTGGCTAATCTAGTCTCAAGTTATGCTCTGGGAAAGACCTATGGGCTCATTCAGTGTCTATCTATCCTGGTAGGTGCTGCCGCCCCTGGGATAATGGGTCTCTTGGCTGACAACTTGGGACTTATTTCAGCCTTGCAATTAGGCGCTATCCCTCTTTTACTAGCAGGAGCGCTTTTTATATATCTTAGAACTCGTGATTCTCTAGCAAGTACAAAACTTGTATAACTCTCACCAGAATGGCAATTTCTCAATGATATATGATTTAGATCTGGTTTGAGGAGAACAAATGATACGTATCGACGATTATCAAAAGAATGCTGTGATAGTTATTGCAGATGATTTGACCGGAGCACACGAGATTGGAATGGTTCTTGTAGGTTGTAAAAAGAGAAGTTTTGTCTTGATTAAAGAGCCAGGAGATACAGAAATTGAATCTCTTCTGAATCACTATGATGCGTTAGTAATTGATCTTGACTCTCGTCACCTGGATGGAAAGAGAGCCTATGAGCGAGTAAAAGCTGTCCTGGATTGTTCTGAGAAGATTAGGAGTGGATTGATGTACAAGAAAATAGATTCTACTGTTCGGGGCAACCTAGCCGAAGAAATAGATGCAATCCTGGATGAGAAATTGGCGGATATAGTTTTTTTCGTTCCCGCTTTGCCCGAGATGAAAAGAATCACTGTGGGAGGATATCATCTGGTAAATCACATTCCTGTTGGCAAAACGGAATACTCAGAGGGCATTGAGTCTTCAAAGGTATCCTATCTTCCCACTCTAATAAGAGAGAAAAGCAGATACGAAGTGGATAGAATTCCCCTTCAAGTTGTAGAATCAGGATATGAGGAGACAATAAAGTACTCTAGAGCCTGTTATGAAAAAGGAGCGAGAATTCTGGTAGGCGACGCCTGCACGAACGAAGATTTACGTGTTATTAGAGACGCGATTGTAAGAATCGATCTGAAGATATTGCCTGTAGGTTCAGCAGGCCTTTTTCGACAATTTTTCCCGCCACACAGCTTCCGTGATACTTATCCTTGTCTGGTGGTCTGCGGTTCTCTGAACAAAGTGAGTCGAGCTCAAGTAGAAAAGCTCAGGGCGCATCACCAAGTAAAGACAGTAGAGTTAAGTCTAATGCAGATTTTCAAGAACAAAGCTCATGAGCTCAAAAGAACTGTCAAGACAGTGTGTTCGATTCTAGAGGAGGGCTCTAACGTAATCCTTTCTACCCCTCAGAATAATTACCAGCCAAATTTGCTAAACAAGCCTATGAACGAAAACTATTTCGCTACCGAAATAGAGCAATTCCTTGCCAGCGTTGTGAGAAAGACAATAGATATCCAGAAGGTCTCTGGGCTAGTACTTACAGGTGGCGATATTTCGGTATCCATCATTCGTGCTTTGGAGGCCACTGGAATAGAGGTAAAAAGACAATTGGCTAATTTAGTCCCCGTAGGTATTCTTAGGGGTGGTCCTTTTGATGGGCTATCAGTCATAACCAAAACAGGGGGATTT
>Ga0315539_1003662_pt1 | contig 10736 bp, 7 predicted proteins | sample SalMarSW160150MG_FD_203097 | JGI IMG/M metagenome (GOLD analysis project Ga0315539, IMG submission 203097) | Salt marsh sediment microbial communities from the Plum Island Ecosystem LTER, Massachusetts, United States - Salt Marsh Sediment SW1601-150 ... | reverse complement strand
CTTCCCGGTTATCCTGGAGTTGGGTATCTCTCGATCAAGACTAAGGTGCCAGTAGTTCCTGCCCTGATTATGGGGACGCATGAATCGATGTTAAATCATTTTTTACGTAAGACTCCTCTTACTTTAAAGTTTGGCAGTCCTATTGACCCTGTTTACGATCGACCTACCAATAAAAATGCTGAGGAGTTAACAGAAAAAATCATGGAAAGAATAAAAGGTTTGGCTTGATGGAGATTAAACTCGCAAAAAATATGGGTTTTTGCTTTGGAGTGAAGAGAGCAATAAGGATTGCGCGACAGGTCAGACGAGAAACAAAAGAAAAGGTCTGGACTCTTGGGCACATAATACACAATCCCCAGGTTGTAAGAAAATTAGAAGAAGAAGGCATAATTGCAGTTGAAAATCTTTCCGAAATCGATACGGGATATGTTATTATTAGATCGCACGGTGTTCATCCGGATATATTAAAAAGAGTCAGAGAGAGAAATCTTAAAGAAGTTGATGCGACCTGTCCTCTTGTTAAAAAAGCGCAAGAGAGAGCAAAACAGCTTATTTCTGAGGGTTATGAAACTTATGTTATAGGTGAGAGGGAACATCCCGAAGTAATAAGTATTGTGGGAGAAACAGAAGGAAAAGTTCGTGTGATAGATTCTGCCGACGATTTGAAAATAAAAAATAGTAAAGTAGGACTGGTTGTACAAACAACGCAATCTCAAGACAATCTGAATAAAGTTGTAGATTATCTTTTGCCCAGAGTTCTGGAAATTAAGGTCTTTAATACAATATGTGATGTGACAAGCAAAAGGCAAAAAGAAATTAAGAGACTTGCAAAAAAATCTGATATTGTAATAATAGTTGGAGGCAAGAGAAGCGCTAATACTTCCAGGCTTGCTGGCATTGCAAGAGGTGAGGGTTGCCTTACCTATCATATAGAAGAAGCAAGAGAAATTAAAAATAAATGGTTTACCGATGTAGACAGGGTAAGTATAGCATCAGGAGCTTCGACCCCTGATTGGATTATTAAAGGTGTAATTAAAAAACTAAGAGAGATTGATGCAAATAAGGAGGAAGTGCTTCATGAACGAAGAGTTAAGTTCTGTAATTGAACCTATAAGTGAAGAGGATGCAACCAAACTGCTTGATAAGTGCCTGAAGAACGAATCACCTGGAATTGGTTTGGTTAAAGGAAGAATAGTTAAGATTACCGATAATGAAGTTTTAGTTAATGTCGGTTTGAAGTCCGAAGGAATCATACCTATTGATGATTTTGATTCTGTTTCAAAGTTTTCTGTTGGAGATGTTATTGATGTTTATCTTGATGATATCGGCGGCCACCAAGGTCTTGCTACCATTTCAAAGAAAAAGGCAGATTTTATAAAAGTCTGGGACCAGGTGAAGGAAGCTCATAAGGAGGATACTCCTGTGGAATGTGAGGTGGTGAGAAGAGTTAAAGGTGGATTTATGGTAAAAGTTTTTGGTACGGAGGCTTTTCTTCCCGGTTCTCAAATCGATTTGAAGCCTGCAAGAGATTTGGATATTGGTGTTGGGGACAAGTTTGATGTTAGAATAATAAAGGTAAATTTTAAAAGAAGAAATATAGTAGTGTCAAGAAGGGTTCTGTTGAGCGAAAAACAGGAAGCCAGGGTTAAGGAATTCCTCGAGGGAATAAAAGAAGGAGACATAGTAGAGGGGACCGTTAAGAATATTACCGAGTTTGGAGCTTTTATAGAATTAGATGGTATAGACGGGCTTCTCCATATAACGGATATGTCCTGGCGGAGAATAAACCATCCTTCTGAGATGCTTTCTATAGGTGAAACTATTAAAGTTAAAGTGAAAGAAGTGGATGAGGATACTAAAAGAGTATCTTTAGGGTTGAAACAGTTGAAACCGGATCCCTGGAAAAACGTACAGGAACGTTACCAGATTGGAAATCAAGTTGAAGGGAAAGTTGTTTCTCTTACTGATTATGGTGCTTTTATTGAGCTTGAGTCAGGAATCGAGGGTCTGATACATGTTTCTGAGATGTCCTGGACTAAACATATAAAGCATCCGTCTGAAGTAATGAAGGTCGGACAAGAAGTAGAAGCTATAGTTTTGGAAGTGGACGAAAAAGCTCGTAAGATTTCTTTGGGATTGCGCCAGGCGGTTCCGGATCCATGGGAGAATGTAGAGGGGAAATATCCAGGCGGTTCTGTGGTTAAAGGTAAGGTTGTGAACCTTACTTCTTTTGGCGCTTTTATTCAATTGGAGGAAGGAGTTGAAGGACTTCTCCATATATCCGATATATCCTGGACGCAGAGAATTAATCACCCACGGGATGTGCTTGATAAAGGGAAAACTGTCAAATGCCAGGTACTTTCAGTTGATGTCGCAGAAAGACGTATTTCGCTTGGTTTGAAACAGCTTAAAGATGATCCTTTGAGAATTTTTGCGGAGAAGTATCCCGTGGATAGCAACATTATCGGAACAATTTTTGAATTGCTTCCCAGAGGAGTGATTGTTTCTCTTGGTAAAGGATTGAAAGGTTTCGTTCCTTTTTCTCATCTTGCGAAGAAGAATATCAAGAAACCGGAGGAAGGATATTCGCTGGGAGGTAAGTTGAAATTAAAGGTTATAGAGATTGATGTTGATAGAAGGAATATAGTTCTTTCGGAACGGGAATACTTAAAGGAACAGAAGATAAAATACGAGGAATTGCAAAAGAAGAAAGAAGAAAGCGGAGAAAATGCAGAAATCATGGAAGAGGTGGAAGCTATTCCGGAAGACTTGGTAGATGAGGAGGAAAATGTATCCACGATTGAAGAAGAGGAATTAATCGAGATTGAGGAAGAATCTGAGCTTAAAGAGGAAGAAGAGCCTGAGATTGAGGAGGAAGAAGTAGAGGAAGTTGGAGAAGAGTCCGAGAATGAAGATGAAGAATCCGAGAATGAAGATGAAGAGCCTGATGACGAGGATGAAGATTTAGATGACGAAGAAGAAGCCGAGAATGAAGAAGAAGAGACCGAGAACGAAGAGGAAGAAAATGATATCGAAGAAGAGGAATCCGACGTGGAAGAAGAGAAAGAATGAAATCCTTTTTACTTTAAAAGGAAAACACGTTAAATGGCTTCAAAATATATAATAGTAGTGGGAGGTGTATTAAGCGGTATCGGTAAGGGGATAGCTACCTCTTCAATAGGAAGAATAATAGAAAACTATGGATATTCGACCACTGCTGTAAAGATTGATCCTTATATAAACTACGATGCCGGAACTTTAAGACCTACCGAGCATGGTGAGGTATGGGTGACCGATGATGGAGGGGAAATAGATCAGGATCTCGGAAATTACGAGAGATTTCTCTCAAAAGATATTCCAAAGGAAAATAATATTACCACAGGTCAGGTTTATAAGAGCGTTATAGATAGGGAACGAGCTGGTAAATATTTGGGGAAGACGGTACAGTTTATTCCTCATATTCCTGAGGAAATTATAAGGAGGATAAAGAAGGCTTCGGAAGGTTTTGATGTCTGTGTTGTAGAAATCGGGGGAACAATAGGAGATTATGAGAACATGCCTTACCTCTTTGCTGTAAGAAGTCTTATACGCATGGAGGGGAAGGAAAATTTAGCTATTGTGATGCTTTCCTATCTCCCAATTCCATCACATATTGATGAGATGAAGACTAAACCAACCCAACAGGCTATCAGACAACTATCGGAACATGGAATATTTCCCGATATTATACTTTGCCGTGCCAAGACTTCTCTTGATCCTGTGAGGAGAAAAAAGATTGAAACTTACGCCAATATTGAGACTGATTGCGTAATTTCAGCTCCCGACACTGATTGTATATATGAGGTTCCTATAAATTTTGAAAAGGAGAACCTGGGGGCAAAACTGCTTGACAGATTAAAACTTCCTATCAAGAAAAAACCTGATTGGAGTAAGTGGACCGAGTTGTTGGACGGAATAATGAATCCCAGGGTAAGTGTTAATGTGGCAATGGTCTGTAAGTACCTGGATATAGGCAAGTTTTCCTTGAGGGATTCTTATATTTCTGTATCCAGAGCCCTGATAGACGCAGGAGCGGGAGATAAAGTAGGAGTCAATATTAAGTGGATTGATTCCAAGGATATTGAAAAGGAAGGAAGTGGATGTTTAGATGGCGTTGACGGCATTATTGTCCCCGGAGGTTTTGGCGAAGAAGGGTTTGAAGGTAAAATTGAGAGTATCCGGTATGCAAGGGAAAATAAAATTCCTTACCTTGGTTTGTGTTTAGGTATGCAGCTTGCTCTGGTGGAGTACGCAAGAAATGTTATGGGATTCGCAGATGCCAATACTATAGAGGCAGATCCTACTACTCCGCACAAAGTGATAAATTTTTATGGCATGCAGGAAAAACTTATCGAGGAGAAGAAAATAGGTGCAACTATGAGATTGGGTGCTTATGCAGCACAGTTAAAGAGGAAATCAAAAGTTTTCATGTGTTATGAGAAAACCGGAAGATTGAAATATGACGCAAAAAGATTGAAAGAGATAAAAGAAAACTTCAGGCTAGGCGTTTTGGATAAAGGGGAACCTGTGGTTCTTGAACGCCACCGACACAGATATGAGGTTAATCCTGAATATATAAAAGATTTCGAAGAAGCCGGGGTTGTTTTTAGCGGTTTTCACAAACCGCTCGGCGGCGAACCGCTTATGGAATTTATGGAATTGCCGGATCATCCATTTTTTGTGGCCACACAGGCTCATCCGGAGTTTAAAGCTCGTCTTGAAAATCCTTCTCCGCTTTTCCTGGGTTTAATAAAAAGCATACTTACCAATAAGTGAAACTTGCTTTTTATCCCCGAGATTCTTTAATTCATTCTCTTGACCCAAGAAGTAAGTTACTTTTTGTTTTTACCTATTTTATAGCTATTTTATTGGTAAATAGTCCTATTGCTTATATTTTACTTTCTTTATTGATAACAATCCCTTTTTTATTTTCTAAACTGCCGCCAGGAAAAATCTTGAAAGGTTTTACTCCGTTTTTAATATTATTTCTATTAACCTTTCTTTTCCATTTGTTTTTAACCCCCGGAGAAATATTGTTCAAATTGGGGGGATTAAATGGCACTGTGGAGGGTCTTTATAAAGGACTTTTTTATTCTGTGCGGATTTTTCTGCTTGTTTTAAGCGCTATTCTTTTTGGTTTTACGACTTCTCCATTCGATCTTGCCGATAGCTTATCTAACTTTTTTTTTCGTTTTAAATCTGAAACTTTAAGAGAAATTCCCATGATTATGATTTTCGTTTTTCGTTTTATCCCTTTTATGTTCAGAGAAGGGAAGAGAGCTGTAATGGCTCACAAAGCAAGATTCGGTTATGTCAGGTTAGGAAGAGATATTTTTTCTTTGATTTTTCCGGTTATACATTCTTCTATTAGAAGAGCGGAACAATTGGCTTTGGGGTTACACGCTAAAGCGTACCAAGTAGGAGAAAAAAGAACAAATATTAATGAATTCCGTTTTTCTTCGAATGATTACTACTTTATGGGCTACTCCCTTATTCCATTAATTGTAGTAATTTTTGTGAGATAATTGCTTAAGTGAGTTGTGAAACACTATGTGGTTTCCCTTTCATGGGAAATTAAATATCAAAAATTAAAAATCAAAATGACTTATTAAAATGCAAAGTTTTTTGCCTTTTATGTTGGTTTGTTTTTCAATTCATTTTTGAATTTTTATTTGTAATTTTTCATTTTAATATTTGATTTTTACATTTTTCAGGCTTTGTTATTCTATAAATTAGATATTTTTTTGCATTAGAATCGTATTTTTAGTTTGAAAATTAACATGTAATCCCATAACACTTGACTTTTTTGTTTAAATTGTTTATTTTATTATATAGAGGATTTCTATAGGATTTTATAGAAAAAGGGAGGATATTTTTTGAGAGAGGAAACCGTTAACTTAATAGTTAAGGCAACGAAGCGTTATAAAGAAAGTGGAAATTTGGAAGAGATTCTTAACATTATAAGAGGATATTCTGGATTAGGTTTCTATGGAGAGGTTAGAAAATATACGGAAGAATTTATTGAAAAAGGTGGCAGTTTGGGCGATCTTATAGGTGTTTCTAAAGATATGCCTGAACAAATTAGAAATATAGTTTGTTCTGGAGGACTTGAAATAGACGGTGAATTCGATGCGGATTCTTTCCTTGAGATGGGCGAGTTGCTTTGGGAAATAGGTTCTCCGGACGAAGCAAAAGATAATTATATAAAGGCTTTCGAATATTATTCTTTTCTTGGGAATAAAGAGGCTGCACAGCAGGTCCTAAAAACCCTGAAAGAAAATTATCCGGATGATAGAAATATAAGATCTCTCGTGTTTAAAGATGCAAAAGGTGAAATTATTGCCAAACTAAAGGCTTTTGTTGCTAAACCTCCTAAAGATGAGGTGGATTTGAGGTATGCTCTTGGAAGAGATTTCCATGGTGAGAGTATGCTTTCGGAGGCAGAAGCTAACTATAGAAGGATTTTGGAATTGGATAATTCTCATAATTCTAAAAGATTACTGGTTGCCTTATTAAGACAGAAAGGTGCTCTTGGAGATTCGATCAGTTTGGCGAGAGAATTAGCAGTAGAAGAAAAGTTAGAAGAATTATACTCTATATACGAATCTTTAAGGGATTCAGGTAAATCGAAGATAGGTGAAGATGTTTTAAAAGAAATATATGGTATTAATCCGGATTTTAAAAATGTTAAAGAGCTTCTTGGAACATTATCTGGAGAAAAAAAGTTGGAGAAGGTTTCTGTAGATGTTTTCTTTGAAGAAGAAAAAGAAGTAAAATCAGGAGATGTGAGTTCAAAAGATGAAGATTTTGGGGATAAAAAAATCGTTTTTCTGTAGGAGATAATAGATGAATTATGAAGCTTTTTACGGATTAAATAAAGAACCTTTCCGTGATATCCCTGACCCAAATTTGTTTTATAGTGGTCCTGAACATACCCGGGCACTTGTTAAATTATTACACGTTATAAAAAAGAGTAGAGCGCTAGGTTTATTAACCGGAGATGTTGGATGTGGTAAAACAACGATTATTAGGAAAATTTTTGCGGAGCTTGACGAAGATGAGGATTTTTCCGGGAACCTTATGACGCTTACGCAGCCGGATTTTTCCGCTATCTGGTTTAATAAAAAGTTAGGCGAATTGCTTGGTCTCCGACTTGACTCTAAAGGCCGTACAGAAATGAAATTGGAGTTGATCGGTGAGCTAGAGCGCAGGCATAAAGCTAATAAGAAGACAGTTATTCTTATTGATGAAGCCAACAATATTACAAGTCCGGAAGTAATGGAAGAAATAAGAGGGTTTTTGAATTTAGAGCTTCAGGGTTATCGTTTGGTAACGATTATTTTAAGCGGAATGGGAGATATGTATGAAAAGATCAAAGATAATGTTTCTTTAAGGCAGAGAGTATCGACCGTAGTTAGTCTTCCGCCGCTTACGCTTAGTTCCACAAGGGACTATATAAATTATAGATTGGAACAGGCAGGCGCTACAGGAAGAATATTCAGTGATGAATCGTATAAACTTATATATGATTTCACTTCAGGAGTTCCTCGATTGATTAATGTTATTTGTGATAATGCTCTTTTAGAAGGAGCTTTGCTTAAAAAGAAGATACTAGAGGAATCAGTAATAAAAAGAGTAGGGGAAGAACTTATGCTTAATAGGGATAAGTGAGCTAGTAATGTCAAAAAGTAATGAAACAGCAGCTTTAAGAAACGAAGCGAATAAAGCAAAGATCCAGGGAGATACTAAGCAAGCAATTGAATACCTTGAGCAGATTTGCGACTTAGAACCTAATGATGCAAATAATTTAAAGGAACTAGGCAGCCTTTATAATAAATTAAGAAATAAGAAGAAAGCAGTAGAGTTCTATTGGAAGTCTCTCGAAAAGTATAGAGAGGCAGAGTATTATCAGAATGCTACAGCTATAGCTCAGATGTTGCTAAGATTCGGAGAAGATGAGTTGTTGGTTAAGCATGAACTTGCTTTTTTATACGAAAAACAGGGTTTGTTGGGCGATGCAGTAGCTTCATACGAAGAATTAGCTGAGTTATACAAAAAGGAAGGAGATATTGAAGGGGTTCTTGAGAACCTAAAGAAAATTGTTAATATCACTCCTAAAAAGTTAGGAATTCGTCTCAAACTGGCAGAAATTTACGAAAATCAGAGTAAGTATGATGATGCAGTTTCGGAGTTAGAAGAAATAAAGGGTATATTCAAAGAGCAAGGAAGGGTTGAAGAGGTTGAAGAGATAGAAGTTAGAATTGCAGCTTTGGCTCCCAAGGTGGGAAAGAGCGTAAAGCTCGATGTAGAGAAAAAAGAGAAAGTTAAAGAAAAGAAAGTCCCGGAAGAGATGATTGTAGAATTTGAACAGGAAGGTATTAATCTTCTTGAAGCGGTTGAGGAAGAGGTATCCAGGGTCGAAGCTGAAGAGACAGGCGGGTCTCTTCTCGGAAGTCTCGAAAGTACCGAGGGTTTATTCGATATGGGAGAGGAAGAAGAAGAAGAACAGCAAGAGGTGGAATTTGTCGAGAAATCAACCACTGCAGACAAAAAAGACATAGAAGTAGCGGTTACAGGATGGGAAGATTGGATGAACTTGGCTGAACTCTATGAATCTGTCGGTTCAATAGAGGAATCATTGGAATATTACAATAAGGCTGCGGACGCTAATTTTAGCAAAAAGAATTATGAAGCATCGTATAAGCTTTTTAATAAGATGGCAGAATTGGATCCTTTAAACATAATTTCCCGTCAGAAGATGATCCAAAGTGCCTTAAAATTAAATAGCAAGGAGAAAGCCGTCGAATCATATTCTTCTCTTTATGAGTGTTTAAAGGAGAAGAAAGCTGATTCTGAGGCAGAAAAAATTCTGGACAAAATCGAGAATATAGATCCAGGGTCTGTCATGCTTGAGGAGATTCGAGGTAAGAAGAAAAAGGAAAAGAAAGAAAAAGAGAAGGTGGGAGAGAGTCTGGATTTTGAAGGGTTGTTTGAGGCGGAAGTGAGTGAGCAGATGATTCTACAGGAAGAGTCTGACGAAAAGGCTCCGACACTTGATACTTTATTGGAAGAATTTAAAAATAAAGCGAAAGAGGAATTAGATATTACTGATTATGCCGCACATTTTAATCTTGGAATTACATACAAAGAAATGGATCTTATTGAAGAAGCTATAGATGAATTTAAGAAAGCAATGAAAGAGAAATCCTGGAGGTTGAAATCTCTTGAGATGTTAGGGGTATGTCATGAACTCTTAGAGGAAAAAGAGAGAGCGGAAGATATTTATAAGTTAGTTATAAACAATAAGAATTTCAGAGAAGATCAAAAAGCTGCATTTTACTATCATCTTGGCAATTTGTATGCCCGACAGGGCACGTACGGAGATGCTCTTGAGCAGTATAAAAGAATAATTAAAATAGATCAGGAATTCGCCGATGTGAAGACGAAAATAAGACTTCTTAATAAAAAAATGGCTGGCGAGGAAGTTGAAGACGAAATTTCTTTTCATTTTGGGGATGCTCTTTCTGAAGAGAGTTCTGATCTTTGGGATTCTGTGTTGACTGAGGGAGAAAAGGGACAAGTACGTGAAGTAAAAACCACTACTCAAAGACAAAAAGGCAAAATTTCTTATATTTAATTTAGCATAGAAGTCAGAGAGATCAAGCTATTAGCTATTTGCCATTAGCTTTTTGCATTAAAACCACCACATAACACCCGAAAGAATAAAAAATTACACAAATTAATAACTCATAAAGAAGGAAACTCGAATCACAAATATTTCTGTTTATTAAGCTAACAGCTAAAGGCGAAGGGCTAAAATCTTAGTTCTTAGTTTCGGTTCAATAAATCGATAAAGTCGATTGCGAGAGTAGACCAGCCAAAATTTTTCATTGCTTTTCCCGGGTGTCCGTCAAAAGGGTCGTAGTATTCGCAGAAACCGAATTTTAATATAAGTTCGATTGTTTTTCTCGCAATTTTTTTCGCAAGAGTTGTATATCCTTGTTTTTCCAATCCGTTTGCTATGAACCAGTTTGTGTTTACCCAGGTTGTCCCTCTCCATATAAGACGTGTGTCCGTTAGGGGTCCAAATGAAGATTCACTAAGTGATACAGTTGATATAGGATAAGGACTCCAGAATTCTTTTTCATTTTTCAGATGTTCGATTAAATGATTTATATGAAAATTTGGAACGGAGAGAGTTAAAGGAAATAGAGAAGAAATTGTTTTTACTTCCATTGGAGTCTCTGCACCTTCCCGGTGAAATAAACTGAAGTATATTTGTTGGTCATCAAACCATAATTTTTCTATGATGCTTTCTCTTACGTTATCAGCCCATTTTTCTATTTCTTTCTGCTTTATTTTATCGAATTTTCCGTATAGTTCCGCGAGCGCATATAAGCCAAGACAATAAATGGTATTAAACGATACATCTTCAACGTCGAAAAGAGACGACCCGAAAATCTTACTCAAGTCCCAGTTCCAATCTTTGTATTGGATAAGTATTTCGGTTATATGTTTTTTGGTCACCATAGGGTCGTGTCCGATATTGCCGAAAGGAATATCGTAATGAGGGCAGAGGTCCATTCCCGATTCCATAGGGGTTATTATCGAAACGAGTCCGTCCCTATCCGGGTCTCTTTTTTCTTTGAGGTACAGATAATATCGTTTCACTTTTTCAATGTTTCTTTTAACGAATT
>Ga0315539_1003661_pt1 | contig 10739 bp, 16 predicted proteins | sample SalMarSW160150MG_FD_203097 | JGI IMG/M metagenome (GOLD analysis project Ga0315539, IMG submission 203097) | Salt marsh sediment microbial communities from the Plum Island Ecosystem LTER, Massachusetts, United States - Salt Marsh Sediment SW1601-150 ... | reverse complement strand
CCTCCTGCTGGCAGCGCCAGCTACTCGATGTCGATTGTGTGGGCTCTGACCTCGGTAAGCTGTGGGCCAGTCCCCCGGTGTTTTCTATTCATGAGTTCGCCCTGCACATGGGCAATGACACCAGGTTTGATCTTCCGGCGAGCGTAGCGAATGAGAGAGGAATCGTACACGTTAACTCTTACCCAACAGGTCCTGCTGCCATCACGAGTAGGTGCCGCCAACTGAAAACTGCACACCACCTGGCCATTTCCGATGCGTCCGGTCTTGACTGCTTTGTCAACTGCTCCGAACCCAACCCATTTATTGGCCTCTGCGTCCACGGCTACGGACTCCTACGCCAAGGGGAACAACAAATTCCTCCGGGCGCGCAGGCTCAAACACTGGGTCTCGGCTAAGTTTCCGAGCCCAATAGTAATAGCCTGCCACAAAAGAGTCCAGAATATCCGTGGTCTCAAAGGTAAATCCCCGATTTCGCAGAAATACCTCCACCTGCTTCTTCTTCGGCAACGGCTTGATACCCTCCGCTTTGTCGGTCTTGCGCTTCCCCCGCAGCCCCCCAGTCAGCCACTTTCGAGCAGCAGGGGCTGCCACAGGCTCTGTAAGGACGCCACAGGCCATCCAAAGCTGCGACTTGACGATGCCCCCCAACTCAGCCAGCAACGTCACAGCGCTCCCCTGAGCGCCGTAGGCGTAGCCCTCAACGACCACCTCGTCCACCTGATGCTGCTTGAACAGCCTCACGGCCTGCTCAGCTGCCTGCAAGTAGACCCGCATCTGCGACTGTGGGCCCATCTTGCCCGTGAGGGTGTAAGTCACCTTGTCGGTAATCAATGCAGCCAAGGTGCCATCCCAGCCGCTAGGAATGATGCAGAAGCCCGTGTGCCGGGGAGCTAGATCGATACCGAGAACAGAAAAAGTCACATATCCACCCACGCCATGTCATCTGTATCCGGTGGCAGAATAGCTTCCACCTGCTGCACAGGATAGACAGAGAGCACTCGATACTCTGGATGCTGAACCGTGCCCTCTACCACCACATCTCCGTAGATATGATCCACCAAGAGCTTGTCACCGACCTTTATCTCGTGCGGAACAAAGGCGCCCTTCTTTGTGTAAAACCCATCCCCAAGCGACACCACTGTGACAACCCGCCAAAATTTTCCGACGAGGGCTATCTTCTGCGGAACAACCAGGCCGTTGCTCAAAGTGAGTTCGTAGGGAATCGGAGGAAACCTCACTAGGATGTGCCCGTGCAACACCTTCACACGGCTCATGTCAATTTGACCCCAACCGCCATTTCGCAGAATCTGCACCAAGTCGTTGCCCATTAGTTTTTCTCCTGAAAACACACCACACCCAAGTCGCACTCCTTGGCCCTGGGCACATGCTCGCTCTCGCAAATCCGGGGTGCCACCGTCCCCGCCTTGAGATGCTTTCTCATGGTGAGAATCGGCAGAAACACATGCGTCTCCATCCAAGCCATGTCGAGCGGAATCACCACCGGATGAATGCAATCATCCGGATGCTCCCAGCCCGCCTTGTTCAAGTAGACCACTTCACCCACATCCATCCCGGACATCCAGGTGCATATCATCGACTGCGTCTTGTGCTCGGGTTTCCAATCCATGCCCATGCTTTTGACCTTGCCAAACCCAAACCTTGAAATGCTCTTCACCTCTTGGTTTCGCATCTTCCGAAGCGCCAGCACCATCCTCCAGCCATCGCTCTTGGCGTGAATGCCGTACTGTTCGTTCACCATCGGCCACTCATCAAACACAATCAGCGGATGCTCGTCCTCTACCTCACGGCCACTCACCGTGTGATCCTTCCCTTTCCGGAGAGCCCCACACGCAGCACATTGCTCCGGCATCGGCACCATCCGAATTGGCCGCTTGTTCGGAAAGAACCCCTCTGGCAAAAACGACTTCAGAGGCTTGCCGTTCTCATCCAGTTCTTCATCAATCCCTTCGCCGTCGGTATTCCAACCACACACCACACATTTCCACCTACCGTAGTACACCCCCCGGGGACCCATGTACCAGTTCCGATAGAGCGAATGGTAGAGCTTTCCTACATCGAAAATCCACTGTAACTCAGGACTGACCGTATCGTAGACAATGAGCTGCCGTTCTGCTCGCATCGTCTCGTAGCGGGGACACAAACCATGAATCTTCGACGCAGACAGTCGTGTCTCATGAGTAAAAGGAGGAACAGGACGCTGGCTACCCATCCCCTCAAACACCCATTGCGGAAGAGTTTTCTTAGAAACCACCTGAGCCTTCTGTTGAAGCTCAGCGAACAACGAAGCTATCGGTGACATCAGCGCTCCTACTTGGCAGATTTTTTCTCGGGTTCGTCCTCGTCCTCGATATCAACTATCCTAGAAAGAGCGTCCAATCGTTCCTGTTCAGCAATGGCTTCTTCACCCTTGCGCCACTCGACCACATCATCCAGCTGATGCTGAAGCGCCTCTTCGATAGGTGCCAAGGCAAGCTGCTTGAGTTCCCTGGCCGAAGCACGCTTCACCTTGTGCTCGTTCTCGATTTTCTTGAGTACAGACTGATGGGCCCGCTTGGCTTCGGCCAGCCTCTTTTTGTGGGCAACGCCCTCTTTTGATTCTTGCTGCTGTCGCCAATCCTTCACCTCTTGGAGCGCACCTTGATAGTGCTTCTCCACCTTAGCTGCCTCGCGGGAAGCCCCTGCGGCACACTTCTTTTTCCTCTGCGCTTCCTCGTCATCGAGACCACGGAGGCGTTGTGTGAAAGCGTGTTCCGCTGTTTGAGCCCGAGCGCGAGCTTCAGCCTTGGTGATTTTACCCATCAGCCTGTTCTCCTTATTTGTTGTACCTTTTGTCGATCCACGCCATCGAATAAGCAGACCGACACGACGCCTTGTTCACCCGGCGCTTACCACGACGGATGTATTTGTAGGTGGGCACCTTGACACGCCTGATACCCTCTGCAAAGCACCACGCTCGGAAAAAGTACCTGTTACGACTCCGACACTTCTTCGTATCCTTGTCGAGCCGCGCCTGAGACGGCCCCCAGCGCTTCCACTTGAAAGTGCAAGTGTTGTACTTGTAAGTAACAAACCTTGGACCCTGGTTGTAAACCGTGAGCACACATCTCCAAAAATGCTGTTCATCCGTCATGGTCCGCAGCTTCGTCCACCGATGATACCGCTTGATACGCTTCAGCCAAGTCGCATTGCAGTAGTTGTCCTTGATCCGCCGCATTTCCTTCATCGTCCACTGCATGGACATCTTCGTATTCTTCTTCTTGCAGAGCGCCCGGCACAGCCTTCGCTTCTTGTAGCTGGGCATCCTGAACCGAGTGATGTTTATCTGGGTAAGACCACAATCGGCCACAGACCCATAGCCAGCTTTCAGCCACCACCGCAGGTCCGTCTCCTGAACTGCTACTCCCAGAAGAATGTGCGGCTTCATCCACTCGTTGCCCTTCTCTGCAACGACCTCTTGGGCTTCTCTTACGAGCTTGGCCGCATACTGCCAATCGACATGTTTCTCCTTGCCACGAATCGCCATGATTCCTCGAATGAGCCTCTGCGTCTGGGTGGCCACCAACTTCGCTGTGGAAAACAAAGCTGGCACAGTCCGCACAACGGACTTAACACTACCCTTGCTTCCACTTCCCGAAGCAGGCGTATGAGCAACTACCTCTGAGCTGCCCATAACCAGAATCGCACACGCTAGGATTGCAAACAAAACTCTCATACCGTACCTCCTATGTTGCACGATTCCCATCGAGGTCGAGATCTCGCAAGATGTCTACGCCCGCACTCTTTACGAACATCTCCATATTGCCGCCATCCCGATCCTCCACATCGGCGGAATCAACTCCAATGCCATAATCACGGCTAAGACTAATTGCTACACCGTTCACACGACCGTGACCAACAGCATCCATCATTCGGCGATCAGCGACCGCCCTCCAATATTTCTCCCAACTCGTGCGGGCTCTCCATTGAGCCACCATCACGAGCTTCTTCTCTGCATCCGGAATGCGTTTGAGCAGCTCGTTGCAAGCCGCCATATTCGCCTTGACACGGTTGCCCTCTTGCTCGGCCTCATGACGGAACCAAACCGTCTTCAGCTCAGCATAGGGCACCCACTTGCCGAGTAGCTCGTTCCAGCCGGTTCCCTCATACAGCTCGCGGTACTTGTCCACATTCGCCTCGTCCTCCGTCAAACTCTTCCAGAACGGCTTTCGATCAGAGGACCACAGGCTTCCATTCTGGGTAACGGTGTCACACATCATCATCGCCGCTCGCTCGTAGTAGCGATGAAGATAAGGATGGTTCTCCCATCCTGCAAGCTCCGGGAGCGTCTTCAGCTGCCGCATGGCAAGCCGCCACACAACCTTGAGAAAGTAGCAGTTCTGAGCGTTGCGCCCGGCGCTGGAGCCCATGAACTCCTTAATCTCAGGAATAACCACCGACTTGTCCTTCGTGGCCGTGTAAAGCTTCGCTAGGTCCTCACGGCCACCCAGCTTCAGCACATGCACCAGGCTGCCGTGACGGTTGTGCTGGAGTAGCCCGTAGTTGGCCCCTGCGCCATCACCGATATCCGGCTCAGCCTGCCCATAGGTGTTCTGGACACCATCCACCTCGAACCACGAGATGAGTTCCTGGCAGCACCTCTTGAGGTCCGGCTTGAATCCCTTCTGGTACGCCTGACGAAGCAACACCGACCAAGTGCCCTTGCCAACCTCTCCATCTACCCTCAGCCCGGCCACCCCCTGAAAGGCACGAACGCCCTTATCGCACCCAGGACCAAAATCTCCGTCGATGCCGCCCGCATGGATGCCCACCTTTTCGAGCGCCGCCTGGAGCATGTAGACTGCCGGGCGCTTGGAACCCTTCAAAAGGTTGACAATACTCAGCCGTCGTCTGTCCTCTGGTCGCATACTGTCCTCGTATACCGCGTTTACGCTTGGTGTTTCCGGGTAGATTTGCCCTGAGAAATACTGGGAAGGATCTCCCGTACTTCAGTCATGCCCTTCCGCAGTCGCTTCAGAGCAGACGATCTAGCCACCTTGCTGTTCTTGGCCAAATCCACCACCATCTCCCCTATGGTCAATAGTAGTGGTTGCCACGTCTTGATCAACAGCAACAAAGAATCGTCAATTCGTTTCTGTCGAGCTTTCACCTTGGTAAGCTCACGCTCCAAGACAGAAATACGGTCTGTATTTGAACTCATCGCCTTACCTTTGACGCCGTTGCCAAGGCGTCCTCGTCTGACAGGTCCGTGATGACTTTCACATGTTGAAAGGGCTTACCCCACGTCATCACGTCGCCATTGTGAATTTGCGTGACTGCTGCCTCCAACCGCCGCTTCATCGCTCGCTTGAACGGCCACATGAAGTAATATTCGCCGCTCGTGAAATGAGCCACCAGTTTGTCAATGGTGGAGTCCTGCACGTCTCCGTGCTTCCAGGCGTTGCACGCCATCGACATCGTGTAACCCCGGTACTCCCACTTCATCCTCCAGTACGCTGGCAACGGCAACGCGCACACAAGTGCGCTCAAGGCCATCAGCCACCAACTGGAAAACCAGACGGCAAACACCGCCAAGAGCCCCAACAGCACAAACAACTGCGGCATGATGTACGAAAACGAGAACCATCCCTTTGTCTGCTTCGCATCCCAGAGGTGAACGTACTCGTGCGCCAGAACCTTGAAAGACCACCGTGGGTTGGCCTCAAAATCCACCCTTGATGTCCAGTAAACACGAGATCCAAAAGTTGACACAAAACCGGTCAGGTAGCCCCGGTTGAAAAACATGACCTTCCCGATGAACTTCTGCCAGCCGCTCCCAGGACCACGGTCCTTCCAACGCATCTCGAAACCGGGAATCGTCTGCGTTATTTGGTGCTCCAGAAGCACTAGCCGTGCATCATCAGGTGTCATCATGCTCTCCGCTAAGAATTCGCAGATCGTATCACAAAAGAGAAGCAGGCGCTAAGGCGCCGTCGGGGGAGCCTTTGGGCCCTTCGGCTTTGCAGGCGCCGCCGGAGGTTTCGCCCCCGTCTTCTTGTCCTTCTCCTTGCTGTCCTTCTCCCCGTTGCCACCTTCCGTGTTCAGCTCCGTCTGAGCCGTAGTCGCCTTGCGCTTGTGACCACGCCGCTTCACCGGACCCATCTCCTTAAAGAGCGTCTCCAAACGATTGTCACACGGCTCGCACAGGTCATAGTACTTGAGCTTCTTGCCACCCAAGGTCGCCTCAAAAACTGGAACCTCAGAAAGCCCTTCCTTTGTCTCGTCCACCAACTCCGTGGTGTCCTTGGCCAATAGATCGATCTCCTGGTCCTCAAAACCCACACCACACCGGTCACATGTCTTTGCTACTGTCACTGCACGTCCCATATCTATCCTCAGTTCAAAAGACCTCGTTGCCGCAGCTCCCGGACGGTCTCTTGGTTCCCCGGGTCGGCTTTCATGTTGATTGCTACCTGAGCCGTCCCCTGCACTCTCAGCATCAGCAGGAGCACGGCCACTTCTTCATCGTCGGACATCTCACCTTCCATCGCCCGCTTCCACGTCGCCACATAAAGCGGCAAAAGAGGCCGCTGAATACCATCTCCTTGCAGCGCGTCCAGCTGCCTCAAAATCGCCTTGTCGTAACGGTCGAGCACATGCTCATTAGCCAACTCAATACGACACACCACACAACCGTCCGCGACTCGGTTACGAGGCGCCGGATAGACCTGGGAAGCCACACGCTTTGCCCACGACACCAGACGACGCCCGCTCTCCAGAACACGGGCCTGCGCCGCTTCCGAAAGAGTATCCCAAACTGCCATTTCATTCACGAGTTGCCTCCAACAAGTCTTGAAACGCATGCGCTGGCAGGAGTACCCAATCGAGCGTCATACCACACTGCCTGTTCATGTCGTTCAAAAACCGCATGTGCAAAAACGGCATCTTGCCCTCTGCCCTAGCTTCTCTTTCGATCTTTGCCAACCACTGTTGGTCCACCCGAATTGACTTCGCCGACCTCTGCTTGCACTCGCCAAGATCCATAAAGCTCACCGCATCGCCCTTCGCACGCGGGTTCGCGCCCGAGCCCCTGCGCCTACGCGCGCCCCCACCCGACTTCACCAAAGCCCCTGCTGCCTCTTCCTGCTCGCGCACAGACAACGGCGTGCTCTCTGTATCAGGAGCGAACTTACGAGGCACATGACGCCGTCTGCCCTTGGAATTCTTGAGCATAACTACTCCAAAAACCTGCGGAGCGTCTCAGCCTTGATCATCTCGTACAACTCCCTGTCCGTCGCCCACCTATCTGTCACACCCGCCTTACCCAGAAACTCTTCGCCTCCACAGGTGTACTTCTTGTCCGAGATTTGCTGCACAACCTCGTAGCGCAAGGCGTAGAACAGCACGTCGTCATGATCAAGTACATCGCCCTTCCGAAACGGCCCAATGTCTTTCAGACAGATACGATACGTTCCTTCCTGCTGCGCCGGACTCACCTTGTTTTTGACCGTCTTGAAACCAAGCTCCACCCAGTGCGTATCGAGCTTCAGTGTCTTCCGAAGCAAATCCGTTTCAGGCACCATGTACTTGATCTTCCGAGAACGGATGGTAAGCGACACAGCAAACCTCTGTCCGCGCCCGCCGGGAACCGTTTCCGGCGAACCGAACATAACCCCGATTTTCTCCCGTGTCTGATTGACCAACCAGAGACTTGGAATACTAACGTCCTCCCCACGAATCTGGGCCTTGAACATCGCATTGAAGTCGCTGTTCCACTTCCGGATAGCAGAGTTCATCATTCTGGCGTGCAGACCCGGGTTGTTATAGCTATCCACCGCACTCTGTTCAACCTCCGTGTTCGGACTCATCTCGGCAATGGAATCAAGTACCACCACATCAGCTATGCCAGAGCTAAGCAACGCATCCACGATATCAATCGCCTCTTCCGCAATCACTGGCCGAGACATCAAAAGCCGTTCCTCGTACACACCATGCGCCGCAGCCCAACCAGACTCCCAGGTGCCTTCTTGGTCGATCCACGCCACCACCATCGAACACGGATTTCCACACTTGCAGGTTTTCACAACCATCGACTCGACTTCTTTTACCTCCCCGCTGTTGGCGTCAATCGTCTCGACAATACCAGGCTCCAACTCGCAAACAGCGTAGCAGTTTGCACACATCCTCTGCGCTCGCGCCACGCCCTTAATATAGAGTGTGCTCTTGCCTGTTGATTCCTCACCAAAGACCATCGACATCCGGCCAATCGGAAAACCTCCCCCCGTCGCTGCATCAACCGCAAAAATGCCAGTCCCAATACGAGGCACCGTCTGTCTGCTCACCTCGTCAGCAGTCATGATGCTTCCACCTCCGTACTGCTTCGTCACATCCTGAGCAAACATAGCCAACTTGGACAACTTTTTCTTAGCTGCCTTCTTTTTGGACGCAGTTTTCTTCTTGGCTTTTTTCGTGGCCATGTCGTCCCCCTACTATTTGCGCTGCAATGCCTGGAAGAATTGCCGGATGTTCTCTGCCTCCCTCTGGAGACGGTCTTCCACATATTGGTCCATCAGCTCAAGCACCTCTGGGATCTCTTCCACATAGCACGGATATGAAAGGCCCACATCAAACCGGCCGAACTGAAAATTCCCGAAACCCACTGTGAGCCCTTTACCCAAGCTCAACTTGGCAGGCTCTGTCACAAACCGATGGACGCTCAGCTGCTCTAGCTCCTGTCGCTTGTCCACCACTTCTTTTTTGAACTTGCCAATCTTCAGTTCCCGCGTGACAAGCACAGTCGCCTCATGCTCAAGTATCTGCGATTTCTCTGACATCCATCGTCTCCCGTGTCTTGAGGTTGTTGGCACAGCCGAGTGCCTCCAGTTCTTTCACCCAGGCGTCCCTAATTTCTTGCACCAGAGCCTCGTCCGAAATCCGCACTACGTCCCCACGAGTCCTGATGACACGCTCTACAATCTCACACATACCTTCGGTAAAAACACGGTCCTCTCCGTACCGAAGTGGAGTAGCAGGCATCAGCCCAAGGCGTTCCCAATGCAAAAGCGTACCTTGTGACTTCCCAATACGCTCAGCAAATACACCAATCGTAAACATCGGAGGCAGACCCCCCCACAAAGGAATCTCACCCAGCTCAGTTACACTGAATTCTCCGTCAAGGTTAAACCCAGTGTCTTCCCACACACTAAGCACTTCGTAATAAACGAGGGGATCGGAGACTCGTAGGCCACCTGGCCGCGTAGCCAAAACATCTACGAGTCCACCGATCATCCCCTCTGTGTAGTACCTAATTCCCGAACACCAAATTGGAGTTCGTGGCAAAAGTCCTTTTTTCTCCCAACCGTCGATAGTGCGCCGACTACACCCGATGGCCTCAGCCAATACACCAATACTCCAACACACAAATTGACGGCCGTTCGTCTCTACCACCATCGGACGCCGATGTGCTCTCACCTCCGGCTCCCGTTCGCCAATCTGTGCCCGCATCTTCTGACGGTAATCCTTGGACCACTGCTTCTGTCGCCGCCTGAATTCCTTGTCGGAGCGATACCTCACCCGTCGGCGCTGCCTCACGGCCTCACCATTGGTCTGCCACCACTCCTGATAGTCAAACGGCACTTGGTAGCCCTATGCGTAACCGACCGGATCGTTAGAACCTCCCTGCTGGCCTGCTGGAGGTGATTGCTGCTGACCCTGCTGAGGCGGCTGCTGCTGATGCTGCGCCCCGGGGGGAACACCATCGACCACCTGCCCCGTCACATGCTGAGGCTGCTGATAGCCTTGCTGGGAAGGCTGCTGATAGCCCTGCTGGGGAGGCTGCTGATAGCCCTGTTGGGGAGGCTGCTGATAGCCCTGTTGGGGAGGCTGCCCCTGCTGTTGCTGCTGCTGGGCAATCTGCCGGTCGAACACATCGCCTTGGTTCGGCTGCCCCGGCATCGGAATCTGCAACAAGCTCGCCAATTCGGCGTTCGGAAGCGCCTGGTAGATCTTCGCATACTCGAAAGGCGTCGGCGCATGATGGTTGCCCTCGCGGTCCTCCCACCAATACTGGCGGTCGCTCAACTGGAACAAACCAGTCTGTGGATCGCGCTCGACAGCCTCGTCCCGCCTGTAGTCAAACACGTTGCCCACCCGAGCACTCTTGGCACTCGTGCGAGAAACCAGAAACCTCTTGCCCACGATCCCAGGCCGCTCCGGCGTACCGTAGGTCTCAATCTTCTTTTGAAGTAGCTTAATCGTATCCAGCTTGGCCGCGAGAATACGACGCTTGTTCTTGTAGATCGTCCCCTCATAGGAGAACTCGGAACAGTCGATGATCGTATAGAGCCCAATGTAGTACCGGTCAGGAATACTCCGAGTCCTACACATGATGCAACTCGGGTCTCCCGGCCAAATACCTTGGTTGCAGGGGAAAAAATTTCCCCACTGCTGACCGCCTACCGGCGGCTGGTGCTCCCAAAAAGCAAACGGCTGATCAGTAATAAAAATGATCTCCGCTTCCGGCGCCGGTTGCTTCTCGACATACTTCAGAAAAAACCGTCCCGGCCTCCGGCTCAGTTCCGTCTGCCTCTGAGCATCGGACACTCCTCCATAACCTGTAGATCCAAAAACTGGTCCTTCTGACATCTTTCGCTCCTTTTTTGTGTCTTTCAAAGACAAGTGTAAATGTGTCTCTTCTGAGACAATGCAAATGCGTCTACTCTGAGACGATTGGCTATCGTATG
>Ga0315539_1003656_pt1 | contig 10746 bp, 15 predicted proteins | sample SalMarSW160150MG_FD_203097 | JGI IMG/M metagenome (GOLD analysis project Ga0315539, IMG submission 203097) | Salt marsh sediment microbial communities from the Plum Island Ecosystem LTER, Massachusetts, United States - Salt Marsh Sediment SW1601-150 ... | reverse complement strand
ACAACGCTCAAAAGAAGATTGAACGAAAAGAAAAAATCGGGAAGCTTCTTGGAATCCTTGACAGAATAAGAGGCGCTTACAGAAGCATCCAGCCTAAACTTAGAAGCGAGTTCGTCAGATACCTTCAAAGGACTGTTCAGCAGGTACTAGACAGCTTGGTTGGAGATGTGGGACCCGCATTGAATGTTAAAATCGACGAGACTTATTCACCATTTGTAAGCAGCGAAGAGGGCTACGAACGGGAAGTTTCGAATCTTTCAGGCGGAGAAAGGACACTACTTGCTTTCGCTTACCGTATAGGTATGGGGCAGCTGATTATGCAGTCAAGAACCGGTCATGGACTTTACATGCTTCTCTTGGATGAGCCTACAGAGAGTCTGGGAAGAGAAGACGGCTCCGTAGAACGGTTGGCTGAGGCAGTCAGCCGCTTGAAGGCTATCGAACAGATAATCGCTGTAACCCACAACGAAGCCTTCGCAGAAAAAGCGGAACATGTAATACGCATCGAGAAAGAGGCTGGAGAAAGCCAAGTTTTCATAGAGAAATAATTAGAATTATCAGACAGCTTTCGATGAGATGAAAGAAAAAAGTGAAAAGTTTATTTTCTGAAGAACTCTTCGTAGTAAATAGGGGCTTTTTATGATAGAGAATTTGAAACCAGAAGTTATTGAGGCAATGCTTGACGCTATGCCTATTGAAATATCGTTTGTCAATGAGAATGATGAAGTCAGATACTTCAACAAGAATGGTGACCGAATTTTTCCTCGACCCAGAAGCATAGTTGGCAAAAAGGTTCAGCAGTGTCATCCTCAAAAGAGCGTGCACAAAGTCCTCCAGATTTTGGAAGCCTTCAAGAATGGAAAGAAAGATGCAGCTGAGTTCTGGATTAACATAAAGGGCAGACAGATTTACATCAGATATTTCCCAGTTCAAGATAAGGATGGAAAATATTTAGGCACCTTGGAAGTCAGCCAAGACATTACAGGCATCAAGAAGATTGAGGGAGAAAAGAGATTACTGGATTGGAAATAAACTGGTCTTGTTAAGGGTAACCATGGTGTAGCTCTTCCGTAAGTCATAAAAACTGAGGCAACAATCTGTTTATGGTGTTGTATGACGAGAAAATTTGCATTGTATATGACTTGTTTGGCAGTTCTTGTTGGTATGCATTTTTCGGCAGTTGCTTCAGCTGAGATTGTAGTGGGCGTGAAACCGGGCGACTGGATAGAATATAACGTAGCTTTTACTGGCGACATTATCGAGCAACATGATGTAACATGGGCTAGAATTGAAGTCCTAGCTGTTGAAGGAAAAACAATCGACATCAAAATCACGTCGATATTTTCTGATGGAAGAGAAGAAACTGAAACTTTAACCCTGAACCTTGAGACCGGTCAGATCGGAGACGCCTTCATTATCCCCGCAAACTTGGATACGGGTGACCCATTCAAGGAGCAATATGAGGGCAACATAACGATCAGTGGAGTTGAAGAGAAAACATACATGGGTGCAAAACGAAAGGTAGTATATGCAACTACTTCACAAACCACATTCTATTGGGACCAGTCTACAGGCTTCCTTGTTGAAGCAACCTCATTCTATACTGATTTCACCATGATGACGAACGCGGAAAAAACAAACATGTGGCAAACTCAAGCATTCGAGCTAAACCCAATTGTCTTCATTGTTCTAATAGTATTAGTGATAGTTGTTGTCTTAGCATTAGTAATCTTTTTGATACGTAAAATGAAGAAATAATTAGCTTCCTCTTAATCCTAAGAAGGTTCCCCAGTAACAGGTAGGGGCGGCGCCGTGGAAGCCAAAGCCCAGCCGATCCATGCCACCACAAAAAGAACAGCGTAGACTATGATTAATACTGGAACAATTATCGCCCATTCGCTGAGGCTTTTCCCCAAGAACACCACGTCTTCTGGAGACAGAAAAAGCCAACAAAAATACCCAATCATAGCCACTATACTTACGACAAAAATCAGAACACCCAAAGACCTGTCTCTCAACCCATTTCACGCCTCGAACTAAAGGCTAAACTCCCTATCCACTTAAAACTTTCGAGACTACATTTCCTCTGCAGAGAAAGAAATTAAAGAATGAGCCGTGGTTATGGATAGCAACCATGCAGCATTCCAGTATTATCTTGGGACAAAAGATGCAGATACAAAAAATCTCAAAAACTGTAGCTTCTGCTTTGGCGTATATTGAAGACTCTATTGACCCACAAGCTAAAGGGAATGAAGAAAAGGTTATGCAGTTGACTTGGAGAGCAGCCTCCGACCTAGAATATGGGCTCTTCCTCTTCTCCCTCAAAGGCCCAGAGGAAACCCGAAGTTCATCATGGAAACTTCCCCCAATAAAACAGCCCAAAATAGAGTCCCTGCTAGCCTCTACGCAAGACATTCTAGAAGAAGCCGCGAAAAGTCTTGAGGCAGATGACCTCAAAGAAGCCCACAAAAAACTGTGGATAGCCAGAGGTCAACTCTTAAGGATTCACGATCTCTTCGAGAAGAAACAGAGGAAAACCTAGAGGAACCTTCTCGTTAGCTATGCTACTGTCTGCAGTTTAACCATAGGTTTTGGCTCGAAATAAGGACAGTAAACTACGTCATCCACGTATTCTCCAAGCCGGGTACAATAGATTCTTGATGAAATGATGGCTTCTTTGCAAACCATACATCGATTAGATGAAGACTTTCGCCTCACTATTCCCAAATTTTTGCACACCCCAACCTAAACTCGTTGGATAGATGGTATGGACCAGAATTTCTGATAAGCGTTATGAAGCACAAATCAATATTATTGTGGTGATAATCTCCCGCCAACCCCCCCTTTTTTATTCTAAACCTATTTTCAAGGAAAATGTTATATTTAGATTCATACAGAACTATAGAGACAGAAACAAAACTATGTAGGTGACCTTTCACTTGGCTAAACTTGGGAGACCACGAAAAAAGGACTCTCCGCTAAGGCGGTACTGGAGAGAGGCAAAGCGGAGACAAAAGGAGAGAAAACAGAAACAGAGGAAATAAGCAAGTTGGATGAAGAGAAACCAAGAGACCGGTCGATTTTGCGCTGGAATTCTCTCAGTCGCCGCAGAGACAAACGCAACAGTAGACGGTATGCCCGAATCAGCCAAGAACACAGGTATCTGGAACTTGTAATTGATGCTATGGAGCTGGAAGCAGCCAGAAACCAGATCGCTATGCATTTTTCAAAGAAGAATGAGAAACAGGTTTTGGGGTGGATAGTATGAGCAAAAACAGTTACACCTTAACCGACGGTTTGAAAAAGAGGTTCAAGACACAGTACAAAATTTCTGAAATGGTCTGCAGTGGATGTGGGAAAACAATTGCAGTCGGTGAAGAAGTAGTTCGAGTCCAAAAGAAGCATTATCATATTTCATGTTGGCAAGCAAAATTTCTGGATGTGGAAGATTGAGTTTGGAGCTTCCCGAAGTTGAAACCGTGAGAAAGAGAATAGAGCTTGCAACGAAAAGAGAGGCAAAGTTCTGTTTCATGGCTGAGTATCTTTTCTGCGCTCGAATCTCAGAAATAGTTGGAAGAAAATGTTTTAGTGACGTAACGACAGAGGCAAGAGGAATAACAGGAAAAGACGCAAAACAAATTGTTTTCAAACAGGGAAAAGAAAAACATGATGCTGTAGTTTTCACAATCAGAACTGCTAAACGTGGAGGGAAGGAAAGAAAAATAGCCCTACCTCTTGAAAAAACGTTTGAACCCTTCACTGAATCCCTGTTTAATTATGTAAGGCAATTTGGAAGAGATCATGCTTTTCCTTTCACAAGACAAAAAGCATTTACATACTCAAGAGAAATTTTCAAAGGCTTAAAATATCCGATCGAAAGGTATAGACCCTTCAAAGACGGAAAACCTCTTCCGGTTGTAGAGGAACACCTGAAACCCTTTAGGACCCATGTGCTCCGTCACTTGAGAGCTACAGAGCTTCTTGAGCTGTTCGACTTTAACGGGATTGAACTTTCAATTTATGGAGGCTGGACACTCAGAAGCATGATAGGAGTAGGATCAGCCATGAGCAGATATGCGCATCTGCACTGGAGACAATACTTCCCTAAGCTGCTGCAAGAGAGGACAGATTAAGACCGTAGCAACCGTAGATTACGTAGGTCTCGTATCATATTCATATTAATTAATTCTACTACTAAAGAAGAGAGAAATGGGCTTCTTTTCGTTTAAACGATGTAAAATTACACTTCAATTAAAGTGTAATTCAACATTGTTTTTGTTTACCTGCTGAGGCTCTTTATGTTGAATTGCCTTAGTGGTTGTGTATGTGGTATATATATAAGAGTATACAACTTAGAAAATGCCTTAGTGGTTGTGTATGAGGTAAATACATAAACGGTAAACAGCTCTCTTCAAAGCCACATGCTACTCTGATATGCCTCTAAGCATATCAGGTATGCTTACCAAGGACAGAAAACACTCTCATTTACACACATTTAGTAAACTTCACAGAAGATGAATGGACACACGGAACAGCACAAAACATAGCAGAAGCATGTAAACTAATAGATGCTGGATTTGAATACGTCACCGAAATAGACGGAATCAAAATATTCCGCAAACGCAAATAAGAACCCATGACAAATAGAAAGAATAAATTTCAGATTTGATTAAAGTGCTTATGAATCAGGAGGCATATAATTGAATCAAGAACTTTATGATAATGTAAAAAAACAGCTTGAACCAATTTTCGCTAAGTTCTACAAGACTTCTGAATCATATCGAATATATAAAGTATCAGTTAATCTGCTACTCAAGAAATTAGATAGAATCAATGCCATACAAAAAAGTTTGATTGAATGGGATAATTTAGTAAATGAGAAGGCATTTCCAATAAAATATGTACGATTGATGGATACTTTCACGTACCTTCTTCAAGTTGAGATGTTTGGAAATCATTTTGTTAATCTTACCTTGCTATTGATGGTGGGTAAGGGCGATTTCCTTCACCTAAACCCTGATTATAAGCATAGATATGTAAGGCACGCAAAATCATTAAAGGATATTGAATCGCCTACTTTAACTCTATCGACTAAACTGGATTTTCTCAAAGCAAATGGAATTAATTTCTTCGACAAATGGATAAATCGAAGATTACGCAACAAAATTGCGCACGGAGACTTCTTTATTGATGAGGGAGGTAAATTTTTCATAATAGACTCAAAGGGAGAAAAAAAAGAGATAGATTTGGATGAAATTCGTAACCAATTCATTGATTACCATGAAGTAGTTCCAATAGTGTTTTTAGAATATTTTAAACAAGCGAATGTTCATCCAACCCCGAGAGCCTAAAAATATGAAAATCCAAAAAAAGGGTTAATCAGATATATCTAAATGGTGGAGAAATTGAGTTTTGTTGTTGGTCCCTTCTTAGGCGTAATTGGAGGCTTTGCCACTACATGGGCAATTAGCTGGTATAGAAACAGAATGAATAGGGAAAAGCTAAAAGAAAATATCAGAGATGAATTGAATCGTTGTATCGAAAAATTGACTGGAAAAGGTATAGTTTATTACCAACTACAATGTGGCATTCAACAGTAGCAACCGGAGACCTTAAGCTTCTTCCGTTTTCTAAGAGATCAGAACTTTCTATGATTTATTTTGATATAGATAACTTCAACTATGAGGCAAAACGAGTTAGAGACAGTGCAGTTATCGCAAATGTAGGAACTTCCAGAACCATAGTGGATGGAATGACTCCAGCTAAGGCATATTGGAGAAGATTATCAGAACAACTTCTGAAAGAAGAAGATAACTTGAAACATAAACTAATTGGATTTTTAAAAGAACCTTGGTTATAGAAAGTTAAAAAAAGAAGGGGAAGTTAAGGGCTATTCTGTTTCGTCTTCCGGATCGTCCCAGCATACAGAACCGAGATAGAAATACTTCTTCAAGAAATCTTTTCGCGGAACTTCCCACAGTTACACCTTGAACACATGCCCTCTTCGTTACCAACCCACTTTTGGTAAGTCCTTTTACCTTTGTTGAGGTTATCCCACAGAATGTTTAAATGTTGAGACTTTGGATGACCGCATTCACAAATTTTACCAGACATTAGGACCAACTTTCTTTGTCTTTTTCTATGTCAAAATAACCTCATTTATGTTTGCTCTCAAAAGAAAACTAGGGCAACCCCACAACTCCACAACTGAAGGGTTAAATTTTAACCCCAAACCCTAAACAATAATACGTGTGTGTAAAACTTCAAATAAATCAAACATAATAAGAAATCCTAAACCTGCCATAATGGAATGATTGAATGCTCGCTAATGTCCAGAGTTTTGTGAGATTGCTTAGATTTCAAAGTTGGGTTGGATGGTTAGCCATTTTTGGATTTGGAAGTTTCATATTCGGGGTACCCGAAATCCCTAATGTGCTGGTTGTGGCTTTTGTTTTTTCTTGCATTACTTCAGCAATTTTTGTCCAAAACCAGTACTTTGACAAAGAAACAGACAAAAAGAATCCCAAAAAAAATATGTTACCCTTAGCCGCAGACGACCTTCCCCCTAAAACATCCTTAATTATCATGGGGATTTTATGGGGTCTTGGATTCATCACACTTATATTTTTTAATCCCTATTTGGCTCCAATTTTTTTAGCATATTTTGCTCTTGGTAGTGTATATTCTACTCCATTTCTTCATCTAAAAGGAAAACCCATTTTAGACATAATAATCGCGGGTATTGGTTCAGGAGTTTTTCCATTCCTAATTGGACTTTTAGCAGCAAATCAGTTATCCTTAGATGTCCATCTACCTTGGGTCGCAAGACACTACAAAGACGCCTTCCTTTGTATCCTTCCACTATTTCTTTTTCAAGTCGCATGTCAAATTTTTCAAGAACTAAGAGATTTCGAAGCTGACCAGAACGATAAAATACAAACCTTTGTAGTTAGATACGGAATAAAAAATTCAATCAGAGTAGCTATAATCATGGTATTTTTAGCCATTTCACTCCCAATAATATTTGGTTTTCTCAATCTATTCTTATCAAATGAGTTTGTATTATGGTACATCTTAGTTGTGATTATGATGACTCCCATTTTAAGCCGATTTGTGAGCCTAAACAAAAACCCCACAAAAGAAAAAATCGAGGCCTTATTCAACTTTTCAATGAAGTACACTCCAATTATCCTAATCATACTATTGGCATATATTCTCGTTCTGAGACTCTACATCTCTTAATTTTGCATCCAAAACCACCTCACATCTGGGTGTAAGATGCATTTGCAATAAGCATTAATCAAAAAACTATAAAAAAAATTATAATGTTACACGTAGAGTTACGATAATTTTCCATCATTAAAATAAATTAACAGGATTAAATTTCAGCAACAAAACTAAAATAATACGGCTCTACGGAAATGGCTGTTAGCCAAACGATGGAGACATCACCACATCTCCCGCAAACGTCCTTTTTCTAAAACGCTTTTTGTTAGTCAAGATAAAAAAGAAGATTCCTGTCAATCAGATCGGAGATTTGAAGAAAAAACAAGCCAAAGAGACGTCACTGTTCATATTAGGAGCCTAATAACTCAGTCTTGCCAGTTGGATTCCAGAATGGCTGCTCTCAAAAGTGCCGATTTGAACATTTCTTTCTTTTCATGTCCGGATATGCCTAATTTGAATATGTATTCTTCTATAGCTTTTGAGGTTTCTTCGTCAAATTGAATTTTGATAATAGTTTCTTTTTCGTTTGAAATAGTTATACAATGTGGTTTTTTTAGGTAGGGCGCATCAGCTATTTCTATAAGAGGCTTCAGTTTAGCTTCCAAATCTGTTACATTCAATGGTTGAAGGTATGGTTTTAGGGTAAACGACCTTTTCAATTCACGGCTAAGTTTTCTTAATCCAGAACTTTCAGGTGGGAAAAGATTACGGTTTTCAAGTCTAATTAGTTTGCGAATTAATGGGCGTTCTAAAAATGGGTAGCGTTCGCGATATTTTTCTACGAGTTCACGGACAGTTTTATCTCGTTTCGGGGACACTTTTTCATACCTTTACCATAGAGTCAAGGACAGTTTTTCTTTTCCTGAAAGTATAGTATGACGATACGACACTTATATTTTTTGGTGAAATCATATTGAAAAAAAGATTGATCTTCCGATGTCCTGATGTAATGTTTAAGCAGATAGAGGAGCGCATGAAAAGCGAATACCCAAAGTTCAAGAATATTTCTCAGTTGATCCGTGCAGCTCTCAAAGAATTTCTATGTTGAGGAGAAGAACATGAGTCATGAGCTTGACGATAACGTGGACCGGCGCAAATTCATTGTTTCCTTGATTCCCAAAAAGGGCTTGTATCCACAAGAATTTCTGCGGGTTGTCATGAGTCTTGGTTACAATATACGGGGTGCAAAGGCGAAAGTAAAAGAACTTAAGTTTCTTCGACTGGTTGAAGAGAGAGAAGGCAAGGTTTACACACGCACAGAGGCGAGCAAGTGACCCACCACCACCGCATATCAGCTTGTATAAATTACAGGGTGGGAGTGACCGTTCTCTCAAGGACTGTTAGACACGCACACACACGCACACGCGCACAGAGAGAGATACTCAGACACGCATAGTTTGAGCTGGTCTATTATTGCCTGTTTGTCCTGAATGTGGAAGCAAAAAGACTTGGAAGGATGGATTAAGATACGTTCAGGGCACACCAATTCAGCGTTATCTTTGCAGAGAATGTGGTTTCAGATTCTCTGATCCTGAGTTTTCAAGGAAAAATGTGATAAGCGGATTCTCACAAACAGGTTCTCGCCAAATATGCGCTCTCGAAACAGAGAGAGTGAAAAACTTGGTTGCAGTCGAAACAAAACAAAAGACTGCGGGAGAAAACAACATCAAAGGGGAAATAATACAGTTTGGTTGGCACATGCAGAAACGTGGACTCTCAGAAGCCACAATTCAAACAAGAATCTATAGGCTAAATGTTTTAGTGCAGAAAGGCGCAAACTTGGAAGAACCTGAAACAGTCGAAACAGTCTTAGCGGTTTCAGAGTGGGGTAAAGCAAACAAGAAAATCTTTGCGAACTGTTACAAGGCTTATTGCAACTACAAGAAGATTGATTGGCAACTTCCAAGAATCACAGTTGCAAACAAAGAACCATTCTTGCCTTTAGAAGAAGAAGTTAGACAGTTAGTTGCTGGGTCAGGAAAAAAAACTGCGACACTCTTACAGCTACTCTTTGAAACCGGATGCAGAATAGGCGAGGCAAGTCAGCTAAAGTGGATTGATATAGACTTCAAAAACAAAAGTTTACAGGTGAATTGTCCAGAGAAAGGCGGAAACGCAAGAACCCTTCAGCTTTCTAATGAACTGTTAGCCATGCTAAAGGACCTGAAGAAAAGAGAAGACGGAAACATATTCAACCCAAGAAAAGGAACTTTGAACACAACCTTCATGAAACAAAGAAACAAAATTGCGAAGAAGCTACAGAATCCAAGACTTAAACAGATTCACTTTCACACACTCCGGCATCTAAGAGCAACCCTGACTTACTACAAATCAGGCGGAGACATCTTGAAAGTCAAATATATTCTAGGACACAAAAAGCTAGACACAACAGGAAGATATGCCCATTATCAAGCTTTCAGAAATGAAGAATACACGGTTAGACGACCATTAACAAGAGAGGAAGAGGACCAGCTAATACAGGACGGCTTTCAGTTTGTCAGATATGACCAAAAACACAGAGAACCAGTCTATAGGAAACGGAAGTGAAAAAGCATAATGACAAAGAAAAAAGCACTATGTTGCACAAATCAATATTCAAAATAGACTATTGTCTACTCAGAATACTCTTTTCTCTCTTTTACTATGAAAACGTTTTCTCCGCCAGAAATAACCCGAAAATCTTCTTTCAAGTCTTCTCTATGCAAAAACTTTCGAAGAAGCAACCGCAAACACGATCTTGAAGCTTCCTTTCCTTCCTCAAACTCCAAGGTAACCTCTTTTTTTGCGAGAGAAACAGTTCCGTCTAATCGTTTCTCCAGAAAGTCCGCCAAATCTTTCACGCAATCACCATCAAAACTCCGAAGCTCAGAAACATCTACCACAACAGTTGACATGCTAAACTAAACCTCACAACAACAAACAAGACCAAAACTAACTTTTAAGGGTTCTAGTTGACTAGAAAAAATTGTAAGTGAAATACTTCCGATTTCTGGTTAACCTGTTTCCTGAACCACTTCGTAAAAAATTAAATTTTAACCTCTCTCTTCATCTGCTGCAGCTTGGACATGTGCCGCCTGAGCCGCTAGTGCCCCATACCATACAATTTTCATTCCGCAGCTTTTTCCAGCACTCTCTACAGACCATGATTCGCCCCAAATCCTTGTGGTCAGCTGACAACAAAGTTAATTCTTCACCGTTTTTTCCGCAAAGCTTGCATTCTCCCATTTTCTTAACCTTCCATTCATTCCATACGTTTCCGTTCTCTTAAAGCGTGCATATGCATAAAAATAAATCTTATGCTGCAGAAGACAGAAATGAAAATCGTTTGGGTTTGGAGTTGAATTTTAACCCAACCAACCAACGGGGACAACGACGGGATACGGTTAATGGACGGTCCTATACCTGTATACCCCTGATTTGGATAAAGACTTACATGAATCTGTAATGGGGATATAATTGAACGACTTAGATGTTCTAAAACCTTTGAATAAGGGGCTCAGATATTTTTGCGTTTTTTCT